>Ga0209345_10000637_pt1 | contig 44941 bp, 36 predicted proteins | sample Cruoilmetagenom7_FD_187294 | JGI IMG/M metagenome (GOLD analysis project Ga0209345, IMG submission 187294) | Oil polluted marine microbial communities from Coal Oil Point, Santa Barbara, California, USA - Sample 7 (SPAdes) (version 2) | ecosystem: Environmental > Aquatic > Marine > Oil seeps ...
CCTTCTCCGCAACATCGTCGTTTAATGCGAGCGCTTGCCCCAGTTCATTCAACACCTCACTATCTGGCGCACCCCGTAACGACTCCAGGCGCTCTCCAGCCGCATAAAACCGTTCAACCGTCATACGATTTTGCGTTAAGGTACCCGTTTTATCAGTGCAGATATACGTTACTGAACCTAGTGTCTCAACGGCTGGTAAATTACGCACCAGGGCATTGTGCCGTATCAGTTTACGTGCACCTAAAGCTAAGGATATTGTCACCACCGCAGGCAGGGCCTCAGGTATTGCCGCCACTGCAAGGCTTACAGCGGTTAAAAACATCAGCAGTACTGGCTGCCCCTGTAATAACCCGGCACTAAATACCACGACACAAATTGCCAGTACAGCCAAAGCGAGATAACGACTAAAGCGCATCAGTCTCACCTGCAGTGGAGTCTTTACATTCGCCTCACCTTGCAGCAACCCAGCAATGCGGCCAATCTCGGTATCCAGGCCCGTGGCAACCACAACACCTTTACCAGTACCATGTGTAATTAAACTACTTTTGAAAGCAATATTAGAACGCTCACCTATTGGCAGGTCGGTTTCGCTCAAACATTCAAGTTGTTTCTGAACAGGATGAGATTCACCAGTCATGGTCGATTCATCCACCTGCATTTCTTCTTCTTGCAGCAACCGTAGATCAGCCGGTACAACGTTGCCTGCTTCCAGCATTACCACATCCCCTGGCACCAGTTCCGTTGCGGCCAGGGTGACAGCATGACCATCGCGAAATACCTGAGCATCTGGCGCGGCCATTTCACGTAGAGCAGCCACAGCTCGCTCGGCTCTAAATTCCTGCACGGTGCCGATAATGGCATTTAGAAGCACAATGACCAAAATAACTATCGTGTCTTCTGGCTCTCCAATAAAACCGGAAATAAGTGCAGCCATTAACAGCACAATGATCATGAAATCAGAGAACTGCTTTAGCAATATAATCAGCAAAGTACGCTGGCGTTTTTCAGGAATTGCATTTGGGCCATATTCAATTAATCGTTGATGCGCCTCTTCACTACTCAACCCGGTTTTTGAAGACGATATACGTTGCAGCACTTCTGCCGATTCAATATTGTGCCAGGCAGGCTGTGTCATCTTAATTTCCAGCCAACAGGTAAATTAGTGTCGCGGTAATTACAGCAACCATTAATGTCTGTAAACCACTACGCATCCAGGAAATTCCTGCTATACGACCAAGAAAAACACCTAATAAAAAGGCTAAAAACAAGGCAATCATAATCGCCGCATAAAGAGGAGATACTGGCAGGGGAATGCCCGCATTTGAAATCAATAGAGGAATAAGTATCAGGAATGAAATTACAAGAGGTGCTGCTCCATTGACCAGTGCAATCAACAATGGCATCCATCGAGCAGCTTCACCATGAATACTTTCCTGTAGATCACTACTCATTGCTTTTTCTAATTTTGTCAGCGCATAGCGACGCTCTGCTGATTCACTTACATAAGCACTGCTCACGCCACTTACACCCAATGCAATGGAAGCACCTAAGCATGCATTAATAATTAAAGATAAATCAGTTGATGCACTGACCAGAAACCCAACAATAAGCCCCAACATCGTTAGCGCACCATCAAAGCCATTCACCACAAAATAGCGGCGCGCTATATCACTGGTTTTAGATACACGTAACAGTAGTTTAGTTTGACTTAACAGCCCCATAAAGCACTAACCATCACCCACTTCACTTTGAACTTCGACTTCATCAATACTGTGAATTGAACCGCCCATACTATTAATAGTTGATTGAATTTCATCGAAATTTATCGCACCTCCTTCTACCATTATTTGTAGCGTTTCTGTACTTTCATCCATTTCAATAACGATTAAATGCACTTTATAATCTATACCAATTTTAGCAATAGACTGAGAAAACTCTATCGAGCTTGGTTGATGAGGCTTAAGCACATCCAGAACAATTTTTTTCACTAAAACCATAAACCTGACCCTTACATGCATTTATAATTCAATCAAAAACAGGTGTCGATAACCAGTTACTAGATTTTCCTGCAGTATAAAGCATAGAAGAAATAGAAGGTTATTTCATGACTATGTATCTGATAAATTTACCCGGATAACATCAGACAAAAAACCGGGCGCCTTCCCTGTATGCTCTACTAGCTATTAAAGCTTAACCTAGTATTTTCTTTTAAGTTTTTTTTCAATCCGAAACTCAGCTGTTCCAAACAACCAGGCTAATAACACCGAAACTACTGTAAGCGTTACAATACTCACTGTTGTCGCTATTATAAAAACAACAATGTAGCCGGCTGATAATGTCACCGCAACACCAATAATGGGTAACAATACAAATATAACTATTGCCATGATCAGCCCCGTTATAACAATAGCACCTGATACCAACAAAACTCTTATAACAGGATTGGTAACTTCCTTTCCGTTAATAATTATTCGAGTAGTCATGATAGTTCTCATTTTTAGTATTAATTTAATAACAACCATAAACAAATCATGCCGAGAGTTTTATACTGTCACGCCAAATAAAATAACACTATAATATATCGTATACTTAAAATTATTTATTACTATGATCTAGGTTAACGTTTATAAAACCAGTTTATTTACACTGATAATATGAATAATTACTCAGCGTTACTCTATCATCGACAAAACATACTACAGACCCTCTTTCTGTTAGCTGGCATGCTCCTATTACTGAGCATAATAGGCTGGTTAATAGCTGGCACAATCGGGGTAATCTGGGCATTAGGCACTGGCGCACTACTGGTTATAACGGCACCAAGACTATCACCGCGTTTAATACTTTATTTTTATGGTGCGCTCATAGTACCTCCCCGCCAGTCTCCTCAACTAACCGAAATAATTACCTGGCTTGCCAAGCAAAGTCACTTACCCAAACTACCCCAACTTTATTATATTCCCAGCTCAGCCATGCTAGCTTTTTCAGTCGGCACGCAAAACGATTCAGCCATTGCTGTTAGTGATGGTTTATTACGTCAGCTCAATATTCGTGAAATGAGCGCAGTTCTGGCCCATGAAATAAGCCACATTCAAAGCAAAGATTTATGGGTTATGGCCATAGCCGACATCATCAGTCGCCTTACCAGCCTAATGGCACTTACTGCCTACCTGATGCTGGTGGTTTATATTCCATTATTTATTTTTCAGGGCCAGACCATCCCATGGCTTTTGCTAATTGTATTATTAACAGCTCCGATTATGAGTGCCTTAATGCAACTGGCGTTGTCGCGAACACGAGAATTTAACGCTGATATGCTGGCAATCCAATTAACCGGTGATCCCACAGGCTTGATATCAGCGTTAAATAAAATTGACCACTATGAAAAAAGCTTGCTTAAGAAACTGCTATTACCAAATATACGGGTAGCCAGTCCTTCTTTACTTCGTACTCACCCCCTTACTACAGAGCGCATAAAGCGATTACAAACGATAGCTCAACATAATCACTCTCCATTCATTCATCCGCAAGAAATAAATCAATTTCATAACAATAAAACTCAACGTACTCCCAAATACCATATTGGTGGCCTATGGCATTAAGAATGCGATAAATTTCATATGCATTCGTCAAGACAACATTCCACATAAAAAATAATGTTATTATAAACACTACAAAAATAAGCATTAGATTAGATTAGATTTTATATACGTAATACTACGTATATTTATTCACATGCTTGCGTCTATACTCAGTAGATGATGTACAAAAGTTGCAACCATATGATTTCACCCTAAGTGTCCATGTCATAGTATCAGGATAGTCTTGGGTAAAATAAAATAATATCTAATAAACCTGAATAATACGGTTGAATACAATGAATGGCGTGTCAAAAACAACCCAACTCTATTGTGGTTACGCGAAGATTCAACGAGGATAGTAAAATAAACCTAAAGAAAGAGAAACACAACCTACCTTAATACACGATTTGAGTTTTTTTATATACAGCTTTAATTACTTTTTACATATCATCTTCGCCGTTGAATATGAATACATATGATTAACAACAGATATTTGGAATATTTTTACAATCTAGATATTTATTAATAAGTGTTTAACGCACTTACATCTGACAAAGCAGATAAATTGACCGTGTCATTATCACACGGTGACTCTTGTTTTTTTGTATATTGTAGTAACAAGTGCTTTAGTGAATCGATATGAATTTTTCTTCAACCAATAAAATAAACAGAAATGGAATATCCCTCTCCCCCGGAATTCTGTCTACGGAAGATGTTAATATCGTTTGTTTCGATACGATGTATCGTTATCTATTTTTTAATAAAGCGCATAAAGAAGCAGTAAAGAAAACGTGGGGGGTTAATATATCCGTCGGTTCCAGCATACTGGATATCATTCCTGAATCAGAAAAACGCACAACTCTCCAGCATATATTTAATCGGGCTCTTAACGGTGAAACCATTATAGAGATTAAAGAGTGCAGTGATATTGAAAAACATATATGGGATAGCACGTATAGCCCGATGATTAACCCAAAAGGTGAAGTTATTGGAGTAAGTGTTTATTCAATTGACATTACAGGACCTATAAATACAAAAAAATCAGACCAGGCAAAAGAGAAAAAAATTCAGTATCTGTTTGACAATATGACGGAAGGTTTTGCTTTATGCGAAATTATCTGTGATGAAAACAATATACCATTCGATTACAGAATACTTGAGGTTAATAAAGCCTATGAGGAACAAACAGGTATAAAAGGCAGTGAAATAACTGGAAAAACAGTCCTGGAATTTTTTCCTGATATCGAGAAATCATGGATAGAGATATATGGTGAAATTGCACTCACACAAATTCCCCGCACATTCACTAACTATAACCATAACACCGAAAGATATTACGAAACCTCTGCGTTTTCACCTGAGAAGGGAAAATTTGCGATTTTATTCAGAGATACAACTGATCGTAATAATATAGAAAGAAAACTATCTCAAGCTATTGAATACGCAGGTTCCTCTATAATCATAACTGATAAAAAAGGTGTTATAGAGTATATAAATCCTGCATTTTCAAAACTTACTGGCTACACAGCCGAAGAGGTCATTGGAACAAAAACCAGCCTACTCAAAAGTGGAATACATACAGACTCTTTTTATGGAACGTTATGGACTACGATTACTAATAATAAAGCATGGCAAGGTAAAATCATCGATAAAAAAAAGAATGGAAATCTCTTTCCTGCAGTACTTAATATAGCTCCTATATTAAGTGAAGACGGCGAAATTACTCACTTTGTCGCTTCACATTCGGACATTAGTGAATTAGAAAAAATGGAAGAAAAGCTTCACCAGGCACAAAAGATGGAAGCCATAGGAACACTGGTTGGTGGCATAGCTCATGATTTCAATAATGTACTGACAGGTATAACAGGTAGCGCCTATCTGGCCAGAAAGGGAGCAAATGATGCCCCTCATATTCAGAAATATTTAACCACTATTGAAAAACTGGCTTTTCGTTCAGCTAATCTAATTAAGCAATTAATTACTTTTGCCAGAAAAGATAAGATTAGCATGAGTAATTTATCTCTCATCTCAATTATTAAAGAAACCTTTAAACTTATCAGAACTACTGTACCTGAAAATATTAATATACAAATTAAATATTGCGATGAGCCATTAACAATTAGTGGGGATATTAATCAACTAAATTTAATATTACTGAATTTGATTAATAATGCCTGTGATGCAATGGAGGGTGTTGATAATCCAGAAATCACTATTGATCTTAGCTTATTGAATTGTGATCAGAATTTTATTAAAAATAACCCATTTTTCAAATTTGGTCGCTATGCACATATAAGTGTTTCAGATATTGGTTGCGGTATTCCCGAGAATCAAAAAGAGCATCTGTTTGAACCTTTTTTTACAACCAAAGACCAGGGAAAAGGCACAGGCCTTGGACTTTCGATGGTGTATGGCGCTGTAGAAATGCATCAAGGATTAATTGAGCTAGAAAGTATAGAAGGCGAAGGTTCGACATTTCATATTTATATCCCATTACTAGAAAACGATAAGCCTACCACTAATTCACAGGAAAATAATAAGAACATAAAAGGTAATGGCGAATTAATTTTAGTTGTAGATGATGATGAAGATATTCTTTCCTTAAATAGCGAGATCCTGGAAGTTCTTGGCTATAAAGTTCTAAATGCGACTAATGGTCTTGAGGCTATTGATATATTTACTTCACATCAGGCTGAGATAGCGCTTATAGTTATGGATGTTGTGATGCCAAAACTTAGTGGTGTAAAGGCCGCTGAATACATCAGAAAAATTAAGCCTGATACCAAAATAATTTTCGCTACAGGATATGATAAGGGTGAATTTCATGATAAGCAGCTCTTAAATACTAGTGAAACTATATTGACGAAGCCCTTCAGTATTCAAGCTTTTAGTAAGGCCATTAGTAATGAGTTAAGCTCATGATCTGTAAACTTTTCATTGATTGCCCTAGCTTTCTATAATAATCACCTATACTTTACAAACACCTCTCTTAACGGTAATTTAAAAATTATGTGGTAAACTATTTTCATGGAAATATGGCATTCATGTTTGTTATTAATTGGTTTTTCTTTAATACCATCTGTAACTCACTCGCAATCTGATATTGAGTGGGAAACTGTTTCCTTTACTCTAGATAATGATTTTTTAAGCGTAACTAATAAAGACAGATATTACACTAACGGACTACATCTTCGGTTTGAATCCAGACCGTTCGAAAAATTCACCTCCAATAACACCCCCTCACTACTACTGCCATTGTTAAACCCTTTTCCACTTGCGACTGATACCTTTAAAGACCGTACTCTAGCATATCAATTCGGGCAGATAATGTTTACACCGGAAAATATTAGTGGCTCTGAAATTCAACCCGATGATATACCCTATTCAGGTTTGCTATATGCTGCAGCCGATTTTAGCGCCAGAAACACCAAATATGCTGAAACCATCAGGTTTACAGCGGGGGTTGTTGGTCCCTGGTCTCAGGCTGATGAGACACAGTCATTTATCCATAGTATTACTGATTCAGATGAACCTGGTGGCTGGGAGCACCAGTTACATAATGAATTTGTATTAAATTTAATGTATGAGCGTCGCACACCATTTTATTTTGATGAACTTGGGCCTGATTTTAACTACCAGTGGATAAATATCAAAAAAGCTGAACTGGGTACCATCAATACCGGGGCTGAAGTTAGCATTGTATTTTTAGTTAGAGAGAAAAACTCAAAAAAAACGTATGACCTTCAGTCATCTATCGCACAAAATTCTTATTTATTTCGTACTGACTTACATCAGGGTTATTTTTCATTTATTGGCCTAACCGGGCGCCTAACACTTAGAAATATTTTTCTGGATGGAAATACATTTCGTGACAGCCCAAGTGTTGAAAAAGAACTGTTAAGTGCTGGTATTTTTTATGGCATTGGCTATGCCGAACGAAAATGGAGCCTTTCGGCAAACTGGGTCGGAGAAAGTAAACGCTTCGAAACTCAGGATGGACTTCTAAATTACGGCTCTATTACATACATTTATCGATATTGAAATCTGCTTTAATCATTACACCAGATAAACGTCAATGGATGTTTATTTTCTCGATAAGCTTGTAACAGCAACCTTCCACATATAGCTAACGATATACACTTATATTGGCATACAATTAAAAACTCTCCAGTGTAAAACACTACCTATCACTGCGTGGATCTTATATATTTAGCATCTCATCTATTTCTTCTTCTGACTCTAACCAGTTGCGATGCGCATCACTCCCATCGAAACCTACTCTTTCTGCACGATAATACGCTGCTTCCGCAATCATTTTTAACCGCTCCTCAGGTGTAACAACGCTATTTTTCGATTTAGCGGTCTTTTTAGGCTTAGCTGCTTTTTTCAACTTGACCGTTTTTGTTTTGGTTGTTTTTTTTACAGAGTCTTTGCTAGCTGCCATCTCTTTCACTCCCTTTTAATTTAATTTTGTGTCACACACACGCACACTATATTCGTTGAAAACAGTATTTTCTACTCGTAAAAATACGTATAATAATACTCAATGACACTACAGAAACGAAAAATTCTCCCAGTTTTCATTTCAGTCGAGTGATATCATTTTCACCGTGATGTTCAACACGCCTTGCTCGTAAACTTGCCTTCCACTCTGCTATAAAATTTCGTTGCAGATAAGCATTTAAGATAATAGTAATTATCATAACTATCAATGCACCAAGGCTGGCTAGCGCCATATCCTTGTGCCCATCCCAGATATCTCCCTGAGTACCAAGGTAGGCCATTCCCAGCTCCTGATAAAAAAGCTCAACAACTGCCCATTCTAAAAACTCGTACATCATCGATGAGGCCATAGTAAGTATCATTGGGAAAAAATAGCTCCAGAACCCCATCACATTTGATAACCGCAATAAAATTTCGCGTATTGGATAGGTCAACAATAATCCATAACAAAAATGGATCAGCCGATCGAAATTATTACGTTCCCAACCAAGTAGGGCATTAAGAGAATATCCTGTCGTATTATTAAACCAAGATTCGTAAGGCATCTCTGCGTATGTGTAATGGGAGCCCACCACATGCAAACTTAAAAAAACATAAATTAAAGTATAAGATAGCCGTGATAGAAATAATTTTTTATAACTAGCAAAAATAACTACAACAGCTACTATGACCAATATATTTTCCAACATCCAGTCATCCCGATACACTGGTTTAATAGCCAGTGCTATCCATTCAACAGAAAACAGAATTATCAGTATCATAAAATAATATTGGCGCGAAATTTTCATAATTAATTATCAAAAAATATAGAACTACAACTAAAGCCATATATATGTAAAATACACATTTCAATTTTATAAAATAGTTACAACGTAAACTTGTTAAGATACTCCATGTAAAAGTTTAAATTCCAAACCTTTCAAACATGCGATTATTGCAAGTTTAAAATAGCTTTTTTAAGCAGACTATACGATGAAATAACATTACTTTCATGATTCACGCAATCTGTGCTCCATATATTACGCACACCCTCATCTAGCAGTCGTTGTTTTGCATTATTTACAAACAAAGCATGTGTTACCAATACATCCACATGTTTTGCATTTTTTTCAAAGCACTTTTTAGTCGCAACTGCCAGTGTTTCTCCACTGCTAGCAACATCATCTACAATAACAACTGAACGATTTTTTAAATCAATTTCTGGCAAGGTAATTTCAACTTGTTGATCACCCATACGTATTTTTTCACAAACACCATAAGTCCATTTTTCTGGTTTTGCAACAGCACTAACCCACTGCTCAGATTCGCTGTCTGGACCTAGTAATATTGGATTATCAATATGTTCAAGTAAAAACTTTGTCATTAAGGATGTAGCAGACAAGGCTATCGCATTTTTAGTGGGTACCGCTTGATCAAGATATTGAATACGATGAAGATGAGGATCTATAGTAATTACATCATCGAACAAATCAGCCAAAAAATTACCGATGATACCCTGACTCACCACTTCACCAGGGCTAAAAGCCTTATCTTGTCGCATATAACACAGATAGGGTGCTACCAGCGTAAGCTCTTTTGCACCCAGTTGACGAGCCGTTTTTGCAGCCAGTAATAACTCCAGTAACTTTTCATTCGGATGATCAAGGCTACGACAAAAGATAACATGATCAGGTAAACTTGAGGGCAGTGTTAGTTTATGTTCACCGTCAGGAAAACGATGTCGCTGGATAATATGGCACTCCATACTTAACGACTCAGCTAATTTTCGAGATTGTAACTCATAGTCATCAAAACTAAGTATCATTAAAACTCCACAAATGCTTTGGGTATCTGCTCTTCTTTACCAATTAAATAACCATTCTCACGTTCGCATAATGCGAATGCAAAATCAAAGTCCGAAGGAAACTCTGCATGAATTCGATATAACGGCTCTCCTTTTTTGACCTTATCTCCCAATTTTTTAAACAAATCCACCCCCGCGCCTTTATCAATAGGAGCACCTGCAAAACGGGCTATGTGTGCCATTTGCAAATTATCTATACTGATAATTACGCCATCTGCAGGTGACAGCACATCATGTGTAAGCTTGCCCAGCTTAAATTTCTTATTTTGCACACCTTGCGCATTTATAATGGTATTCATCATCGCTAATGCCCGACCGGAATCGAGAATATCACGGGCGATTGAATAACCTTTACCGCCACGTACATCTGGATCGAACTCCAATAATCTCCCAGCAAGGCGTAATGACTTTTGTCGAAGGTCATCTGGTGCAGCAGGGGAATTCTGTAATACCTGCATCACATCACGTGACTCTAATACAGGCCCGATTCCTGATCCAACGGGTTGTCTGCCATCTGTAATGATAACCTCCAGATGAATCGCCAGTTGATCACCAACATACTCAAATAACTTACGTAGACGCTGAGCCTGTCGCATATGTCGAACCTTTGCGGTAGGCCCAACAGGAATATCAATAAGTAAATGTGTTGAACCAGCTGAGAGCTTCTTTGAAAGAATCGAGGCAACCATTTGACCAAGAGAATCAATACCAAGAGGTCTTTCAACGGCTATCATAATATCATCGGCGGGTGATAAATGAGCCGTACCGCCCCAGGCTAAACAGGCTCGGTGTTTACGTACAATGTCATGTAGCTTTTTGATATCAAGATCTACATTGGCAAAGATCTCCATTGTATCTGCAGTGCCTGCGGGAGAGGTAATGGCTCGGCTTGAGGTTTTCGGAATTAACATGCCGTGAGCAGCCACGATAGGTACAACCAACATAGATGTACGGTTACCAGGAATGCCACCAATACAATGCTTATCAGCCACTAGTGGCTCATTCCAGCGTAATTGCTCACCGGCTTCCAGCATCGCACGTGTTAAATAAAACACTTCGTCACGATCCATATCGGTTTGGCCTGAAGCTACAAGAAAGGCTGCAATTTCAGTTTTAGAATAACGTTTGTCTGTAATATCACTAATGATGTGATAAAAGTCCTCCTGACTTAAACGTTCACCTGCAATTTTACGTCGTACTGCATTCATCGAAACGGGGGGCTCAGCATGTTCAATACTTACAATATGCCCCTCTTCCAAACCTAATTTTGCAAAAGCCTCTTCTGACAGACCAAGATCAGTAGGTGTAACTATGCTTTCGTCATCAACAACATTTAATACAGCAAGAATACGCTTACCATTTGCACAAATTTTAACCTTGGATAGTGCCTGAAAGCCTTCAGCTCTGTACACTTCACATTCACGATGCAGGTAAGCAACATTCTCACGATATGTATCAATACCTAAACGACGTAGCTTAAGTGTTTCCTTAATTGTTCCAGATTTAGATTTCTTAATCATAAGTTTTGATCTTAATTTAATGATAAAAAATAAAACGAGATCTCAAACAAATAATACTATATTCCTGGTCAATAAAGCTGTGTTTAATTTAATAAGCTTTATTTTGAGGCGAGTACTTTCAGCACAGTGTATATTCCCCCCCAAAAAACGACAACAGCCGGGCATTGCCCGGCTGTTGAAACGGTTATCAATGATAAGCTTAGAGCTTATTCTTCACCAATAATCGTTAGCTTGACCTGTGCATTAACATCAGAATGTAAATGCAGATCAATTTCATACTCACCCGCGTTACGGATAGGGCCAGTAGGAAGACGAACTGATTTCTTCTCAATATCAACACCAGCAGCAACTATTGCTTCAGCAATATCAGCATTACCAACTGAACCAAATAATTTGCCTTCTGTACCAGATTTAGAAGTGATACTAATAGCCATCTCATCTAACTTAGCTTTAAGCGCTGTTGCAGCAGCTAGAGTTTCAGCCTCTTTCGCCTCAAGTTCAGCACGACGACTTTCTAACTCTTTAACATTTGCTTCATTTGCAATTTTTGCCTTACCAAATGGTAGCAAAAAGTTACGTGCAAAACCGTTTTTAACATTAACTACATCACCCAGCTTACCCAGGCGATCAACTTTTTCTAATAGAATAATATCCATTACTTAATCCTCTGAATTAGTGCTGGTCAGTGTATGGCAGCAATGCAAGGTAGCGCGCACGCTTAATTGCAGTAGTTACCTGACGCTGATATTTAGCTTTAGTACCAGTAATACGAGCAGGAACAATTTTGCCTGTCTCGCTTACAAAGTTTTTCAGCAGGTTAAGATCTTTGTAGTCACACTGTGTAATACCTTCAGCAGTGAAACGACAGAATTTTTTACGACGAAAATATGCCATTTTTAATATCCTCTCAATTATTCAGCAGCAGCGTCTGCTTCAGGAGCAGCATCTGTTTCTGGTGCAGCTTCAACTGATTCAGCTTCAGCATTGTCTTCGCGCTTATCAGAGCCACGGCTATCAGACTTCTTGCTTTCTTCTTCTTTCATTAAAGGAGATTGCTCAGTAATAGCTTCTTTGCACTTGATAACCATATTACGCAGAACAGCATCGTTAAAACGGAAACCTGATTCAAGTTCAGCCATTTCTTCGTTGCCACACTCTACATTCATAAGAACATAGTGAGCTTTATGGATTTTATTGATTGAGTAAGCCAGTTGACGACGGCCCCAATCTTCAAGGCGGTGTATTTTGCCACCATTAGACTCAATAATGCCTTTATAGCGTTCGATCATCGCTGGCACTTGTTCGCTTTGGTCAGGGTGGACCAAAAACACTATTTCGTAATGACGCATTGTATGCTCCCTACGGGTTAATGCCCTCTGCACAGTCAAACTGCCAGTAGAACAAGGAGTTAAAAAAATGAGTTACTGTAAGACTCAGGCGCGCGATTATACGGGGTATTGGGGGATTCTACAAGCCTGATATGGGACTAAAAACTACTCTTGATGGCATTAATCAGGGGACAGAGCGCCAAAAAGCGGCGGTCTATCCCCGGTGGAGATGTGTCCGAACGGGGTTAATGAGATAGTTATTATCCATAGGCCTACAAGATCTTATGTTACTACCCTGGATTATGCGAAAAGCCTTAGTCTCAAGTCGATATTTAACTTCATAAGTATAATCCTTTGCTGTCGTTCAGGATGACTGAACCGGGCTTTTGACTTAAAACTTAAGCCTTAAGATTATCGTCTCAAGCCCTGCGCCACCCGGTGGCCCCAGCCTTATCTTCCAACTCAACGCCCTGCTCTTTCAACTCGTCACGAATACGATCAGCTTCACCCCAATCCTTATCCGCTTTTGCCTGGGTGCGTTGCAGTATTAATGAATCGATTTCATCATCACTTAAACCTTCTGAACTGCCCCCACTCTTTAAGTAACTATCAGGATCATCTTGTAACAAGCCTAGAACACTACCTAGATATTTTAAAGTTGCTGCTAAAGCTGATGCTCTAGTCGCATCAGATACTTTCAGCTTATTAATCTGGTTAGCAAGTTCAAATAAAACAGATACTGCCTCGGCCGTATTGAAATCTTCATTCATTGCCGTTTCAAAACGCTGAATAAACTCCTTCGAATCTTCATTCATTTCTGTGATTTCAACATCACGCAATGCTGTGTATAAACGACTTAACGCAGCGCCTGCACTATCCAGCATTGTATCTGCATAATTTAACGGGCTGCGATAATGACTGGCCAGAATAAAGTAACGAACATCTTCTGCGCGATAACGCGCTAAAATTTCACGGATGGTAAAAAAATTACCCAGTGACTTAGACATTTTTTCATCGTCTATACGTACAAAGCCATTATGCATCCACAGGTTTACAAATTTTTCACCGTTAGCCGCTTCACTTTGTGCAATTTCATTTTCATGATGTGGAAACTGTAAATCCTGTCCGCCACCGTGAATATCAAAAGTATTACCCAGGCAGCACTTTGACATTGCCGAGCATTCAATATGCCAGCCGGGGCGACCTTTACCCCAAGGTGAATCCCAGAAGGGCTCGTCAGGTTTTGCCGCTTTCCACAACACAAAATCTATCGGGTCATTTTTACTTTCATCCACAGCAACCCGTTCACCTGCACGTAAATCTTCGATTATTTTGCCTGATAATTTTCCGTAATCTTCAAATTCACTAACATCATAATAAACGTCGCCATTACTAGCTGCGTATGCGTAACCCTTTACTATAAGCGTCTCGATCATCTTGATAATATCATCCATGGATGAGGTCGCTCTCGGCTCTTCATCCGGTGGCAGCACGCCTAATGCCTCTGAATCCTCATGCATTGCAGTAATAAACCGATTCGTCAGTTCATTAAAATCTTCACCATTTTCATTTGCACGGGCAATTATTTTGTCATCAATATCCGTTACGTTACGAACATAGGTTACATCATAGCCCTGCGACCTCAGATAGCGGGTCACCATATCAAACACCACTAATACCCTTGCATGGCCTAAATGACACAAGTCATAAACCGTCATACCGCATACATACATGCGCACCTTATTTGGCTCGATTGGTTTAAATTCTTCTTTTTGATTGGTATAGGTGTTATAGATTTTTAGCATATTGTTTTTGTACTTATAAATTTGGAAAATAATGATCGGTTAGTTTTGCAATTATTATACAATGCTTTGCAATAAGAATTGGAGCTTAAGTAATGGTAAATGTGTTATTTGTTTGCATGGGCAATATCTGTAGATCACCCACAGCTGAAGGTTATTTTCGTCATATTGTTGAACAAGCGGGCCTCTCAAATAAAATAAAAACGGATTCAGCAGGCACCCACGCCTATCATATTGGCTCACCCCCTGATGAAAGAGCTCAGGCCGTGTCAGCTAAACGGGGAATAAACTTAAGCGACCTGCGTGGTCGTAAAATTGAACATGTAGATTTCAAGCAATTTGATTACGTAATAGCAATGGATAACAGCAACCACTCAGATTTAGAATCTGTGGCAGGTGGCGGTGCCGATAACCTGTTTATGTTTCTTGAATTTGCCGAGAATTTTTCTGAAAAAGAAGTACCTGATCCCTATTATGGTGGTGACCAGGGATTTGAACATGTACTGGATTTAATTGAAGATGCTTCAACGGGGCTATTAAAAGATATAAGAGAGAAACACAATATTTAGTCCACCTTCCTGAGTCGACCATTATTTCAGGTTTGTTTTTAACCAGGAAGAAGCTGGGCGACCACAAAGGCCGCCCTACAACTATCAAAACTTAAAACTCCCAGGGCTTACGCTCTGACTGTTCTGTGGGCTTTGAATTAGCATCACGTGCTGGAGCCGCTGGCTTCTCTGCCTGCACTGGCTTAGCCACTTCTGGTTTAGCCTGGGGCCTTACCGCTGCGGGTTTGGCCTGCCCCTCTTTCTCTCCCTGAAACTCCCACGGTTTAGGGGCGGGCTTAGGTGCTTCTGAGCGTTGCTTTGGGCGCTGCGGTTTTGGTGCCGGCCTAGCTTGAGGCTGTTTTTCTTTGGCCTCAGGTGCACCATCAGATACCTTAACTTCTGACTTAACCGGAGCAGACGCTGGTTTAGACTCAGCAGATTTTGCTTCTACTGGTTTAGCTTCTACTGGTTTAGCTTCTACTGGCTTAGACTCAGCAGATTTTGCTGGAGCAGGCTCAGGTTTAACTTGCTGTGTATTCGCATCTTGCTTAACCTGAGAAACCGCTGGCTCTTTAACTACAGGCGCATCATCATTTACCGGCTTATTCGCTGACGTGCTCTTCTGAGTATACTGCTTACTTTTATCTACCTGCTGCGCACTTGCCGGCTTAGTATCGGCCGGTTTGTCTGCTGGCGAGTCTTGCGCTGCATTCTGCTGAGTATCCTGTCGAGTATCTTGCTGGCGATTCTCATTACGGTTAGCACCACGACGACGCCCACGTCCACGACGATTACCACGACGTGCACCTTCATTACGGCCATCTTGTTGCTGATCTGTCTTTGGTGCTCCACCCTGCTGTGAATCCATTTGATCTACAGCAACATTACTCTGCTCATCTAGCGGCTTGGTAGATTGCTGTTGATCATCTCTCCTGGGCTTATTTCTATTACCCTGGCTTCTATTATCCTGAGTATCACGCTTATCAGTTGAAGGTTTATTCTGCTGACGTCCCTGCTGCTGACGTCCCTGCTGCTTGCTCGCTTGCTGTTTACTTCCCTGTTTTTGGCCACGACCTTTATTATCGCCACGGCTATCGCTGCGTCGACCGCCGCTGCGACTGCGATCACTACGAGTACGCTTGCGATCTGTCTGTCGACTATCCTGTGCGGTTTTTTTCGATTTATCTTCTGTGTCATCATCACCAAATAAAGACTTAATAAGACCTGAAAGTAAACCTGGTTTCTTTTCTACTTTTTTCTCAACGACTGGTGCTGCCTGTGCTGGCGTAATTGATTGAACCGCAGGTTTTTCAGTTTCAACTGAATCAGCCGTTTCACGACCTGGCACATAAACCTCTTCACTATCAGTAGCAAGTTGATAAGAAGTCTTATCATCTACTCTCGCGGTTTCTGAGTTACGCAAACGGCTCACCTCATAATGAGGTATGAGCATTGTCTTATTCGCGATAAATGAAATTTCTACACCTGTACGGTTTTCAATTTCGATCAGGTCTTTACGTTTCTCATTAAAGATATATGTGGAAACCTCAACCGGAACCTGAATAATAACGCGCCCGGTGTGCTCTTTCAGTGACTCTTCTTCTGCAATTCGTAGCAAAGATAACGACAATGATTCAATGTTTCGAATGGTTCCATAACCATTACACTGTGGACATACTTTCTGTGTTGCTTCACCCAGAGATGGACGTAATCTTTGACGTGACATTTCTAATAAACCAAAGCGTGAAATACGACCAATTTGCACGCGGGCACGGTCCATTTTTAAGGCATCACGTAAGCGATTTTCTACTGCACGCTGGTTTTTATTTGCCATCATATCGATGAAATCGATAACCACCAAACCACCCAGATCACGTAAACGTAACTGGCGAGCAATTTCATCTGCTGCTTCAAGATTAGTATTGGTTGCGGTTTCTTCAATATCCCCGCCCTTGGTAGCGCGAGCAGAGTTAATATCTATTGAAATTAAAGCTTCAGTTAAATCAACAACAATTGAACCACCGGAAGGCAATGTCACTTCACGCTGGAAAGCAGATTCGATCTGGCCTTCAATCTGATAACGATTAAACATCGGAATATCATCTTGATATAACTTTAATTTACGCTGGCTATTTGGCATAACCTGCTTAACAAAGTCTTCTGCCGTTTTATAAACTTCCGGACTATCAATTAAGATTTCACCAATATCTTCACGGAAATAATCACGCAGTGCGCGAATAATGACATTACTTTCCTGATAAACAAGGAAGGGCGCTGGACGATTTGCAGCGGCTTTTTCAATCGCACTCCAAACCTGAACCTGGTAATCCATATCCCATTGTAGTTCTTCAGTGGCTCTACCCACACCCGCAGTGCGCACGATTAAGCCCATGCCTTTAGGAATATCTAAACCACTCATCGCATCGCGAATTTCTTTGCGATCATCTCCTTCGATGCGACGTGATACACCACCTGCACGAGGATTATTTGGCATTAATACCAGATAACGACCGGCCAATGATATAAATGTAGTAAGGGCGGCACCTTTATTGCCACGCTCTTCTTTATCTACCTGCACAATAACCTGCTGGCCTTCCTTAATCGCAGTGCGAATATCAGGGCGACCAGAGGCATTACGCGCTTCATCGGTAAAGTAGGTGCGAGAAATTTCTTTGAAAGGCAGAAAACCATGGCGATCAGCACCATAGTTAACAAAAGCTGCTTCCAGACTAGGCTCAACCCGGGTAATGGTACCCTTGTAAATGCTGGCTTTTTTCTGCTCGTGTGAGGATACTTCGATATCCAGATCGTAAAGTTGCTGGCCATCGACCATCGCAACGCGCGTCTCCTCTTTCTGGAGAGCGTTGATTAAAATTCGTTTCATTGGAATGTAAACCTGAGTTAGATTGACACTCTGAATAGGGTAAACCAAAATTTACTGGGGATACTACATAGGCGGGCTGTTGCTTGTGAGCAGTATATGTACCGCCCATAAAAAACATATATACAGCCGCGAGCCACTCTTCCATCTGCGCCAGTGTTGTTTCCTGGGCTTCTAGGTTGCAGTTCAGCTTTTCTTTTAAGTTATATATCAGAGTGAAATTCATTAATTGTATAATTAGTTAGTGATAGATTTATTAAGGCTCTATCAAACCAGTGTGGGTTTATTACTACGCATAAACCCGGATTCTTTAATATTGCATCTATAAATGATGCATATTCTTGAAACATTTAGCCTGTTTTTACGTAAAAATCGAATGTAAGCCATTGATTTTTAATCTCAGAACTAAATTCACTATTTCTGGAATTAATAGAGTTTTACAAATTGTGGCTAGTAGGTCAAGGGATAAAATTATCTTAATTTCAGCATTACACAATATTTGTCTTTATTTTTAAATTTTCTGATATCATTCGCCATATGCTCGATTTACCTCAACACGGCGTCCAGTTACTGGAAATAAGCCCTCGAAATGAAAAACAACGACTCGACAATTTCCTACTAAGCAAGCTAAAAGGCGTGCCGAAAAGTAGAGTATATAAACTATTGAGAAGTGGTCAGGTCAGGGTCAATAAAGGCCGTAAAAAGGCCGATTATCGCCTGGAAGTAGGTGATATTGTACGTATTCCTCCTGTTCGTATGGCAGAAACAGATGATAGCAAGGCCCCTCAACACCTGGTAGATAAAATAAGCCAATCCGTTATTTTTGAAGACTCGCAACTCCTGGTTTTAAATAAACCTACCGGTGTTGCGGTACATAGTGGTAGCAAACTCAAATTTGGCGTTATAGAGCTCCTGCGCCAGGCTCGACCTGATGCAGAAATGCTAGAGCTAGTTCATCGCCTCGACAGGGAAACCTCGGGCTGCCTGGTTATAGCCAAGTCAAAAGATACATTGAACAAACTACATCAAAGCTTTCGCGATGAGGCTGATAGAATGGAAAAAATTTATCGTGCAATCGTTCATGGGCGCTGGCAAGGCGCTGAAAAAAACATTGATTTACCCCTGCTGAAAAATACACTTAGGGGTGGTGAGCGCATGATTGAAGTTAACCCCGAAGGAAAAGAGGCACGTAGCTTATTCATGCCTCTTGAATACAGAGATACTATGAGTCTCATGGAAATCAAAATATTTACCGGACGCACCCACCAGATTCGTGTTCATGCTCTGGCCGCTGGCCACCCAATTGCAGGTGATAAAAAATATGGTGATAGTACATTTAACAGCGAACTAAAGAAGCAGGGCTTTAAGCGGATGTTTCTGCATGCGTATAAGCTCAGTTTTACCCTGGGCACAGAACATTACGATATTTGTGCACCAATGGAATCAGAATGGCAAGCATTACTAGATACTTAAAATCCAAAAAGGCTTGTGTAAGCCAGGATTCGCGAATTAACGCAAATAACATCAAAATATTAGCAATACGCGGTTCCCCCCTGGGGGTACGAACATGGCATTGGTAATTTTTACCGATAGCCTGTTTTTTCTCTGCGCCTCTGTAGCAACGCCACTAACTTTACAACAAACAATATTCTTTTTTAGGTAACTGTATGAGCAAACATCTCCCCTACAAACTATTGATTTTCGACTGGGATGGCACCCTGATGGACTCGGTTGCACGCATTGTTGACTGTTTAAGAAAAGCCAGCGAACAGGTGCTTACTGATGTAATACGCAGTGATCATGAGTTAAGAGACGTTATTGGCCTTGGGCTTCGGGAAGCCCTTACTAAAATACACCCACAATCTAATGAGCAACAAATAGATGATATGTCAGCGGTTTATCGCCATCAATATATGGAAGTGAACACCACATCATCAGTGCTATTCGATGGTGCTGAAGCACTTCTGGAAAGTCTTGAAGAACAAGGTTACTGGCTAGCGATTGCCACGGGAAAAGGCCGCCAGGGTCTGGACCACGTACTGGAGATTACCGGTTTAGGGCATCGCTTTCATGCCACCCGCTGCGCTTCAGAAACTTTTTCTAAACCTCACCCCTTAATGCTTGAAGAAATTCTAGAACAACTGGGAATGAATGCAGAAGATGCATTAATGATAGGCGATACAGAATACGATATGGAAATGGCCAGCAATGCTAAAATGGACAGACTGGGTGTTAGTTATGGCGTACACCCAGAAGAGCGCCTGATAAAGCACCAGCCAATTGGCTGTATCGATAATTTAAATCAATTGAATGGATTTCTACGCGGCCTATAAAAACTTGCCCACCCCACTAAACTCATTCAAAATGATACGTCTTAATATTTAACTCTCTGGATATAAAATGAGCGAAGGCAACAACTGGGAAAAAGATGTACTTACATCGATAGCAACTCAAGGATTAAAGGAACAAAAAAGCACACGCCGCTGGGGTATCTTTTTCAAGTTACTGACCTTTGCTTATTTATTTGCCTTGTTAGCCATCATCAACCCTGACTTAAAAGAGTCTGATTCCAAAGGGGGAAAACATACTGCACTGGTTGACCTTAAAGGTGTTATTGCACCAGAAGCAGAAGCCAGTGCTGATAATGTAGTCTCAGGTTTACGCTCAGCCTTTAAAGACCCGGATACCGCTGGTGTCATACTACGAATAAATAGCCCAGGCGGAAGTCCGGTACAGTCGGGATATATCTATGATGAAATTTTACGCTTGCGTGAGAAATATCCCGACATGCCAATGTATGCAGTAATCAGCGACATCTGCGCATCAGGCGGATACTACGTAGCTTCTGCAGCTGAAAAGATATATGCCGATCAAGCCAGTATTGTTGGTTCAATTGGCGTACGCATGGATAACTTCGGTTTTGTAGAAGCCATGAAAAAGCTTGGTGTTGAACGCAGAACCCTTACATCAGGTGAAAACAAAGCGCTACTTGACCCATTCGCCCCCGAAGACCAAAAAGTTGTCAGCCATATGAGAGGCCTGCTGAAAAATGTTCACAATCAATTTATTAATGCTGTAAAACAAGGTCGTGGTGATCGGCTAAAAGAAGTAGACGGCATGTTTGAAGGGCTTATCTGGACGGGTGATCAAAGCGTTGAAATCGGCCTGATAGATGAACTGGGTAACTCAAGTTATGTGGCACGTGAAATAATCGGTGAAGAGAATATTGTTAAATTTACAATTGAACCTGATTTATTTGAACGCTTCTCGAAAAGAATTGGCGCACAAATAAGCGCGCTTTTACTTGAAAAAGAAATGACACTACAGTTACGTTAGAAGTTAACAATTTGTCATGAAAGCATATTTTTAACCAAGGGACCTCTGATCAAGTATGGTTAGAGTTAGGCTGAGATAAAATAACCAGACTAGATCAGAGATTCCCTGGATAAAGCAAGAGTCCATCAGAAACTTTTATCAAAAATGCAGATCAGCCTTGCTTGATCCACTCCATGTCTCTCTACAATTGTGAGACGTAGGCACAACATTGAACTTAATATTCAGTGTGTAAATAGCTTCACATTGAGTGTCAGCTAACTTTACAGTTTTCAATCTTGTTTTTTCAACTCAACATACACAAACCCCTTCACCATAACTAACCATTTGAAATTTAAAGCAATTACCAGTAATGGCGTATTTTATGCTGATTTAATAGAGAAATAAATTCAGAGCTGTATATGAGTTTTTAGTTAAAATGAATTAAAGGAACAGCCAAATGAACAAAATAAGCATTTTTTTAGGCAATATCGCTCTCTTTTTCGCTATTAGCGCATCAGCCGCACCCATAGCCATAGACACCATGTTTGTAGACAATGCCAGCGCTAGCCTGACAGTGGCACCTTTAATCCCTCTAACTGCACCTACGACTTTAACTGCATCTACGCCTTTTGCCCCTCCCCTTGAAATCACTATGGGAAGTTTTCAGAGCTCTATTCTTAATATCACCTCAAATGATTATTCACTGAATATATACTCTGAAGCAGGCACTGGAGGCAACCCTGCACCTTCTGGCTATGTAGATGGTTCAGCTATTAGCGTAGACTTTTCCAGCTTAAGGGGTATCCTCTCATACAACAGTAATACCTACAATTTTGCTCTTTGGCCATTAACCACTACTCTAGACTACGGTACCTACGATCAACTTGATGGCACATTCGATATAGGCTGGTCTGAAAACTTAAATATTGATCTTACGGAAATACTTTCAACATCTGCAAACCTTGAAGTTAACCTTCAAGGGTACTTAACCACAATTCCTGTACCAGCAGCTATATGGCTATTTGGTTCGGGTATATTAGTTTTAATCGGTTTTTCACGTAAAAAACCAAAATAAAGTTCATAGTTAAATTTTTTTGTTAAAATTGTTATTATAAAAGGGCCTCAATCGAGGCCCTTTTATTTTATTCTTATATACCTTTGTATTAATATTTTCAACTCCACTACCGTCTCGTTAATTTATTAACTTTTCGTTTCTATATCCAGATCTTCCTGCAAATTTAAATGCGTTTAATACAAGCACAGAGAATAAAACCTCGGGAATAAATTTAAAATTGATAGCTCACTACATTTCAGCATACTATAAAGCTGATTCATAAAACCTTAAACATACCAGCAGTGATATAATTACTATTCTTTCAGTTCTTATAAAACATTATGAAAAACAAATTAATCTTTCTTATTATTCTATTCAGCAATAGCGCCACTGCTAAAGAAACATTCTGGGAAGTAGGAGCTGGTATCACCGGAATCAATACATCGATCTATCCAGGCTCCAGTGAAGATAAAAATTTTGTTATTCCATTTCCATATTTTCGCATTCAATCTGAAAATTTTGAAATAGATGATGGTGTCCGTGGATTTTTATTTGAATCACCTGACTATCGATTAAATATCAGCGGTGGTTTAGGTGTACCTGTAGATAGTGGCGATAGCACCGCCCGAAGTGGTATGCCTGATTTAGATACTGTACTTCAAATAGGCCCCTCGTTTGAAGTTATATTTTCAGGTGGACGAAAAAAACCTCATGAATTTCGATTAGAGCTACCTGTTCGTACCGCAATAGCGACTGACTTAAGTTCTGCCAATAATATTGGTTATATTTTCGAACCACGACTTAGCTACGAAACAATACGCCCTTTCAAATCGGGTTGGGCCTACCAGGTTCGCGGCGGTTTACGTTATGCATCTAGTGAATACAATTCCTTTTACTACGGTGTTCCCACAGAGTTTGCCACTCCTCAACGTAGTGAATTTAATGCCGATGCAGGATACATCGGGACATTTATAGATTTAATGGGTAACTGGCGTCAGGATAATTTAATTTATTTTGCCTTTCTTAGATATCAAAATCTAAGTGGCACCGCTATTGAAGATAGCGATCTCGTAGAAGAGACTAATTCTGTTGCAGTAGGTGTAGGTGTAATGTGGATATTTGCAGATAGTCGAAGATAAATACTTTTAACTGGTTATATGTAACTTTAATCAAAAATAAATGTAACTATATTTTGTTGAGAGTTTTTTCAAGCTCTTAGCTTGAAAAAAACCTAAACCCAGAAACTTCAGAATCCAGGTTCCTATAAGATTAGGAGCTGTATTATTAATATAATCAAATCTGATTTAATCATTATCAGGCCGCACAAATAAATATTTATTTTTATTTTCGCATGCCGACTTCAAACTTCCCTGTCACTATTATTTAATCCTCTATTTCAACCTCATCAGCCACACCTTGCGCATTACCATCACCCGCTAGCTTATCAACAATACTCACCACGGTTGTTCCAATAGTTGTGGCCGCGATGAAAGCGGAATGATCTACAATAGTGTTTTCACTAGCATCTTCATAACTCGTTACATCTAATCCAGCAGCATCAACAGGATAAGTCACACCTAGCACAGTAATTGATGAGTCAAGTGTTTGTGCAGTAACAACACCCTGCAATTCAACTTCTTTTACTTCTGAATTACGTTTCACCCGGGTAGCAGTTATTGTGCTAATACCACTTTCAAAACCGCGTACTTCAACAAAGTCACCCGCCGTTAACTCTGATAATAGAAGATGATCATCCGTGCCCGCATCATCCTCCATCAATGTTGTTTCGGTTAACTGAACAGTTACAAGCGGCAATGAGGAATGTAATTCAACGGTAAAACTATTATTTGCAATGTTTTTAGCATTAACTATTGCACTAACGCCCGCATCACCGCCACGAATTTCAATTTCATTGGCAATAAGTACACCATTAACCACAGCACCTTCAGCTTCTACTTTAACACCTACTTCTAAAACCAGAGTCGCGGGCATTAGTGTCGCATTTGTTCCATTTACGGCGTAACCATTTATATCAAAATCATTAATAGATGCATAACGGGTAATAAAACCTTCAACCTCAACTTCATTACCATCTTCACTCAGGTCATTGTCTTCTGCTTCAACTTCTATCGCTGTAATAGTATTGGTACCACTATTATATGTTCCTTTTACTTCAACCAGCAGATCATTTTCAAAGCCATTTGGCAGATCACTTAAATTAGCAGAAGCGGCATTAATATTGACACTTTGAACCACAAAGTCAGTACCCGATAAATTACTAATTACTCCTTTTATTTCAAAAACAGTACCCGCATCAAATGTACTCGATTTAAGCTCGACATAACTTGCCTGCAAGTGACCTAACTCATCATAAAAACCACTTACTTCAATAACGTTACCCAGGGCAACCGAAGCATAAGTCAAACCTTCAAAAGCAGTATCTGTATTTGAAACAATAACCGTCTTACCAAGTACGGTCAGCGTTTTAAAATCTGCACTGGTAACGACATCGCTAACTGGACCTTCCAGTTCATCCGAGTACTGAATATGTGTAGACGTACCAGTCACTCCATCGCTATTAATAGTACCTTCTACCTGAACTATCATGCCAATGCGTAAGTCCTGTTGAGTGCCATTTACATCTTCAACATCAAATGTTGATGCCCCAGTTTCAAACTCAACACCATTTACAAATACACTGCCAAAACCGGTGACTGACCCGCTGGAAATAAAGCCACTACCGCCAATACCTGCAGTATCACTACCACCGCCACAAGAAGCTGCCATCAACAGACTTATTACGGGTAAAACAAGATTAAACTTTCTATTGGGGAATATCATGCGTCATCCTCCGACTCAGGATTGTTCTGATAATAATTAATACCCAGGCTGACATATTGGCTGTCATTTTTATCCTGAGTTTCATGTTCATTCAACCAGGCGTCCAGCTCTTCTAATAAAGTCTGAGAACGCCTACTGGCATATTTTTGAAATTCATCCACATGGCTTGATGCGAGCTTATGGGTTGATACTTTACGCTGGAACCTGCGTTGCTCTGCACCACAACTCATGTTGTAAATAATCGTTTCCATTAATTCACGACTATCAGTGCCTAGAATATTAATAATATCAACCGGGTCATTTCCTGGTACATAAGCGTGGCTAACCAGGTGCACCTTATCGTTGTGCTTTTCAACACAGCCGCTTTTTTCTAACAAATCAAACATCGCTCGTGTGGGAATATCACCACTGTAATCTTTTACCAACGCAGAAAAAGCATTTTCACTACCTTCCATTGCCAACACTCGTGGAACACCATCTACCGTACTAAAGCGAGTATCATTCATCCAGCCACTAATCACTCGAATTGCACGGTTATACTTTTGACCACTATCACTTGTAGATGTCAGCTGCTTTTCGGTGAGCCGTTTTACCTCTTTCCGAGATAAACCAGTTTTAGCCGAAACGGCTGATATAGTCGCCTTACCTTCCTGCCCTGCCAGAATGAAAGCCTCATCTACATAAGCTTTACGTAACATTTCTTCAAAACTGCCACAGGCAACGCCATTTCTTAGCATTACTCGCACCAAAGGGCGAAGCATTTTGTTCGCCGCCTTTTCTAGAATTGTTAGTAAATTATCACTCATAACTGGGATTATATTCCCATCTCGTCAAGGTTCAAGTTAATAAACTCCCCTTTATCCGCTTTTTCATACAAAATCAGGGGAGTTTTTTGTAATTAGGCCATCCCTTGCAGACTACAATTCCTGTACTTTTGAAATATTACTGCTGTACAACTACTACTGGTGCATCCTCTCTTTCTAGTTCAGTTGCAATGTTTTCCTGGGTAGTGCCATCCACATAGAACTTAACTTCCACGAACTCACCAACCGTAACATCAGCCAAACTAAAGAAACGCACTGGTGTAACGCCTTCATCCTGCTCATCAATCATACGGGTATCATTAGTCACGGTGAATGTAGTTTCAACACCATTAACTTCAACCGTAATCGTAGCATCAGTAACTGCTGTTACAGTGCCTTCAACTTCATCGTCAGAAGCATGATCTTCTTCGATTTCGTCAAATACAAAATTACCTGCAGCATCAATATGGCCTTCAACGGTTATCAACATACCATCTACTAAAGTTGAAGGATCAAAATCATCATCCAGCTCTTCAAAACCAATAGTTTGACCATTGAATACAAAGGTTTCAGCTACTTGATCAACACCAGAAATCAAACCTTGAACCTCTATTTCATCGCCTTCATCACCATCGATGTCGTCAACTTCTTCAATTTCAACTTTACTTGCTGCCATAACAAAACCATTTGCAAGATCACCCGTTAATACTGAATCAGTTTTAACTTCTACTAATAAACCATCCTCTAGAAGCGAAGGAAGCTCAGTTGCTGCACTGTAATCTACAATTAGTGATCCAATAGTGAAAGTAAATGCACCTGTATCTAGACTGCTTATTAAACCCTTAACTTCTATATCATTACCTAATGAATCTTTAGTTTCTAACCGTGTAGCTAAAATACCGCCATTACCATCAGAGAAACCACTAACTTCAACAACATCATTAACAGATAAATCACTGATAGTTAAAATAGCGGCATCATCACCTTCAAAAACAGTATCAAGCGTAATAGTAACAGTCTGGCCCATAACATTGATGCTACCAACACCAGCACTTAAACCAGATAAATCTAAAACATAGCCTTCCAACTCATCATTAGCTGAAACCGCTGTCGCAGTACCCGTTACGCCATCTGCATTGACACTACTACCTTGCAGCACAACCACATCACCTACAGCTAGCAGGCTCTGCGCACTTGCTACACCGTCAATACTTACATCAGCACTATCAACATCGTAATGCACACCATTAACAATAATACTGCCAAAACCGGTAATAACGCCTGATGTGGTGCCAGTACTAGCTGTTTCGCCGCCACCTCCACCACAGGCAGTTAACATTGCGATAGATCCAGCTAATAATGTTTTACGGAACACAGATTTGTTATTCATTGCCTTAACTCCAATTTCTTAAAATAATTTATCAACCGACTCTTACCTAAATTACCGCATATCGAAGTAACCGGTCATTTGCGAGTTTAAATACTCATAATTGGGATTATATTCCCAATTACAATAAAATCAAGCTTATTTAAGATGCCATTAGGGCTTTGTGAAGAAATTCACACTTATAAATTGAATCATTTCCAGTTCAATGAGCGATATATAGGCTGTTGCTCGAAGGATTTTAGGTATGAGGGGCAGATATTTAAATTATATTAAATGTGATAATTTGAGAGAATTGAGGCACTTACATGCAGACAGAGGTATTTATAAATAACAAATACCAACAGAAAGATGAATATCAAAAGCTATTGATAAGTTATGAATGTATAAAACATAAAACATAAAACATAAAACATAAAACATAAAAAAGTTTATATGCTGTGCAAACTATATATGAAGAATTGCACAGCCTGGCTCACGGTACAGCGGTTTCATAAACAGTTTGAGTTGCAGAAAATTACCTATATAAAATTCAAGTTTCATCTCAATACATTATCCCAACACTGTGATTTCATTAAAAATCATTAATTTACACTAGCAGTGGGCAAGTCTAGCGTTTATGATCTATTCTTACTGATAAATCCTTAAATCTCAAATTAGAGATTAACAAAAATAACAATAAAAACAGGGGGGTAGATGAAACAGGCATTCTGGAAAAAAGACTGGTTTACAGGTCTTGCCATATGCATCTTAATTATTTCTCTCGGTAACATGGGCATGTTCGACAGACTAGAGCGTAGTGCTTATGACTTTGGCGTGCGCTCATCCGAACGCCTTCCCAGCGATAAGATAGCAGTTATCGCCATTGATGATATCAGTATTGCCAATATAGGCCGTTGGCCGTGGCCACGTAATATTCATGCTGAAATGCACAATATACTCAAACAGGGTGGCGCTAAAGTCATAGGCCAAACAACCTTTTTTCTAGAGCCTCAAATTGACCCTGGAATGCGCCATATTCAAGATTTACTTGTCTTCTACGGTAGTAGTAACCTTCTACAACTCGACTCAAAAACAAAGCCAGAACTTAATAACGACATTAAAATACTCGGTGAGAAGTTACTAGCCGCCGAGCTTGACCTAAACACAGACCAAAAGCTGGCTGACAGCTTAAACGAGGCCGGGAATGTAGTTCTTGCCATGCATATGGGTATTGGACTGGCACGCGGTAAGCCTGATGAGAGCATGCCAGACTATGTTACCCGTAACCAGTTAACTAAAATAAAAAACAATCCTGTAAGTAACCCTAATAACGAAGGCCCCTTACCCATTGCAAACGTTTTTTATCCAATCCCGATCTTAGGCAAAGAGGCTGATAGTATCGGTGCCTTATCCTCTTATCCGGATACAGATGGCAGCATACGCGCTGAGCCCCTGATTATTAATTATTACGATCAGTTTTACCCTTCGCTATCACTTCAACTTGCATTAAGAAGTCTAAATCTATCATCTGAAAATGTGACCATTAATCTGGGTGATAGCGTAGAGATAGGGCGTTTATCTATTAAAACCAGCCCGAACTTATTAATGAACACTTTCTTTTATAATAATAAAAGTGGTGGTAGCGCATTTGCAGTTGATTCATTTTATGATGTTCTTCAGGGAAAAATTCCAGCTTCAAAATACAAAGATAAGATTGTTCTGATAGGAGCAACGGCTGTAGGCGTTGGTGACAGCATGGTAACCCCTATCGATTCAAATATGGCACCAGTACTTACCCTGGCACATTCAGTTTCGAGTATACTCAATGAAGATTTCTTTATAGAGCCTCAATGGAGCCTAACAGGCATTGCCGCTATAACTCTATTAATTACGCTTTACATAATTGTCTTATTGCCTCGCTTAAAAGCCGGAATTTCAGCCTTCATTACACTTATGTTATTTGGCGCTTTATTCATTACTCATTATGTATTAATGACTGATAATGGCCTGTGGTTACAATTAGTGACTCCATCTATTTTACTCGTAGCCGGGCATTTATTACTTACAACCAAACGTTTTCTTTCTACTGAAAAAGGTAAGCTAGCACTGGATGCTGAATCAGCCGAGTCTAATCGGATGTTAGGCTTGTCGCTTCAAGGGCAAGGTCAACTGGATGCTGCATTTGATAAATTCCGCCGCCTACCTAAATCTTCCGAGGCACTGGAACTGCTCTACAACTTAGCACTCGACTTTGAACGTAAACGTCAATTCAATAAGGCTGCTTCTGTTTACCAGGTAATGAGAGATATCAACCCTAAATTCCGTGATATCAAACAACGCATGAACCGTGCAACTGTCATGGAAGAAACGGTCATTCTTGGTAATATGAACAGCTCTCCTGGCGGTACATTATTACTGGAAGGTGCAGGCATTGAAAAACCTATGCTGGGTCGCTACGAAGTTGAAAAAGAATTAGGAAAGGGTGCTATGGGTGCTGTTTATCTTGGTAAAGACCCTAAAATTTCTCGCGTAGTGGCAATTAAAACTATGGCCCTATCGCAGGAATTTGAAGAAGATGAATTACAAGATGTTAAACAACGTTTTTTCCGCGAAGCAGAAACCGCAGGTCGCTTAAGCCACCCCAACATCGTTACTATATTTGATGCCGGTGAAGAACATGATTTAGCTTATATCGCAATGGAATTTCTGAAAGGCAGTGACATGGTGCCCTTCGGTAAAGCAGATAAATTACTACCAGTACCAAAAGTACTGGATATTATTCGTCGCTGCGCAGAGGCACTGGAATATGCACATAAAGCGAACGTAGTGCACCGTGACATTAAGCCTGCAAATATTATGTATGAATTAGAAACTGATACGCTAAAAATTACCGACTTTGGTATTGCCCGTATTACCGATTCAAGCAAAACTAAAACTGGCATGGTTTTAGGCACACCTTCTTATATGTCACCTGAACAATTAGCGGGTAAGAAAGTGGATGGTAAATCTGACCTATTTTCACTGGGTGTTATGATGTTTCAGTTTATGACTGGACGCCTGCCCTTCCAGGGTGATTCAATGGCAACCCTGATGTATAAAATTGCTAATGAGGCGCACCCTAAACCTGAAAGCATTCGACCTGAATTACCGCGTTGTGTATCTGTAATAATCAATAGGTCACTGGCTAAAGATCCGGAGAAACGTTACAAAAGTGGCGCTCAGATGGCCAGCGATTTGCGTAAATGTTTACAGATAATTGCGCAGAATAAAAAGAAAGCACAATCTAAAGTAGTCAAAAAATAAATCTAATGAGCCTTAAAGAAAAAATTAATATCAGCGGAATTACAGACGAAGGTCTGGTTCGCGACCATAATGAAGACAGCATCGCTAGCGATACTGATCTTGGTTTATTGGTGCTTGCTGATGGCATGGGCGGCCATAAAGGTGGTGAAGTAGCCAGCGCTATGGCAGTTGACTCAATTATTCAGGAACTAACTAAAGAATTACCGAAAATCACAACCGGTAACACCGATGAAAACACGGGCTACAGCCTCGAGAGCATGTTAATAGAAAAAGCCATTAAAAATGCTAATTTGAAAATTTATAACGCTGCACAAAATAACACCAAATATGAAGGTATGGGTACAACCGTAGTGGTTTTACTCTTATACGATAATCGTATTACCGTCGCTCATGTAGGCGACTCAAGACTCTATCGTTTACGAGAACAACAACTCGAACTGATGACTCGTGATCACACGCTTTTACAAGAGCTTGTAGATAGAGGCTTCTACACAAAAAAAGAAGCTCGTAAATCATTAAATAAAAACCTTGTTACACGTGCTGTAGGTGTTGGCCTAACAGTTGACGTTGACCTTCTGGAAGATATTGCACTTGTTGGTGATAATTACTTACTTTGCTCCGATGGTTTAACAGATATGATTACAGATGAACTAATTGAAGATATTCAGTTAAATTATCGCGACGACCAAAATAAAATGACAAAAGAGTTAATAAAGCAGGCAAAAGATCACGGTGGTAAGGACAATGTATCCGTTATGCTGGCGCTTGTTACAAAAGAATTTCCAGCTAATTCAAACTGGTATTCTAAGATTATAGATATATTCTCCTAAATATGAATAAACTCGGGTAGCAAAATGGCAACAATACAAATATGTTTAAACGGTGAAGTAGAAAATGAACTTCCCCTGGACAAAGAAACCATGACCATTGGCCGCAAAGATGACAATGATATCCAGCTGGATAATCTAGCCGTAAGCAGCCACCATGCAAAAATAATAACCATTCTTAATGATTCATTTATTGAAGATTTAAGCAGTACTAATGGTACCTATTTAAACGGTTCATTAACAAAAAAAAATACGCTATCAAATAACGATGTCATTAAAATTGGTAAGCATGAATTAAAATATATTAACGTTGCTAACAATACTAATGATGATTTTGAAAAAACCATGATCATCAACCCAGATTCAGATGGCATGCAGGAAACAGAAGGTAGCAAAGAAATCGATCAATCAGTTGGTAAAATTTTCGCTGAAATTTCCTCATCTGATTCAGGAAAGACCAGCCATCAAAAAGCCAAAGTACGTATTGTAAGCGGCGCTAATAATGGTAAAGAATTAGCTTTAACAAAAGTACTCACTACACTAGGAAAACCCGGCATACAAGTTGCCGCTATCACTCGTCGACCTACAGGTTACTTCCTGATTCATATCGACGGTGGTGACAATGGTGATCGTCCTAAAGTAAATAAACAGGAAATCAGCTCAAAAGCACAGCAACTTAATAATGATGATGAACTAGAAGTAGCGGGTGTTAAAATGAGCTTCTTTTTTGAATAATTTTTAAAAAATCACAAAAAATTATGAGCCTCCCCTTGTGGAGGCTTTTTTAATCCGAACTAAACCTTTTGCTCCGGCATCTAACTGGTCAAAATTTTGAAAGATAAAACATCTATCTGGCTACTCTCCGCATATCGATCAGAAAGCCATGCTGCCTGGGCAGACTGGCTAGTAGATACATTTAACCATTTTCAATGGTTCAAACTCGAGCTCCCAGGTCGCCATTTTCGCTGGCGTATTCGCGGCAACCCTTTATCGTGGATAGACAAAATACCCGAAGAAACACCTGACTTAATTATAGCCACTTCAATGGTTGATCTGGCAACGCTTAAAGGCCTACACCCGCATTTGGCTAATATACCCTGCATATATTATTTCCATGAAAACCAATTTGCATACCCTACCAGCAAACAACAACATGGCTCTATAGACCCACAAATGGTTCAGTTGTACGGCGCATTAACCGCTAATAAACTTTTGTTTAATTCTGCTTATAATCGAGAATCATTTTTACAGGGAATTGACCGTCTTTTAAAAATTTTACCCGATGAAACACCTGAAAAGATAAGTTCACGACTGGAAGCTAAATCGGAAATTTTACCCGTTGCTATAACTAACATTGAACCACAGAAAAAACAAAAACCAGGGCTTATTCTCTGGAATCATCGCTGGGAATACGATAAAGCCCCTCAAGTATTTGCAGATGCATTATTTACGTTAAGTAAGATGAAAGTAGAGTTCAACCTTATTTTATTAGGTGAAAGGCCGGCTAAAAAACCTGATGCATTACTGCGGATAGAAAAGGCTCTTGGAAATAAAATTATTATTAATGAAAAAGTTTCTAAACAGGTTTATCGTGAGTACCTGTCATTATCTTCAATTGTAGTGAGCACAGCTATACACGAGTTTCAAGGGCTTTCTATGCTCGAAGCAGTAAGTGCAGGTGCAGTGCCAGTTGTGCCTGATGATTTGTGTTATCGTGAACAATATGCTGATATGTATCGCTACAGGGCTAATGATAGTGATGCATTAGCTGAAAAATTATTTTGTTATTTACACAATATGCCTGAAGTGCCGGATGTTTCATTTTGGTATGAGACGTCTCTTAAGGAGAAATGGCATAATGTACTACTGAATATTTAAATTTATAGTTTAGGATTATTATTTTAAGCTCTTAGCTTCATGGGAATTAGAATTCTGTGGTGTCGCCTCTCTGGCGACCTACTTTTCTTGCAACATCGCAAGAAAAGTAGGCAAAATAACGCCGCCCTTTACTCGCTTGTTCCCATCAAAAAATGATGAGAATTCCCGAAAATTGTGAAGAAGGCTTCCAGTATTATTTAATATTGTTAGTCCATTACTCATTTCCTGGGTCGTTCTGGTGCGCCGTCCAGGCTTATCAGAACTCAAAATCAATCTATCTTCTCATTACTGCGAAGGCAGGAATCCAGTGGCTGTGAAACCATAATAATAAATCCAGTATGTTAATAACAAACAGTCCACTCAATCTGATAGTGCTTTATTCTTTTGATTCATTTCCCCCTCAGATAAGCTGATGAATGTCTGTTTTTTGTGGGGCTTTCTGCGAGGATGTCTGAGCGAATTGGTTTGTTAATTCGTGAGTTCCGCAGCAGCCACAAAAATCAGGAGTGAAGAAGGTACTTTTATTTGCTGTTTAAATAAAAGCTTATATGTCGGGGCGGCATTTCTTTGGTGACTTTCTTTTTGCTGTTGAAAAGAAAGTTACTCGCTAAGCAAGCGAAACTACAGAATTCTAATTTCTATGAAGTTATGTGCTTATGAAGATGCTCCAAAACTCAAAAACTAGAAAACAAAAATACAACTATAACGACTCATCCTCATCCTGCTGCATCTTCCATAAACTGGCATATAAACCCTTTTTATCTAACAGCTCCTGATGTGTTCCCTGTTCAGCAATACGCCCTTTATCTAAAACAATAATATTATTTGCATCAATAATCGTAGACAAACGATGTGCAATTACCAGAGTGGTATGCTCCTCTGCTACTTTTTTTAATGAGGCCAGTATAGTTTGCTCAGAGTGTGAGTCTAATGACGAAGTCGCCTCATCAAATATTAATATTCGTGGATTTTTAAGAATCACTCGGGCAATAGCAACACGTTGTTTTTCACCACCAGACAGCTTTAAACCACGCTCACCTACTATAGTGTCATAGCCTTCAGGTAACGATTCAATAAATTCATCAATATTAGCAATTTTTGCCGCATGCCTAACTTCACCCATGGTTGAACCCGTTTTTGCATACTGTATGTTATGAAAAACACTTTCATTAAATAACACAGTATCCTGCGGCACTATACCAATGTGTTTACGTAAACTGGCCTGATTTACATTTTTTATATTCTGCCCATCAATTTGTATCTCACCCTGGTCTGTATCATAAAAACGAAATAGCAACCTGGCCAATGTTGACTTACCTGCGCCGGATGGCCCGACAACAGCAATTTTATGACCACTGGGTATATCAAAACTCACATCATGTAATATTTTTCTTTTTTTGTTATATGAAAAGTTTATATTTTTAAATTCGACACGGGCTTTCTCTACGACCAAATCTGCCGAGTTATCTATGTCCTGGATTTTGGGTTTGTTATCCAGTAACTTGAACAATAAATCCATATCCGCAAGAGAATGTTTCATCGAACGATAAATAATGCCTAAAAAACCCAAAGGAATGAACAGCTGCAACATCATCGCATTGACCAGTACCAGATCACCTATAGTTAATGTCCCTGCTGCTACACCTTTTGCAGCTGATATCATTACTAAAGTAACGCCAATTGCAATGATAGCTCCCTGCCCAAAATTCAATAAGGCCATAGAGCTGGTGCTTTTAACGGCACAATCTTCCCATTTTTCCAAAGTATCGCTATACCGCCTAACTTCATAATCTTCATTATTAAAGTACTTAACCGTTTCGTAATTTATCAGTCCGTCAACGGCTCTTGAGTTTGCTTCAGAATCATAGGCATTCATTTCGTGGCGAAAATGCATACGCCACTCTGTTAACCCCATGGTATATACAAGGTATATAACTACTGTACCAAAAGTAATTAATGCAAATTCAACATCATATTGACTAAATAAAATAATGGCGACAAAGACAAATTCTGTCAGCGTGGGAATAATATTAAATGTAAGGTAGTTAAGTATGGCCGACAGACTACGAGCCCCTCGCTCCAGATCTCGTGATATACCACCTGTTTTTCGCTCAAGATGAAAGCTAAGAGAAAGTGCATATAGATGAGTCATTACCTTTTTAGAGATATCACGCATTGCACGATATCTTACCCGCGCAAAAACAGCATCTCGTAGCTCATTAAATAGCACATTCATTAAGCGTAACGCACCATAGCCCAGTAACAACATAAGAGGAAACTCAACTGGCAGTTGTTCCGGCATAGAAGATAGGCTATTCATCGATACATCCAATGCATCTACTATATCTTTTAAGATAAGAGGTATTCCCACCGTGGCAACCTTAGCCAACATCAAAGAAACCAGTGCAATGAGCACCCGTCCTTTATAGCTCCATAAAAAGGGCAACATGCGCTTCAGGTTAGTTAGGTCCTTGCGTTCAGTATGTGGTGCCTCGGTTGCGCGATGAATTGTATGCATAAATTAGTCTGAATTTAAAAGTAAAATAGTTGATCATATTAACCGTTAAACGTAACTGAGGCTATACACTCACTGAATACAATTATTACTATCTTTACAAGGCTATTATCTGATTCTTCTGCTATATTCTATATAGGGTTTGGTTACTAATTTATAATTATCGATTTGATGATGGATGCCTGTTAATGACCTGCTATCTCTCTGGCAAGCGACTAGGTCTACTGCAAGAATTAGAGCTTACACTTCGCTGGCTATTGAACGAAAAGCTGGACGTCGAAGTAAAAGTCTGGTTTATTGATGGGTAAGATTTGGCCTGTTCTTTAAGCTTCGCTCAAGATGACAGATAAAAAACGGGGAGCCGTTTCAACAGAAATGGCAACATATTAGCTAATTGCTCCTAATTGTTTAATTACTCTTAAATTGGTAAGTTTAATGTCGTTAAAAGAAGTAAAAGTCAGAGTTGCAGATCTTGAGCCAGGGATGTTCGTCGCTCACCTGGATCGCCCTTGGATTGAAACACCCTATGTTTTACAGGGGTTTCTTATTAATTCACAAGAAGACATAGATGAATTACTCAATCACTGTAAATACGTATTTGTAGACGTTGAGCAAAGCACACTTCTGGATAGATCCCATAAAGCTTACCAACAAAGAGAACTTACAAGTGATGAGAAAAAAGAGTTTCTCACTAATATTAAACCTCGTCACTACGAAGAAAAAACTGAACTAGATGAAGAACTGGCAACCGCTCGTGAAAATCATAGCGCACTAGCTAATGTTGCTGAAAATATAATGGTAGACATATCTAATAACAAAAAACTTAATTTACCTTCATTACAAAAAGCCATTAATCCAATGGTCAACAGTATTATTAGAAATCCAGATGCTTTTTCCTGGCTAACACGAATGAAACACAAGGATAATTACACATACAATCATTCTGTCAGTGTCTCTGTTTGGGCTGTAGCTTTTGGCCGTCATTTAGGACTTCCGAAAAAAGACCTGCAATCACTGGCTGTGGGTGCACTTTTATTTGATATTGGGAAAATGAAACTACCCGATAAATTAATCAATAGTACTAAACGTTTTAATCAATATGAATTCAAGTTAGTTAAACAGCACGTTCAGCACAGCATTGACATTTTACGCACCATCAACGGTATTAATGATACTGTGATAGAAATGGTAGCAACACATCATGAACGACACAATGGTAGCGGATATCCTAAAGGTTTAAGCCACAACGATATCCCTATATATGGAAAGATTGCAGGCATAGTTGATTGCTATGATGCTATTATTTCCGACCGTCCTTTTGCATCAGCCATGTCACCGCATGATGCCGTTAAAAAGTTTTATGAATGGCGTGATATAGATTTTCAAGCAGAATTAATAGAACAATTTATTCAAGTAGTTGGCATTTATCCGGTGGGTACAATTGTTGAGCTTAATAATGGCAAAGTTGGAGTTATTATTGCGCAACACCGGGTATGGCGACTCAGACCCAAGATAATGTTACTCCTTGATGAAAACAAAAAATCGTATAGTAATTTCGACACCATTGATCTGTACATTGAAGATACTGATGAAGATGGCAATTCCCTTGATATCGTTAAGAGCCTGGAACCAGGTATGTACGGTATAGACCCCGAACAGTTTTATTTGTAGAAAACTCGCATGAATGATACAACTGCATACGTTGCCGACAGAAACTCACTATTACGGGAGCTAGAACATTATCTTGTTGATCATTTAAGTAAAGACAAGAAACTTGCCATTCTACTTATTAATATTAATCATTTTAGACAGATTAATGTAGTTTATGGTTACCAGGCGGCAGATAATTTATTAAAAGAGTTTACTCAGCGCCTACAAAAACTTTCCCGAAAACAGGACTATATTGCTCGTGTAGGAAACTCTGAATTCATAATGGTGTTGCCAGAAATACTAAACGAAGGCCATGTAACACTCGCTGCGCACAAACTGCTTGGCAGTCTTAACATGCCGTTCTCTCTCAGCGATAATAAACATAAAGTGACTGCTGACATGGGTATCGCCCTTTTCCCGGATCACGCTATAGATATTCAGGGGCTCATTCTAAAAGCCGAACTGGCTCTAATGGATGCTCGTCAAAGCGCCCATTCATATTCAATTTACACACAAAAAATTCAACAAGATGACTTTAATAATTGGGATATTGAAGATGAGCTACGCAATGCACAAGAACGTGATGAATTTGAATTATATTTTCAGCCACAAATAGATTTAAAAACAGGCCACTTATTTGGTGCCGAGGCGTTAATTCGCTGGAAAAGTCGAGATAAAGGTGCAATAAGGCCCGATATTTTTATTCCTATATCTGAAAAGAGCGGTCAAATACATAGCATAACCTGGTGGACAATAAATGCTGCCTTACGTTTAATAAAAGACTGGCCGTGCAAAGAGGTACCTTTAAAGGTTGCGGTAAATTTATCTGCCAAAGTATTAAATGATCCTGAATTAGTCCATTCAGTAAGAAGTGCTCTGAACATTTGGGGTGCAAACCCTGAACAGCTTACATTGGAAGTGACAGAAAGCGCACTTATGGAAGATATGGACACCAGCTTCATCACTCTCGATGAACTAAGGTCTTTTGGCATCAATATTTCAATAGATGACTTTGGAACAGGTTATTCTTCAATGGCCTACTTTAAATATATACCCGCAAATGAACTGAAAATTGATCAGTCATTTATACGCTATATGCTTGAAAATGATATGGATCAACATATTGTTAAAACAGTAATTAATATGGCACACGGTTTTGATATAAAAGTTGTCGCAGAAGGCATAGAGAACAAAGAAACATATGATGCATTAAAGCAGCTAGATTGTGATATAGCTCAGGGTTATTACCTCGCAAAACCTATGCCACAGGAAGACTTCATTCAGTGGTTAAAAGATTTTCAATCATAAGGCGTGTATTTCCCGCCCCTACATAGATCAAAACATAAAACCAATAAATAACTCTCTATAAACCACTGTATTAAACCAATTTATAAACTATATTAGATATAAATATTATGATTTTATTGTTTACCTCAGGGCACTTTTTTGATTGAGTATATTTATCAGCACGAAGCAACTATTCGCCTAAGTGTATTTTTCACGAGCTTTATGGTTTTCGCAATATGGGAATGGCTTGCACCGAAGCGTGAATTGAGCCAGGTAAAATCCAGGCGCTGGTTTAATAACTTTGCACTAGTGATTTCTAGCACTGTTGTTGTTCGAATTTTGTTACCTACCGCTGCTATAGGTATGGCCTATCTTGTCGAGCAGTCTCAATGGGGGTTTGTTTACTATTTTGATACCCCCTTCTGGTTAAATGTAATCATATGCTTTATTCTGCTGGATCTTAGCATTTACTTTCAACATGCCATATTCCATGTTTTACCCGTATTTTGGCGCTTTCATCGGGTACATCATTCGGACCTTGATTTCGATATAAGCACTGGCTTGCGATTTCATCCCATAGAAGTGCTCATGTCCATTTTAATCAAATTAACCGCTATAGTTGCCTTAGGTGCACCAGTATTGGCTGTCATATTATTTGAAATTTCACTTAACCTGATGTCCATGTTTACCCACTCAAATATACGACTTAATGAACGATTTGAAAAAACCCTACGCTGGTTTTTTGTAACCCCCGATATGCACCGCATACATCACTCTATACTTGAGAATGAGACTAATAGTAATTTTGGGTTTAATATTTCCATATGGGACAGAATACTTGGGACCTATTTGGAAAAACCCATGGCAGGACAACAGAATGTTACAATCGGCCTTGAATGGTTTCAAGACCAACGCCTGCAAACTTTTAAACGACTGCTCTATATGCCCTTTACTATGGAAATCAAGGGTTATGCTATAAATTATCGCGACACAAAAAATTCTGACGAGTTAGAACTAGCACGTGATATAGCGCTTCAGAATAAAGAAAAAGCAGATGCCTCTTCAGAACTTGCTAGTTACATGAAGGCAATTGACCAGCATGCACTGGTATCCGTTACCGATATCAACGGTGCGATTATTCAGACAAACGATAAGTTCTGCGAAGTAAGCGGGTATAGCCGCAAGGAGCTACTTGGACAAGATCATCGAATCGTTAATTCTGGATTGCATCCAAAGTCTTTCTTTAAAGATTTATGGGATACCATAAGCAATGGAAATAGCTGGCAAGGCGAGGTCTGCAATAAAAACAAATACGGCAACCTTTACTGGGTAGATAGTACAATCGTTCCCGCGTACGGGATTGATGGTGAAATTGATCATTACATTTCGGTTCGACTGGATATTAGCGATCGAAAGCGTCGTGAAAAAGAATTGGAAATTGCATACCAAAAAATTGAAACTGCCAATCTTCACCTGGAAAGACTAAGCCGAACCGACGGCTTAACTAATATCGCAAATCGACGTTACTTTGATGAATCTCTTATCACTGAAATTAGCAAAATAAGTCGACAAAATACAACTATTACACTTATTCTTTGCGATATAGACTACTTTAAAAATTACAATGACACGTACGGACACATAGCCGGGGATGCTTGCCTTCAACAGGTTGCAAACTGTATTAACTCAAGCTTTAATCGCTCAGGTGATCTGGTAGCTCGATATGGCGGTGAAGAATTTGTTGTGCTCTTTTCAAACATCGACAAAGACACCTCCTTAAAGCTCGCGGAGAATATGCGGAATAATATCGCCGATTTAAAGTTAGAACACTGCTCATCTAACGTCAGTAAATTCATTACAGTTAGCGTTGGCGTAACAACAGTTACGCCTAATAAAAAGACATTATCCACTTCAGTAATAGGAAATGCTGACAAAGCACTTTACACGGCTAAAGATAAAGGCAGAAATAATGTGCAATTCTTTTCTTAAATCATTCCTGATACTTCAAAAGCACCTAGCACAAGAACCTGAGTACTCTGTACAATAATTAATATACGCAGAGTGAATCTATTTTCACTTTAACCACACTTCAACCCGACGGTTTTTGTGACGTCCACCAGCATCCTCATTTGAAGCTACCGGAATGGCATCACCATACCCTCTCACACTGACCGGATCAATCCCTTTACGAACAAGCAGGTCTGATACCCAATCTACTCTATAAACTGATAGATCCAGAGCAAACACGGGCAAACTTTCACTTGATTCAGAAAAACCAAATAACATGACTTTTTTAGAATTATTTTCAGATTTAGAAACATAATCTACCAGGCGCTTAACATCACGTTTTGACTTATTATCAAGCATTGTCGTACCTTTTTTAAACCTGAAGTTAATCGATAAACGTTCACTTTGTTTGGTTAGATTCAAATATTCTTCTGGAAACCCCGAATTAAGATCGACTATTTGCGAACGTGGATTTTGTGATATAAAACCTGTTTCACCGACAACATCCTGACCTTTTTTTGATAAAGAAAAATCAATAAACGATTTTATAGCATTATTAGATCCAGTATTTGCCGAATAAAGATATAAACGTCTGGCAAGTGCATAATCTTCAGTTGCAATATCAAAGCTCTTCGGAACTTTGGCAAGGGTACCCTGCTCAGCTACCGCTAAAGCTTTAGATTTCCTGACATATGGCAACCCAACAAAACCAATACCATGTATATCTTTAGAAACATCATCTGACAATTCAGCATTAGACTCATAACGCTTTGCAGTACTAATTAACGGTGTTTTTTTGCCTAATACTAAAGCTTTAAACGTATCATATGTTCCAGATTTTTTATCACGCGCATAAACATTAATTTTACCTGACAATCGTTCATTAAGTTGACTCCACTGAGTGATTTTTCCAGAAAATACTTTATTGATTGTTTCCTTATCAATTTCAGAAATCGTATTAGATTTATTAACAATAACTGCAATTCCATCAAGCCCAACTACAAACTCAGAAGATTCACTGGTCATATCACCAAATTTCTTTAATGAATTATTCTCTTTACTTTTAATTGGTCTTGATGACATTCCAATATCTGCGACACCATTTTTAAGTGATTTAAATCCTGTACTTGATCCATGAGAATGGATTTCAACTAATTTCTTATCGCCATTTAAATCTCTTGCACTTATTTCAATTTCTTCACTTTTTATGCGCTTAACTCGTATATCTGTATATCCTTTATGATATAACCAGGATTTAACCAGCTCCGGTCCTAATTCTGCTCCTATGGTGTTTGAACCATGTAATCTTAAAAGCATTACATCATTTGCATACGCTATTTGAGTTGAAACCAGGTGAAAAACTATCGTCGCACAGATAAATCGCATTATTAAATAACCCTTTTGATGAAATTCCCTGAAAAGTACTACAGATATATTACAGATTTGTTAAATGATGAAATACTGAATTAGATGAGAACATATTAGGAAAAAGTCCTATAAACATTAATATAGCCCTACATATACAAGTGATTTACTTATCCTAAATAGCTTTAGCCGATAGCTCAATCCCCCCCATAACTCAGCAAACAACAAATTTAATTGGACTACAGCGATTTACTTGTCTAACCGTTATTTGGGATGTTTAAATGATACAATTCAGACAAATAACACGGTCATAATATTTATTCCAGTGAGCAAATAATAAAGGTATGTCTTTGAATCTTCACACGATCACTTCTTACACCCGACTTTTAGGGCTTGTTTTTAGTCTCTTACTAACAGCATGCAGTGATTCAGGCCCTGGTAGCTCTCAACGTAAGCCACCGGAACACCTTGTCGAAGCTGTATATGCACACAAACAGAGCATATCTGTTAAACAAACCATTACTGGAACACTGCAAGCTATTCGGACAGTGAGAATTATTAATCAGGCACAGGGCCTACTAACCGCTTTACCCGTATACCCGGGCGATACTGTAAAACAAGGCCAGATCATTGCACGGCTAGACGACACGCTGCTTAAAGCTGAAGTAGAGAAAGCAAAAGCGAATTTAAACCAGGCAAAAGTTGATTATCACAGGCTAAAAGGCTTAGCTCCACGGAAACTGGCATCTGAAAGTGAAATAGTCCAGGCACAGACACTAAAAGACATTGCAGAATCTGAGTTACATTTAAAACAGGCTGAATTATCACATAGTACAATTAATGCGCCTATATCAGGTGTGATTTCTCAACGACTGGCCGAGCCGGGTGACGTTATACCTCTGCATAACCACTTGCTTACACTTATTGATACCTCTAGCCTGAAGGCTGATATTTACTTAAGTGAATTACTTCTGCCCCTTGTAGAAATAGGTAACCAGGTGGATATCACCATTGATGCATTAGGTGACCAATCATTTACCGGAAAAATTCAACGCATTCACCCCGTCATCGACAAAAATACTCGTCGTGGCACTATAGAAATCACTCTAAACCCGGTGCCTGAAGGAGCTCTGGCTGGTCAATTCTGTCGTGTAAGTATTCACACTCAGAGTAAGTCCAGACTAATGATTCCCTATGATGCCATTCGACACGATAAGCAAGGAGCCTATGTGTATACGTTAGATAATAATAAAACTCATCTTAAAAACATTACAACCGGAATTCAACATAATGATTTAGTTGAAGTACTCGATGGCTTAACCGACAAACAACAAATTATCAGCAAGGGATTCTTTGGCCTTAAAGACAAAATGAAAGTGAAACTTATTTCTAAGTAAAGCTCTTTCATATGCACATTGGAACACTATGAGTAAATTGCAACGAACAGGTGGCCTTGCCAGCTGGTCAATCAAACGCCCCATTGCAGTTATTATGCTTTCAATTACCGTATTGGTAATTGGCCTGTTTTCGTTTGACCGATTAAATATCAATTTGCTACCAGATATAATTTATCCGAATGTAAACGTACGCATACTAGAACCAGGCACCCCGGCTAAGGCCATGGAGGACAAGTTCACCCGTCAGCTTGAGGAGCAGCTAGCCATAACAGAAGGTGTAATACGCGTTCAATCTAATACCTCAGAGGGACGTAGCGCAGTTAATTTGACTTTCCCTTATGGTACCGATATTGACAGAGCACTACAGGATGCAAGTACACGTCTTGATAGAGCAAAACGTTTTTTACCCCCTACTGACGATGCACCTGTTATTTATAAACGCGACCCCTCCCAGATACCCATAATGGAGTTAGTTGTTAGCTCTTCAACCCAAAGTCCTGTTGAACTCCGTAGCTGGGTTGATTATAAATTTTCAAAATGGTTTTTAAATATAGATGGCGTTGCATCTACCGAGGTAGGTGGCGGGCTAATTCGCGAAATTCAGGTTATTATCGACCAGGAAAAATTAGCAGCAGCTGGTTATAAATTAAGCGATATTAAGACATTACTGCAACAGGAAAATATGGATATTTCCAGCGGTGTTTTATATATGAATACGCGAAAACTGAGTGCACGAACCAAAGGACGCTTTAATTCAGTAGAGTCTATAGCTAATCTTCCACTAACCAGATCATCCACAGATGATACCGACATTGAACCCTCTAACTTAAGTATCGCTGCACAGAAAAACAACCGAAAAAACCTATTATTAAGTGATGTTGCAAAAATCATAGATACACATCAAGATGAAAAATTACGCATTCGTTTAAACCAACAACCTGGCGTTAAACTCACCATTCAAAAGCAGCCTGAAGCTAACACCATAGAAGTCGTACAGAGAGTACATAAACAAATAAAATGGTTTAAAACTCAAAATCTATTGCCCGCAGATATCCAGATACAAACCGTTGATGACCAGTCAATTTACGTAAAGCATGCATTAGATAATGCCACCTATGCTGCCATTAGCGGCGCCTTACTGGCTATGTTAATCGTTTACATTTTTTTACGTGACATTCGACGCACACTTATTATTGCAACAGCAATACCACTAGCCATATTTATCACTTTTTTAATTATGGGTATAAATGATATCAGTTTAAATATCATGTCATTAGGTGGACTGGCTTTAGGCGTAGGCTTATTAGTAGACAATACCATTGTAATG
>Ga0209345_10000638_pt1 | contig 44870 bp, 44 predicted proteins | sample Cruoilmetagenom7_FD_187294 | JGI IMG/M metagenome (GOLD analysis project Ga0209345, IMG submission 187294) | Oil polluted marine microbial communities from Coal Oil Point, Santa Barbara, California, USA - Sample 7 (SPAdes) (version 2) | ecosystem: Environmental > Aquatic > Marine > Oil seeps ...
AATTTCCAGCAGGAAGCTATCAAGTCCCTTGTGCATTAATAATTGGAACTCGTAAAGAAAGTACTAATAAAAAAACATCATTGAATGACGCATTACGCGAATATGATGTAGCAGTTTAACTATGAAGATTCTCATAATACAACAAAAAATGATTGGCGATGTTCTCACCTCTTCCATACTTTTTGAAGTGTTGAAAAAACAAAAGCCAGATTGTGAATTACATTATTTAATTAATTCGCATACCTATCCTGTTGTTGAGAATCATCCATTTATAGATGACTTTATATTTTTTACTCCTGAAGTAGAAAAAAGTTATTTAAAGCTAGCTTCATTTTTAAAACAGGTTCGCAATAACAAATACGATGTTGTAATTGATGTCTATGGAAAGCTAAGCAGTAATCTAATTACACTTTTCTCTGGAGCTCAACTTAAAATAGGTTATCATAAAAAACATACTTCGTTTATCTATAACAAAGGAGTTGAACGTATTAAAAAACCCGAGAACAATGCAAGTCTTGCCATTGAAAACAGGTTGCGATTGCTTGAACCTTTAGGAGTCGAGTTTAAAAATTGCTTGCCTAACATTTCTTTAGAAGCTTCAGAAATAGCACAATCTCAACAGTTATTAAATTCATTTCAGATAAATAAATCCGATCCTTTATACATGATTAGTCTTTTAGGGAGCAATCCTAAAAAAACCTATCCTGCAAAATATATGGCACAATTGCTAGACACAATTGTTTCAGAAAAATCTAATGTTCAATTGCTCTTTAATTATATTCCGAAGCAATTAAAAGAAGCCGAAGAAATCTATAATTTATGCGCTAAAGAAACTCAAAATCATATTTATTTTAAATTATTCGGAAAAAGTATTCGAGAATTTTTAGCTCTAACTTCATTATGCCATGCTCTTATTGGTAATGAAGGAGGTGCCGTAAATATGGCGAAAGCATTAAACATTCCAACGTTCATCATCTTTAATCCCGCTTTAAACAAACAGAATTGGTTTGGTGATGAAGAAAATGATAACAATGTAGCTGTTCATATTGCAGATTATATTGAATATAAAGATGAAGACTACGATCTAGCGAAACAAAATCCTGAATCGTATTATTTAAAATTTAAGCCTACATTTATAGAACCTAAACTCATTGAGTTTTTAAAAAAAATAAAATGAACTACCGGTTCTTAATGTATATTTCATATCGTTATTCTATACCCATAGGCAAACCTCTTGAGGAAGAAATATTAAAACGTGGGTACACTGTGAAATGGTTTGCAGATGAACCAGAAACAATTAAATATTTTTCTAAAGATACTTCTGTAATAACGACGATAAAAGATGTCATAAGATATAAACCACATATTGTTTTAACTTCTACTAACATGGTTCCCGATTTTATTTCAGGACTGAAAGTACAGATTTTTCATGGCTTTCTTGCAAAAAAAAGGCCCTCAAAAAAACATATTTTCAGTGAATTTAGAATTCGAAATTTTTTCGACCTTTATTGTACTCAAGGACCTAGTACAAGTTCTGTATTTAAAAAATTAGCTGAAAAACACAAGCATTTTGAAGTAATTGAAACGGGGTGGTCAAAAATGGACACTATGTTTCCATTAACACCTTCAAACAAAAATAATAAACCAATAATACTTATTGCTTCCACTTTTACTGCTCGTTTAAGTTTAGCACATTCCGATACAGTTAGAGAAGAAGTCATTCGCCTTTTAAATACCGAAAAATATCATTTTAAGATGGTATTACACCCAAAAATGGACCCAGAAGTTCTTCAAAAATGGAAGAAAATTGATAGCCCTAATTTCACATACTTAGATACAACAGATCTTGTTCCTCTTTACAAAGAAGCAGATATACTATTTGCCGATACTACATCGGCAATACAAGAGTTTTTACTTCAAAAGAAGCCTGTGGTAACTTTTCGACATAATTTCGACTATTCATATTTAATTCATGCCAATGAAACAAATTATATAGAGCAAGGTTTTAAGGATGCTCTCAACCCTTCAGAAGAATTATTAAAAAATATCGAAAATTTTATTCAAGATTTGCATCCTTATTTCGATGGAAAATCAAGCGAACGTATCATCAATACAACTATTGATTTTCTTCATAAGGATAAAAGTTATCTAAATAATAAACCTATAGATTTGCTTCGGAAATTTAAAATTAGAAAAAAACTAGGTTATTATTCTCTAAAAAGTTACCGTCGTCCTTTTACTATTAAAAAGAAAAATTAAATTTGCCCAATCATATATGAGTACAAATATTCAAATTTCGGGAGTAATTATCACCTTTAATGAGGAAGAGCATCTAGAAAAATGCTTAAATTCCCTTGTCCCTCTAGTAGATGAAATCGTTGTGGTGGATTCGTTCTCAAATGATCGCACAGAAAATATTTGTAAAAAGTTTAATGTTCGTTTTATTCAAAATAAATTCGAGGGCTATATTGAACAAAAAAACTTTGCACTATCTCTTGCTTCGCATGATTATATTCTCTCTTTGGATGGAGATGAAGCACTTTCAGAAGAGTTAAGTGCTTCTATTCTTGAAACCAAAAAGAACTGGAAACACGATGGTTATTATAGCAATAGAATGAATAATTATTGTGGACAATGGATTAAACATTCAGATTGGTATCCAGACAAAAAATTAAGGCTTTTTAAAAAAGGAAGTGGTGAATGGAAAGGAATTAATCCACACGATAGCTATACTCTTAAAAAAGGTATGTCTCAAGGTATTTTGAAAGGAGATTTATTGCATTGGATTTACAGAGATTATCAAGAACACAATCAAAAAATTGAAAAATTTTCGACTATTGCTGCAGAAGCATATTTTAAATTAGGCAAGAAATCTTCTATTTTAAAAATTTTATGGAGACCCTCTTGGGCTTTCTTTAAAGCTTATTTTTTACGCTTAGGGTTTCTAGATGGCTTTAATGGATTTGTAATTTGTGTTCAAACATTCAATGTTACTTTCTTAAAATATATTAAGCTATACCAACATTGGCATAAGAAATAGCTATTTTCTCCAGAAATAGTACTTCTTTTTAAATTGTTCCCTTTTATTATATCCACTAGAAAATTTCAACGAATAATACGACATGGTCTTTAGGGTTTCAATCTTAGTTTTCTTCGGAAATAATTTTGAGTATTCATCTGCCATAATCTCTAACATATGATCTTTAGGTGATAACTTAGCAAAATTATTCATGCGTTCTTCAAAACTCATATCCTGAAATTTCATACGATTTAGATCAATTAAATAAAAGGTATAGCCTTCAGGTTTTTTAATAATCAAAGTATTACCTGGCGAATGATCCAAAAAATTGATTCCTTTTTCATGCAAATTAAAAGTGAAACGAGTAAATGCTCTTAAAATCGTATCATAATCTGGATAACTCTTATTATTAATTAATTCTCGATAAGTCAAATCATACGTCAAATGTTCACTTATATAAAAACTCGTTTTAAAAAGAAATGGTGTTTTATATTCAAAATAAGCCAAAGGTCGAGGAGTGCTAATATTGTCCTCTAATAAACGATGAGCATAAGCAAAAGACCTTTCAGCCTTGGATTTTCTGAAAAACCTATAAACCAATTGGTTTATAATATTGGGTATTTTAAAAGATTTAATATTAATCTCATCACTATTAAAATCGACTATTTTAATAATATTTCTTTTCCCCTTGCCAAGCATATAACCTAGCGTATCAAAATTGTAGATTATCTTAATTAATTCTTCTTTTTCTGAAGAATTAACCTTTTCACTAAATACTTTAAACTCTTTCACTGAGAATTTTTTTTTAATTATAAAATATAGATAAACACTATGACTACAAATCTTTACTATTGAACTACAAAAATAGGCAGAAATATTACAATCACAATATATAGAGTTTATTACCTTTGCTCGAACAAAATGAGCTATTCAATTTATGTTTGATCATTATATTATAACTCGATTTAATCTCAGAAACCCTATCTGGGAAGCTGAAAACAATGGCGGTTTAATTACAGATATTTGGATGGAACAGCGTTTCGAACTTTTTGAAACTTATTGTCTTCCCTCATTATTAGAGCAATCGAATAAAAATTTTACTTGGTTATTATATTTTGATACTTCAACTTCAAATAAATTTAAAGATAGAATCCATCGTCTAACTGAAAAACATTTAAATATAAAAGTGGTTTTCATAGATGGAATGCCTTTATTTAAAGACAATTTGAAAGAATTAATTGCAATTAATTCAAAAAATAAAAAATATCTCATTACAACAAGAATTGATAATGATGACTGTATTCATGTTGATTTTGTTAAAACAATTCAAGAACAATTTAATAATCAAAAGTACCAAGTCATCGACTTGTTAAAAGGATATTCATTACAAATAAATCCTGATATCATCTTAGGTAAAAAAGACCATATTTTTAATCCTTTCATCAGCTTAATAGAAGAAAATAAGAACCCAAAAACTGTTTGGAGCAATAGCCATAATGTATGGAAAACAGAAAAAAATGTAACTTTTGTAACATCGAAAAGGCTTTGGTTGGTTGTTATTCATGAAAACAATAAAACAAATAATTTTAATGGATATGGAAAGGTAGATTGGAAATTAATTAAAAATCAGTTTAAAATTTCCAATAAGCAAAGCAATGCTATAGAAATCAATGCGATACCTGAAAAAAAATGGTTTAAATTAAGCCTTAAAAATCGAGTAATTGTAACTTATAAAGTATATATAAAACTGTTTAAACGAGCCATAGGATTGTATAAACTTAAAAGTAAGGTTTAATGTCAATACAAAAAATCATCGCTTCATTAAAGCGAAAACAGATCCGAAAAAAAACACTAAACGCTATTTTGCATTCTAAACAAAAAGATGAAGGTGTAATCAATCTTCACCGAATTGATAAAAATAATATTGGCGATTATTTTTGTGCTCCACATCATTATTTTGATTCTCTAAAAAACAGTCAACTAGACATTTTTGATTATAAACGAACCCAAAAAGAAATAACTACAAATTTTATTGAAAAAGTAACTAATAACTCTTTAATTATTGGTGGTGGTGGTTTATTAAATCGTCATGGGTTTCACCTTCAGATGAAATTATTTCAGAAACTTTCAGAAAATGGGAAAAAAATAGTTTTATGGGGAGTTGGTCATAATGAAAAGTCACCAAAAACTTATGGAAAAGTAACAAACTATAATATTGATATTTCAAAATTTGGTTTGGCGGGCACTAGAGATTTTAATATGCCTGGTGATTACGTCCCTTGTGTGAGTTGTATGCATTCAGTTTTTAATGAAAAATATGTAGAAACCGATGAAATTGGTGTTGTATTTCACAAAGATACTATAGGTAAAAAAATCACAGAACAATTTAAACATTTACCCTGTACATCAAACACTACAGATTTAGAAAGTCTAATTCAATTTATTGGAAAACACGAAACAATAATTACTAATAGTTATCATGCTATGTATTGGAGTATGTTACTTAACAAGAAAGTAGTTGTAATTCCAAACTCTTCAAAGTTTTATGGCTTTAAATACAAACCCATATTCACTAGCTTTGAAAATTCCTTGAAAGATGCAAAAAATGCAGAAAGACAAACTGGTATTTTGGAAGAATGTCGTCAATTAAACATTGATTTTTATAATAAAACAGCAAATTTTCTTAACATTTAATTTCAATTAGGAATAATAAAATTAAAAATAACTATGGCTTTTATTTGTTATTTTTGCCAAAAATTAAAAGCTCAAAAAATAAATGCAAGAAGAAATCTATAGTTCATTAAATGCCCTTAAAAAAGGAGGATTAATTCTTTACCCTACAGATACAATTTGGGGTATTGGCTGTGATGCAACTAATGCAGCAGCTGTTGAAAAAATATTTGAACTTAAAAAACGTGATGAAAGTCAAGCATTAATATGTTTAGTGAGTGATTTTAAAATGCTAGAACAATATATTGAAGAGATACCAGATGTAATTTATGATCTTTTGAAATATGCTGTAAAGCCAACAACATTAGTTCTTGACAGACCTTTACATGTTGCTGAAAACCTTATCGCTAGTGACAATTCTTTAGCTATTAGAGTCGTAAAAGATACATTCTGTAATAAATTGATTCGAAAATTAAAAAGACCAATTGTTTCTACCTCTGCGAATATTAGCACAAAAGCAGCACCTAATAACTTTCAAGAAATAAGCAATGTCATTTTGGATGGTGTTGACTATGTTGTAGATTTGAAGCGTGATAAAAAAGGCGGTAAACCTTCAGCTATTATTAAGGTTAAATCTAATGGAACCGTAAAAATAATTCGAAGTTAACACATGCAAGAAAAGCATCAACATACCCAAGCTTTAGATCATTCAATATTTAAAGTTATTTCCAAGGCTGCCTCTAATTTAAAATTAGAAAGTTATGTGATTGGCGGATTTGTACGTGATTATATTTTACAAAGAGGAAATTCTAAAGACATCGATGTTGTTGCTGTTGGAAGTGGAATAGATTTAGCCAAAGAAGTATCTAAACTATTACCAAATAAACCAAAAATTTCCATTTTTAAAAATTATGGAACTGCTATGTTAAGGGCTGACGAGATAGAATTAGAATTTGTTGGCGCTCGTAAAGAATCTTATGAAGAAAATAGTAGAAATCCAGCCGTAGAAGGAGGAACCTTAGAAGACGATCAAAATCGCAGAGATTTCACCATTAATGCAATGGCATTAAGCCTCCAAGCTGATAATTTTGGAGCTTTATTAGATCCATTTAATGGAGTTCAAGATTTAAAAGACAAAATCATTCGTACTCCACTAGACCCAGATATTACATATAGTGACGACCCTTTGAGAATGATGCGAGCAGTTCGTTTTGCTACACAATTAAATTTTAAAATTGAAGAAAAATCGTTTGAGGCTATAACTAGAAATTCAGATCGGATTAAAATTATTTCAAAAGAAAGAATTGTAGATGAATTACATAAAATACTAGCATCTCCAAAACCATCAATCGGATTTGCAATTCTTAATAAAACAAAACTTTTACCTCATGTTCTTCCTGAATTAGCAGCTCTTAAAGGAGTAGATGACATTGAAGGACAACGACATAAAGATAATTTTTGGCATACACTTGAGGTCGTAGATAATATTGCTGAAACAACTGAAAATGTTTGGCTTCGATGGGCTGCTTTATTACATGATGTTGGAAAAGCTCCCACTAAAAGATTTGATAAAAAAGTTGGCTGGACATTTCATGGTCATGAATTTGTTGGATCAAAAATGGTCTACAAATTATTTAAAAGACTCAAAATGCCTTTGAATGAAAAAATGAAATTTGTTCAGAAAATGGTATTAATGAGTTCAAGACCAATTGTTATTGCTTCAGATGTTACTGATAGCGCTGTTCGAAGACTTATTTTTGATGCTGGTGAACATGTAGAAGATTTAATGACTCTTTGTGAAGCAGATATTACTACTAAGAACCCTAAGAAGTTTAAAAAATACCACAACAATTTTAAATTGGTTCGAGATAAAATTGTGGAAGTTGAAGAACGAGATCATGTTCGCAATTTTCAACCTCCAATTTCTGGTGAGGAAATTATGAAAGCTTACAATCTAAAACCTTCCAGAGAAATTGGGATTATAAAAGATGCCATAAAAGAAGCTATTTTAGAAGGAGTTATTACAAATGATTATGACGAAGCTTATCAATTTATGTTAGAAAAAGGGAAGTCATTAGGATTAAATATAAAGACGTTATGATGGATGTACATATAGAATCAGATCGATTGCTTATTAGGCCTTATCAATTAGGAGATGAACAATCAATATATGAAATGAATTCAGACCCTGAAGTTCAAAAATATACAGGTGATACTCTTGTTATTTCCCTTGAACAAGCAAAAGACATTTTAGAAAATGTCATTTTAAAAGATTACAAAACACATGGATATGGTCGATTAGCAGTTGTCTACAAACCTGATAATAAAGTTATCGGATTTACGGGATTTAAGAATTTACCAGAAATGAACGGAGAAACTGATTTAGGGTATCGTTTTATCCCTGAGTATTGGGGAAAAGGAATTGCAACCGAATCAGCAATTATGTCGTTAAAATATGGTTTTGAAGATTTAGGTTTAAAAACCATTTATGCTTTTGCTGAACCTGATAATATAGGATCAGCAAAAATCATTCAAAAATTAGGTTTTTCATTGTTGAAAGTTGCACCTTATCCAGGTGAAGAAGATAAAGGAGATGTAGAATGGTATTCTTTAACGAAAGATAATTATTTAAAAAATAAATAATACTAACTGTCCCCTCGAGCATTACCGAGAACAAAATTCATTTTGTTTCGAAGGTAGAAAGCGTAGATTTCGAGAGGTTTATTATATTTTTAAATTAGGTCTCGACTGCGCTCGACCTGACAGTCTTATGAAAGACAATAACAAAGTTATATATTGGCTCCTAACTGGATGTGTTCTTATCTTTATCATGGTAGTTGTTGGAGGTATAACTCGTTTAACACATTCAGGATTATCGATTTCAAATTACAAACTTATCTCTGGAACCATTCCTCCTATGAATGATGTTCAATGGAATGATGCCTTTGATCTTTACAAACAATATCCAGAATACCAGAAAATTAACCAAGACTTTACTTTAGAAGATTTCAAAGACATTTACTTTTGGGAATGGTTACATCGTTTTATAGGTCGATTTTTAGGCATAATATTCATTATCCCTTTTTTATATTTCTTATTTAAAAAACAACTGACAAAACCTACAATTAGAAAATGTTTAGTGCTACTCTTTTTAGGAGGTTTTCAAGGTTTTCTTGGCTGGTATATGGTTAAAAGTGGATTGGTCAAACGACCGGATGTAAGTCATTATCGTTTGGCTATGCATTTAACAACGGCATTTATAACTGTTAGTTATTCAATTTGGGTCGCATTAGATTTAAAATATCCAGATAGAAAAGAAATCAACAAAGGACTTAGAAATTTAATCAGATTTACCTATTTAATACTTATTGTTCAAATAATTTGGGGAGCTTTCGTTGCAGGATTAGATGCTGGGTTTATTCACAATCATTGGCCACTAATGAGTGATGGAAAATTAATTCATGAAACAGTGACAATTGAACAATCTCCTGTTATTATGAACTTTATAGAAGGAAAAAGCGGCGTACAGTTTATACATCGCTATTTAGCCTATTTAGTTGTTGGGCTTATTGTCTTTATTTGGCTGAAAGCTAAGAAAACAACTACAAATTCACTTCAAAATAAATCAATTCAAGTATTAATTGGATTGGTTTTAATTCAATTTATTTTAGGCGTTTTCACTCTAATATACCAAGTTCCTGTGGTCTTAGGAGTTTTGCATCAAGTGGTTGCATTTTTCTTATTAGCAGCAATGACATTTACATTACACAGATTTAGTAAATAAGCTTTAAAAGAATATCTTTGCAGCTTTAAAATTAGGACCATGATTTATCGATTCAGAATTATTTTAGATACACAAGAAGATGTTTTTCGTGATATCGAAATAGATGCAGAAAACACTTTAGAAGAATTACATAATGCCATTACACAAGCTTTTGGTTTCGGTGGCCAAGAAATGGCTTCCTTTTATGTTAGTAATGAGCTTTGGGAACAAGGCGAGGAAATTGCTTTATTCGATATGAGCGAAGGTGGAGAAAGTCTTCGTGTAATGAATGAAACTTCAATAGATGATGTTAGTAACAAAGAAAATACGCGCTTAATATATGTGTATGATTTTCTTAACTTATGGACATTCTTGGTTGAATTAGCTGATATTGCTGAACCAGAAGAAGGTCGATCTTATCCAAATTTAATGTTTGCACACGGAGATATTCCAGACGATGCTCCAGAAAAAGAATTTGTTTCAGATAATCCTGAAGGAGATGAAATGGATGAAGATCATGAAATAGATCCAGAGAATTACGAAGACCTCGATTTTAATGAAAATTGGAATTAATCTTATCCTATTTATAATTTTTACAAAATATTACTATAAATGATCAACTTATACTCTGCTCACATCAATTCATTATCGATTCATCACGTTGGTAATAAAAGTCATAATGAACCCATTCTTCTTTCAAACGAACCGTATAAGGCAGACGATGAGTTAACTCCTTTATTAAAAGAATATTTTCTAAAACCATTTAGAGAAAAAGAAGAAAACTACTTTCAATTTTTTCATGATACCGATTTAGAATTTCATGAACTATTCAATCTTGCTTCTGAAATTTTTGATAATCCAGAATCAACTCATGAAGTAGGTAAAAAAATAACCAAGCATTTATACGATCAATCCTTACATCCACATATTAAAAGTGGTGAAGTATATATTGTTCATTTCGATCACCTTCAAATAGATAATGAAAAAGTGGAAGGTATTGGGATTTTTAAATCTGAAATCAAACAAGATTTCCTTCAGTTTTCAAAAAAAGAAAATCAATTCGACGCTCATCATTTACAAGGCGTAAACCTGAATAAACTAGATAAGGGTTGTTTAATATTTAATGTGAAAAAAGAAGAAGGATACAAAATTCTTTCTGTAGATAGCAATCGTTATGACACTAAATATTGGCTTGAAAGTTTCTTAGGAGTTGATGCTTTAGAAGATGAAAACTTTCACACAAAAAAATACTTGAAGTTCTGTCAAGATTTTGCAAAAGAAGTTGTGTTACCTGCTGAAGATAAAAAAGAAGAGGTAATGTTTATGAATCGTGCAGTAAATCATTTTGCTAAAAATGATGCATTTGAAGAGTCTCTTTTTATAGATGAAGTAATTGACAATCCAGATCTTAAAACAGAATTTAACCATTATAAATCTGAACAAGCTCCAAAGTATAAAATTGAGGACCTTACCTCCTTCCCTATTGCAAACACTGCTGTTTCAGCAGCAAGAAAGAAAATGAAAAACGTTATAAATTTGGATACAAATATTCAAATTAAAATGGATTTTATTAATCCAGAAAGCGCAGAACGTTTTGTTGAAAAAGGTTGGGACGAAGAAAAACAGATGTACTATTATTTAGTGTATTTCAACAAAGAACATAAAGACTAAGCATTCCCTGATCATACTTTTTTATAGTTGAATTCGTTAGGAATAAACCAAACAAATTCAATATATGAAAAAACTTATCATCTGCTTAATTGCTGTAATCTCAATATCAGCGAGTCAACCTGTTATTATAACTTATGATTTAAAAACTGCAATTGAAAAAAAGTTAGTTTCATGTTCTATTTATGGTAATGATAGAAGTACGCATTATTATCAACCAATTAAAATTGACATTACAAATCTTACCAATAAAAATATAACAATCATAATACCAAATGGGCAAAAAATCATTGCAGATTCCACGAAAGTACAAGATGTTATAATTACTCAGGAAGAATTAATTGCTTTGACTCCTAATAAAAATGAATTGAAGCCATTATTTGCTATGTGTATTCAACAATATAATTCAGCTTCAAATCAATCAACAACATATAAATTAGGTAATCTAGCTACAGGTTCATTAGATAAGGTTGCAAAAGAAATAGAAAATAAAAAAAGCTTTAATACACTAGGACAATATACCATTTGGGCAATTACAGATGAATTCCCTATTGAAGAAATTGCTGGATTTCAAGAAAAAGAATCCATTCATTTTCAAAAATTTGCAGCCAACTTATTAAATGTTCCTGTAACAAAATATGAGTCTAATGATTATAAAAATTACTATGAGAACACAAGTAGTTTTAAACGAAATGTTGTTGGAGAATTTAAATACAAATTTAGCAGTAAAAATCACGTTACCTTAGGTTTGTTTAACGAACAAGATGTTATTGTTCGAGAGTTGTATAATAATCCTGATGAAAAACCTGGAAAACATACTTTTAAAATTGCTTTTGACACTAAAAACTATAGTGACCCTACATATTATATAAGAATGGTAGTAAATGGAGAAGTTAAAATTAATATGAAAATAGAACCTAATAAAAGGTCTTAGTCTTTTTCTGAAAAATATTTTAATGTCAGAATTTCTTCATTAATTTGATGGTCTTGTTTTTGTACCTTTGTTTTCTATATGAAATTCAACATTGTATCCGATTTTTTACCGACAGGAGATCAACCAGAAGCCATAAAACAGCTTGCGGAAGGACTGAATGATGGAGAAGAACACCAAACTCTTTTAGGGGTAACAGGGAGTGGAAAAACCTTTACTGTTGCTAATGTTATTCAAGAGGTTGAAAAACCCACATTAATCTTAGCGCATAATAAAACTTTAGCAGCTCAGTTATACACTGAGTTTAAACATTTTTTTCCAAATAATGCAGTGGAATATTTTGTTTCTTATTACGATTATTATCAGCCAGAAGCATATCTTCCAACTAGTGGAACATATATCGAAAAAGACCTATCTATTAATGAAGAAATAGAAAAATTACGTCTAAGTACAACTTCATCTTTACTTTCTGGAAGAAGAGATATTATCGTTATAGCTTCCGTTTCTTGTATTTATGGTATTGGAAATCCGGCTGAATTTAAAAAGAATGTTATTAAATTGAATCAAGGGCAAATAATTTCTCGTACGAAATTATTACATCGTTTGGTTCAAAGTTTATATGCAAGAACTGAAGCTGATTTTAACCACGGAAATTTCAGAATAAAAGGAGATACAGTTGATGTCTTCCCAAGTTATGCAGATGATGCCTTCAGAATTCATTTTTTTGGAGATGAAATTGAAGAAATAGAAGTCTTTAATGTAAAAACGAATGAAGTATTAGACACCTATGAGCTTTTAAATATTTACCCTGCAAATATGTTTGTGACTTCTCCTAATGTATTGCAAGATGCTATAAAAGATATTCAAGATGATCTCGTAAAACAAATTGATTATTTTAAAGAAATTGGTAAACATCTTGAAGCAAAACGCTTGGAAGAGCGTACCAATTTTGACCTTGAGATGATTCGTGAATTGGGATACTGCAGCGGAATTGAAAACTATTCTCGCTACCTTGACAAAAGATTACCAGGTACTCGCCCATTCTGTTTATTAGATTTCTTTCCTGATGATTATTTAATGGTGGTGGATGAAAGTCATGTAACTGTTTCGCAAGTTACCGCAATGTATGGTGGAGATCGTTCAAGAAAAGAGAACTTGGTAGAATATGGTTTTAGATTACCTGCTGCTATGGATAACAGACCATTAAAGTTTGATGAGTTTGTATCAATGCAAAACCAAGTGATTTATATTAGTGCTACTCCTGCAGACTACGAATTAGAAAAAAGCGGTGGTGTGTATGTAGAACAAATTATTCGACCAACTGGACTTTTAGATCCACCTATTGAAGTTCGTCCTAGTTTAAATCAGATAGATGATTTATTAGAAGAAATTCAGTTAAGAATTGAAAAAGATGAACGAATTTTAGTTACCACATTAACTAAAAGAATGGCTGAAGAGCTTACTAAATATTTAACTAGAATTAATGTTCGAAGTAGATATATTCATAGTGATGTTGATACCTTAGAACGTGTGGAAATAATGCAAGACTTGCGTTTAGGACTTTTCGATGTATTGGTTGGAGTAAATCTTCTACGTGAAGGATTAGACTTACCTGAAGTGTCTTTAGTTGCAATTCTAGATGCAGATAAAGAAGGTTTTTTAAGAAGTACACGTTCTTTGACTCAAACAGTTGGTAGAGCGGCTAGAAACTTAAATGGGAACGCTATAATGTATGCAGATAAAATTACTAAAAGCATGCAAGCGACTATTGATGCTACAGAATATAGGAGAGAAAAGCAAATTGCTTATAATGTAGCAAATAACATAACTCCAAAAGCAATTAAAAAATCTTTTGAAAACGCTTTAACCAAATCGAAACAAGAAGCTTATTCATTTGAAACTGCTGAAAATTTAGCTGCAGAAAGTGAAAATGAATATTTAACAAAAGCTCAAATCGAAAAGAAAGTTAGAGATACTAGAAAAGCGATGGAAAAATCGGCCAAAGAACTAGACTTTTTAATGGCTGCCAAATTACGAGATCAAATAAAATCATTACAAAATAAACTTCAAGAAGTTAAACCCTAATAAATGATATGACTAATCATCCTGATTCTAAACGATTAAATAAAGCTATAAGTGATAGTGGTTTTTGTTCTAGACGGCAAGCGGACAAACTTATTGAACAAGGAAGAGTTGCTATTAATGATCAAATTGCTTCTTTAGGGGATCGTGCTATGCCTGGTGATGATATAAAGATTAACGGCACTTCTATTACAAAAGAGGTTGAAGAATTAGTCTATATCGCCTTAAATAAGCCTATTGGAATTACTTGTACTACCGATCAAAGAGTAGATGGAAATGTTGTTGATTTCATCAATCACAAAGAACGAATATTTCACATAGGAAGGTTAGACAAACCTAGTCAAGGCTTACTATTAATGACCAACGATGGTGATATTGTCAATAAAATATTAAGAGCGGGAAACAGGCATGAAAAGGAATATATAGTTACAGTTGATCGTAGAATTACGGATGACTTTTTAAAAAGAATGAGTAATGGATTACCTATATTAAATACTGTTACTAAAAAATGTAACGTAGAGCGTATTGGACGTTTTGTATTTAAGATTGTATTAATACAAGGTTTAAATCGTCAAATTAGACGCATGTGCGAGTATTTAGGATACGAGGTGGTTGACTTAAAACGTACGCGTATCATGAATATTGAATTAGGTGAATTACCTGAAGGAAAGTGGCGTGATTTAACTAATAAAGAACTAACTGAATTACAAGATTCTCTTGGGGAGTCATTAAATGTTTCTCAAGTAGAACGAAAATTTGAAAGTACAGTAGGTAAGCGAAAAAAGAGACCACTCACCGATTGAGTAATGCGTGGTCATTATCAACTAACTAACCAAATTAAATTTCAATTATGAAATTCTCAATCTTTCTTTTTAATTTCTTTCACAATTTTTTCTTGTTGAAAAATTGAGATGATTTTTCGTTTGGAAAAAATACAAACAATTTTAGAACAATAATTGCTTTTTAGTCCTAGTTTTCAACTATTTATGTATTTTTTAACAAATAAGCATTCATTAACTTTTATTGTAAAATATTTTAAGAGCATTTCTTTATGATAACTTCAATAGATGAATTTTATTATAAAAAGCTGTTTTCATTTTAACAATTCTTCACTTGTTATTCTTGGTCGAAAAACAACACCAGAACTTACCATTACAATGAATTGTTTTAATTATAATAAGTCTTAAATATTTTGATGAGCTCTTCAGTAGGAATTACCTTGTCTTCATGTTTTTCCATCTCAACTAGAACTAGGTTTATAACACCTTCTCTTATCCCCATTCTAAGTCCAAAATTTTTAATTGCAACGATTTCCTTTTCATGAGTTTCTCTATCAACATTCATAAGTAATACTAATTTATGAAAATGAGTAATTCTTTCTAATTCAGAAAAATTATTTTTTGTAGGTAAAGGGTTTTCAAATAATTGATCTACATCACTTTTTTCTAAATCCATTCGAAATGCTAATCGCATAATAAAATCGTATTCAGATAAGGTTACTTTATCATCTGCTCTTGCTAATATTATTAAATCGCTTACTAAGGCTAAACTATTTTCTTTTTTCATACTTTAAAAATATAAAAAAATCCTGTCTCTATCAATGTAGAAACAGGATTAATATTGAATGATTAAAAATTTATTACTCTGCTGTCATTCTAATAGGAACTATATACTCTTTCCCCTGTTTATTAGCAGATGCTATTTTTTTGTAATTAAGACGTTGCTTTATAAATTTTTTCATTGATTCATTTTCTGAATCTACTGACAATACAACTATTTCACTTTCTTTATTAACAACGAAAGTTACGTAAGCAGTTGTTTCAACTTCAAGTTCGAAACTAGGGTTTTTTAATAATTCACCAATTTCTTCAGAAGCATTACTTGTAGAATTTACAGGGTTTTCAGCTGCAGTTAAGATTGTAGTACTTATTAAAAGTACAAAAGCCATTAAAATTACATTTACTTTTCTCATGATTGTTCGATTTATGTGATTGATATATTAAGAAGACGACCGTAACTTAGAAATTGTTACAAACCAAATCGTTTTTTAACGAATACTTAACGATACTTAATTATAAAACAAAAAAAAGCCTTAAAAAATTTAAGGCTTTAACAATCAATATATTATATGAGATTTTAAGCTAATACAGCTTGTACTTTATCTGCTGCTTCTTGAAACTCAATAGCACTTTGAACATCTAATCCACTACTGTCAATTAGTTCTTTAGCGATATCTGCATTGGTTCCTTGAAGACGAACAATAATAGGAACTTCAATGTTACCCATATTTTTATATGCATCTACAATACCTTGAGCGACACGATCACAACGAACGATACCTCCAAAAATATTAACTAGAATTGCTTTTACATTTTGATCTTTTAAAATTAATTGAAAAGCAGCTTCTACACGTTCTGCATCTGCAGTACCTCCAACATCTAAAAAGTTAGCTGGTTCTCCTCCTGCTTGCTTAATTAAATCCATTGTTGCCATTGCAAGCCCAGCACCATTTACCATACATCCTACATTTCCATCTAAATCAACATAGTTTAAACCAGCCTCTTTAGCTTCTACCTCGATAGGGTTTTCTTCACGAAGATCTCTTAAAGCTTCATAATCTTTATGTCTAAATAAAGCATTATCATCTATTGTTACTTTAGCATCAACAGCAATTACTCTATTATCACTAGTTTTTAACACTGGATTGATTTCAAAAAGAGATGAATCAGATTTAATATAAGCAGTATATAAAGCAGTAACAAATTTTGTCATTTGCTTAAATGCCATTCCTGATAAACCTAAATTAAAAGCTACTTTTCTAGCTTGAAAAGGTAGTAAACCTAATTCAGGATCAATTTCTTCATTAAATATTAAATGTGGTGTATTTTCAGCTACTGCTTCAATATCCATACCTCCTTCTGTAGAATACATAATCATGTTTTTACCGGTTCCACGGTTTAATAAAACACTCATATAAAACTCTGATGGCTCACTTTCGCCAGGATAATAAACATCTTCAGTAATAAGTACTTGATGTACTTTTTTCCCTTCAGCACTGGTTTGTGGAGTAATTAAACTCATACCAATAATATCACTTGCAATTTGCTCAACTTCTTGAAGGCTTTTAGCAAGTTTTACCCCTCCACCTTTACCACGCCCACCTGCATGAATTTGTGCTTTCACAACATGCCAACCTGTACCTGTTTCTTTAGTTAATTTTTTTGCTGCTTCAACTGCTTCAGCTGGAGTATGAGCTACAATTCCTCTTTGTATTTCAACACCAAAACTATTCAGTATTTCTTTTCCTTGATATTCGTGTAAATTCATAATGGAATATTTCTAAATTTAGAACCGCAAAAATAATAAATGTTATAGGATTGGACTAATCTTTTTTAAAACCTTATTCTAATATTTTTAATTTCTTGATTAATAAATTATATTTTTGATTTTTAAAATTTGTAAGAAATGAAATATACACTTGTCATTATTATTTTTCTTTTGTTATCATGCAACTCTGAAGTCATTACACCTTTAGATAATGCACTAAAAAGTCAGCACCCAGCTATAAAAAAAGTGATGGGAAATCCTGAAAGGCACGAAATTCAAATTTTATATTCTCAAATTGATGAAAACGAAAAAGGAGAAACTGTTTTTTCTGATTATAATTTTCAGTTAAATAATCAAAATTATTTTTATCCTGCAAGCACTGTTAAACTTCCTACAGCAATACTAGCACTTGAATTTACTGACAATACTACGTTTCTAAGTCCTGAAGTTGAATACATAATTGAAGGCGATACTATTCTACATAATTTTAATGATGACATCCGTCAAATTTTTGCAGTTAGTGATAATCAAGCCTATAATCGATTGTACGAGTTTTTAGGAAGAGACCATATAAACAATCAATTAAGAACTAAAAAAATAAGTCCTGTACGAATTGGACATCGCATAGAAACTGAAAATACTGCTGAACAAGAAAGGAAAAAAATAAAATTTTTGGCAAATAGAAATGTTGGCATTAAAAAAGATGGCACTTTAGAAAGCATTTTAGTTGAAAAAACTTTAAAAGGAAAAGGATATATAAAAGATGGAACTCTTGTTTCAGAGCCAATGGATTTTTCAGAAAAAAACTATTTTCCTTTAGAAACACAACACAACACAATTAAACGATTGTTTTTTGAAAAATCTTTTGCAATTAATGAACGTTTTAATCTTTCACCTGCTTCTAAAAAGTATTTAAAAAATGTTATGAGTAATCCTCCCCGAAAACTTGGTTATGATGGAGATAAGTTTAATGATAGCTTCGGAAAATTTTTCATCTATGGTGATAGTCAAGACAATATCCCTGAAGGAATAAAAATCTATAATAAGGTTGGATATGCTTATGGTACTATAACTGAAACAGCCTATATTGAAGACACTGTAAATGATGTGAAATTTATTCTTTCTGCAACTATTTTAGTAAATGAAAACGGAATTTTCAATGACAATGAATATGAGTATGAAGAAATAGGAATTCCTTTTTTAGCTCAATTAGGAAGGGAAATCTATATGCATGAAATGAAACGTAAAAAAGTAAATTAATATCTATTCTTTTAATAAGCTTTCAATCGTTTCATGAACTGAATCACTATTCCAATTCGCAGCACCCGTTTTTCTAATGATAATTTCACCCGATTTTGAAATTAAAAAAGTGGTCGGTAATGAAGTCGTTTCAAGTAAATCTGGTGATTTTTCTGTTTGAATATATACAGGAAATTCATAGTTTTTCTTTTCTAAAAAAAGATTGAGTTTTTCTTTTTTTTCAGAAGAAATGAAATAAAAATCTACTTGGTCTGCATACTTATTATACAATTCTTGTAATTCTGGCATTTCAGCAACACATGGAGGGCACCATGTTGCCCAATAGTTAATTAGCACTACTTTTCCTTTCGATTGTGTAAAGTCAATTTTTTCTTCATTTAATGAAGTTAAGTTCCATTTATAATCATTAAGTAACTCTCTATCTTCTACATCAATTTCAGACGGACTAAAAGATATCAGCCTTTGCAAACCTACTTGTATTGGCATTCTCGTTTGTGGAATAATCATTAAAACAATTAACACTAAAAAAACAATGTTACCCCAATTTTTTTTTATAAATTTCTTCATTCATTCTTTGTTGAAAAAGTAGTATAAAACTAACAAATTAGATACTCATATTAATGAAACATATTAAAAAAAAATCGAATTATAAAATATGAGCTCAAGAAGAGATTTTGTAAAACAATCTGCCATCCTAGGAACTGGAATCGCATTAGCACCACAATTAACTTTTGGGGCGAATATTGATTCTACTAAAGAAAAACTAAATGTTGGGTTTATTGGAATTGGTTTAAGAGGAACAAACCATTTAAATAATTCATTGCTAAGAGACGACATTAATGTGATTGCGATCTGTGATATTGACAATAAACGAAACAACATTGCCTTAGAAATGATTGAAAAAGCTGGGCAGAAAAAGCCTCAAGTTTTTGGAAAATATGATTATGATTATCGAAACTTACTAGCTTTAAAAGGTATCGATGCTGTCATTATTTCTACACCTTGGCTTTGGCATACACGTATGGCAAAAGATTCAATGTTAGCAGGAAAATATACTGGTCTAGAAGTTTCAGCTGCAAATACAATGGAAGAATGTTGGGGCTTAGTTAATACACATGAAGAAACAGGTTCTCATTTAATGATTTTAGAAAATGTTTGTTACCGCAGAGATATCATGGCGGTATTAAATATGGCAAAACAAAATTTATTTGGTGAGCTTTTACATTTTAGATGTGGTTACCAACATGATTTACGATTTGTAAAATTAAATGATGGGAAAACTGCCTACGGAAAAGGAGTAGAATTTGGTGAAAAAGGAATTTCAGAATCTGCATGGAGAACACAACATTCGTTATTAAGAAATGCCGATGTCTATCCAACTCATGGTGTAGGCCCTATTGCAATGATGAGTGATATTAATCGTGGTAACCGATTTGAAACAATAACTTCTATGGCTACAAAAGGACTTGGCATCCATAATTATATTGTAAAACATGGCGGAAAAGATCATCCCAATGCAAAACTAAAATTTAAACAAGGTGATATTATAACTTCTATGATTGAAACTTCTAATGGAGAAACAATTATTGTCACTCATGACTGTAATTCTCCTCGTCCTTATTCTCTCGGATTTAGAGTTCAAGGAAGTGAAGGACTTTGGGAAGTTGACGGTAATAGAATTTATATTGAAGACAAAGCTGAAAAATCACATCGCTGGGACGATGCTACTCCTTGGTTAAAAAAATACGACCACCCTTTATGGCAAAAATATGGAGAACATGCAACAGGCTCTGGACATGGCGGAATGGACTTTTTTGTATTACAAGCCTTCGTAGAATCTGCTAAGAAAAATATTGCTCCACCATTAGATGCTTACGATGCAGCAGCTTGGAGTGCGATTACTCCTCTTTCTGAAGTTTCGATTGCAAACAATGGAGAACCTCAGGATTTTCCTGATTTTACGAGAGGAAATTGGGTGAAAAGAAAGCCATATAATTGGATTAAAGACACTTATTAATATTTACTTTTGAAAAACATACGCATACAAACTCCTGCGAGAATTTGCCTATTTGGAGATCATCAAGATTATTTAGAACTTCCAGTAATTGCATGTGCAATAGACAGGTATATTATTCTTTCTGCGGAAGAAAATGACTCTAATAAATTTCATATCAAGATGCCAGACATTAATTCTGAAAGAATTATTGGTATCTCTGAAACTTTTGAAACACTTGAAAAAGAAGATTATTTAGCTTCTGCACTAAAGGTTTTAAGAAGGTATGATTGTATTCCAAATAAAGGATTTACAATCACACTTAAAAGTGAAATTCCGATCAATGCAGGAGTTTCAAGTTCATCTGCTGTAGTGATTTCTTGGATACATTTTTTGCTAGCAGCTTATGGTTCTTCAAAAGAAATTACTTCAGAATTAATTGCAAAAATCGCCTATGAAGCCGAAGTTTTAGAACACAATTCTCCTGGCGGAAAAATGGACCAATTTACAATTGCTCTCGGAAATGTTATTTTTATAGAAACATGTGGAGAATTTTCTGTTCGAGATGTTGGTACTCAAATGAAAGGTTTAATTTTAGGGGAATCTGGAATCCCAAAAGAAACTATTGGGTTATTAGATGACTTAAGAGGAAAAGCTAATAAAACTATTCGGTATGTTCAAAAACAATTTCCAAAATTCATGTTAGAAGAAACTTCAGAAAATGAAATAGATGCCTATCTTCCAACAGTTCCAAAAGACTTACAAGCTATTTTTGTGGCGGCTATTAAAAATCATATCATTACTCAAACTGCTTTATTAGAGTTTAATAAAAAAACCTTAGATTATGTTGAAATTGGTAGGTTAATGAATGATCATCACAAACTTTTAAAAAATAATTTAAAAATCACAGTTCCAAAAATTGATGCTATGATTGCTGCTGCTCTAGAAGCTGGAGCATATGGGGCAAAAATAATTGGATCTGGCGGCGGCGGAAGTATTGTAGCTTTATCTCCACCTTCAAAAGAAGTAGATATTGCAAATGTTATAAAAAATGCTGGAGGTAAAGATGCTTATCCAGTTAACGTTTCTCAGGGTTCTCAAGTAATTTTAAATGTATAACAACTTACTCATATTAGCAGCAGGTACTTCATCTAGAATGAAAAAATCTGAAGCAAATTCTTCCCTTTCAGAAAAAGAAATTAAACATGCAAATACGAAAAGTAAATCACTTATTGGTTTAGGAAATTCAAACAGACCGCTGTTAGATTACTTATTGATAAATGCCGAAAAAGCTGGTTATAAAAATATTTATTTAATTGTTGGTGAGGACGCTTCATTGTTCAAAGAACGGTATGGAAATAATAATGAAAAAAATAGTTATAGAGGGTTGCAAATTTCATATGCAACTCAATTTATTCCGAAGGAAAGAGTAATGCCATTAGGTACTTCGGATGCAGTTTTTCAAGCATTAGAACAATATCCACAGCTACAAAAAGAAACTTTTACGGTTTGTAATAGCGACAATTTATATTCTGTAGATGTTTTAAAAGTATTAAGAAAAGACCAAAATAAAAACGCATTAATCAGCTATGATCGTGATGGGCTTTTATTTTCTTTAGAACGAGTTTCAAGGTTTGCTTTGATGCAATTTGATTCTGAAAATTATTTAAAAGATATTATTGAAAAACCTTCAATTGAAGAAACCAATCAGTATAAAGACTCTAAAGGAAAATACCGTGTGAGCATGAATATTTTCAAATTTAATGGCGCCATGTTCTTTCCGTTTTTAGCAACTTGTCCAATACATAAAGAAAGAAACGAAAAAGAATTACCTACAGCTTTATTGAATATGTGTAAAGAATTTCCTAAAACTATGAAAGGGATTCCTTTTAATGAACATGTTCCAGATCTCACTTCCAAAAAGGATATTGAAATTCTAAAGAAACACATTCAAGATTATTTATAAACAAAAAAACTCTTTTGAAATTATCAAAAGAGTTTTTTTTTACTTAGGATATATTTTTAATTAAGCGTTTTGCTTTTTAATTAAATTTAAAGCAGATCCCATACGGTACCATTCTATTTGAGAATCGTTATATGTATGATTTAACATTACAGTATCTTTAGTTCCATCTGCATGAACAACTTCTAAAGTAAGTTGTTTTCCAGGAGCAAAACTTGAAATATCTACAAAGTTGAATGTGTCATCTTCTTGAATTAAATCGTAATCAGATTCATTTGCAAAAGTAAGACCTAACATCCCTTGTTTTTTAAGGTTTGTTTCATGGATTCTAGCAAAAGATTTTACAATAACAGCAGCAACACCTAGATGACGAGGCTCCATTGCAGCATGTTCTCTTGAAGAACCTTCTCCGTAATTATGATCACCAACTACAATAGTTTTAACACCATCGGCTTTATAAGCACGAGCTGTTTTTGGCACTGCATCATACTCTCCATTCAACTGACTCTTAACAAAATTAGTTTGTTTGTTATAAGCATTCACTGCTCCAATTAAACAGTTGTTTGAAATATTATCTAAATGACCTCTATAACGTAACCATGGTCCAGCCATTGAAATATGATCTGTAGTACATTTTCCAAATGCTTTGATTAACAATTTAGCTCCTTGTAACTCTTCATCTCTAATTGGAACGAATGGAGTTAATAGTTGTAGTCTTTCCGAAGTTTCACTTACTTTCACTTCAATTCCACTTCCATCTTCAACCGGCTCTAAATAACCATTATCTTCAACGTCGAATCCTTTTTCAGGAAGTTCCATTCCTTGAGGTGGATCTAATTTTACTTCTTCACCATTATCATTAATCAACTTATCATTCATCGGATCGAAATCAAGACGACCAGCAATTGTAATTGCTGCAATCATTTCAGGTGAACCTACAAAAGCATGTGTATTAGGATTTCCATCTGCTCTTTTAGAAAAGTTTCTATTGAATGAATGTACTATCGTATTTTTTTCCTCCCCTTTTAAATCACTACGATCCCATTGACCAATACAAGGTCCACAAGCGTTGGTAAATATTTTAGCATCTAAGTTTTCAAAAACTGATAAAATACCATCACGTTCTGCAGTATAACGAACTTGTTCAGAACCAGGGTTAATTCCGAAGTCAGCCTTCGTCGTTAAACCTTTATCTATAGCCTGCTGTGCAATCGATGCTGCACGGCTTAAATCTTCATAAGATGAGTTGGTACAAGAACCAATTAATCCCCAATCCACTTTTAAAGGCCAATCATTCTTTTTTGCCTTTTCTCCTAATTGTCCAACAGGTGTTGCTAAATCTGGAGTAAAAGGCCCATTAAGATGTGGGCGTAAATCAGTTAAATTGATTTCAATTACTTGATCAAAATATTGTTCTGGGTTTTCATATACTTCATCATCACCAGTTAAATATGGACGAATTTCATTTGCAGCATCAGCAATATCGGCTCTATCGGTAGCACGTAAAAATCGTTCCATAGAATCATCGTAACCAAATGTAGAAGTAGTTGCTCCAATTTCAGCACCCATATTACAAATAGTTCCTTTTCCTGTACAAGATAAGTTTTTAGCTCCAGGTCCGAAATATTCAACGATAGCACCTGTTCCACCTTTCACAGTAAGAATTCCAGCTACTTTTAAAATTACATCTTTAGCTGCAGTCCAGCCATTTAATTGACCTGTTAATTTGATTCCAATTAATTTTGGGAATTTAAGCTCCCAAGGCATTCCTGCCATTACATCAACAGCATCAGCTCCACCAACTCCAATCGCTACCATTCCTAATCCACCTGCATTTACAGTATGAGAATCTGTACCGATCATCATTCCTCCTGGGAAAGCGTAGTTTTCTAACACCACTTGATGAATAATACCAGCTCCAGGTTTCCAAAATCCAATTCCGTATTTATCTGAAACTGATTCTAGAAAATTAAATACTTCATTACTCGTTTCGTTGGCTCTTTTTAAATCTGGCTTCGCACCTTGTTTTGCTTGGATAAGATGATCACAATGTACTGTTGTAGGTACAGCAACTTTTTGTTTACCAGCTTGCATAAACTGTAATAAAGCCATTTGCGCTGTTGCATCCTGACAAGCAATTCTGTCTGGAGCAAAGTCAACATAATCTTTACCACGTGTAAATGCTTTGGATGCTTTACCATCCCAAAGATGATTATATAATATTTTTTCTGAAAGTGTTAAAGGTCTTCCGACAATGTTACGTGCTGTATCAACACGCTCTGTCATTTGAGCATACACTTTTTTAATCATATCGATATCGAATGCCATAAATTTTTGTGTTTTTGAAAGAATTGCAAATTTACAAAATCTATCAGAAATTACAAAATATTTACTAAAAAGGTGTTATTACTAATATTTAATTGTTAAATAGTGAGTATTTCTAAATATTCTTGATAAAATTTCGATATTTAGTTAAAATATTATCAAATTAATAATGTTAAATAGTCTTATTAAAAATAAAATATCTTAATTAAAAGGAGTTTTAAAACAAGCTTTGGATAATTTCCTCGATACTTAATCCTTCAGCCTCTGCTTTATAATTTTTAATTAATCGGTGGCGTAGAATCCCAGTTGCTACTTTTTGAACATCTTCAATGTCTGGAGAAAATTTACCATGAAATGCAGCATGTGTTTTTGCACTTAATATTAAATTTTGAGATGCTCTTGGACCTGCACCCCATTCTATGTATTTTTTAACAATTTCTGGTGCTGCTTGGCTATTAGGTCTCGTTTTCCCAACTAAAGTTACTGCATATTCAATTACATTATCAGCTACCGGAATTTTTTGAATTAATTGCTGGTACTTAATAATATCTTCAGCAGAAAACAATGAATTAATTACTGGATTCGCACCTATAGTCGTAGTTTTAACAACTTCAACCTCTTCAGCAAAAGAAGGATACTCTAGGTTAATAGCAAACATAAAACGGTCTAATTGAGCTTCAGGTAAAGGATATGTACCTTCTTGCTCTATTGGGTTTTGAGTTGCCAAAACAAAATAAGGGCGATCTAATTTGTAGGTATGTCCTGCAACTGTAACTGCTCTTTCCTGCATGGCTTCTAATAATGCAGCTTGTGTTTTTGGAGGAGTTCTATTAATTTCATCTGCAAGAATGATATTAGAAAAAATAGGGCCTTTAATAAATTTAAAATCTCTATTCTTATCTAATATTTCAGACCCTAAAATATCACTAGGCATTAAATCTGGAGTAAACTGAATTCGTTTAAAATCTAACCCTAATGTTCTAGCTACAGTATGAACTAATAATGTTTTTGCTAAACCTGGTACACCAATAAGTAGTGCATGACCTCCTGAAAACACAGACAGTAAAACTTGTTCTACAACATCATCTTGCCCAACAATAATCTTTTTGATTTCTTGTCGCAAGGCATTGTATTTTTGAACTAGTTCTTTAATTGCTGCTACGTCTGACATATTTATAATATTACTTCTTTAACCAATTACTTTTAAATGTACAATCTGAATAATCTTCATTTACATTTATATAAGTGTCTTTAATTTTGGTGTTTTGCCATGTTTCTATAGCACGTAATTGTTTTTCTTTAAGCGCAAGTTCTTTGATTTTTTCGTAATCTTTTACATAATCTGAAGGATGTTCATCTATACGATTTGTAATCGTCAATAACTTAAACATACTTTTTCCAGATCTGTCTCTGTCAGTATACACTTTTGAAACTTCACCTTCTTTTAAATTATATACTTGAGCACTCAAGGTTGGGTCCATCTTAGTAAGATCAAATTTTGTATCGAAACTAACAGGATTTACTAGCTGCCCTCCATTATTTCTAGTTTCCTTCTCTGTTGAGTATTTTCTTGCCGCATCAGCAAATGTGATTTCACCTGCAACAATTTTTGTTCTAATTGAATCTATTTTTACACGTGCTTTGTCTATTGTTGCTTGAGATACATCAGGGAATAATAATACATGCCTTACATCAACTTCTTGTCCTTTAATTTTTTCAACATAAAGAATATGATACCCAAATTCAGTTTCAAAAGGCTCACTTACTTCTCCTTCTAATAATGAAAAAGCGTTATCCTTAAATTCTTTAGCCATTGGTCCATTACGCTTAATGCCTTTGTATAAACCACCTTTAGATGCTGAACCTGGGTCTTTAGAATACAATACGGCCTTGGTTGCAAATGTTGATCCGTTTTCTACAACATCAATTCGCATTTCATTAAGTTGATCAATCACTTTTTGCCTAGCTTCTTCAGTTATTTCTGGTTCAACTATTATTTGTGCTACTTCAAGTTCAGCTCCAAAAACAGGGCGATCATTTTCAGGTATTGAATAGAAAAAAGCTCTTACCTCTTCAGGTGTAACTTCAACTTCCTCAACAACTTTTCTTTGCATTTCGCCAGCTAACTTAATAGTTTTATTAACCTCGAAAAGATCTTTTCTTAGTTCTGCAATTGAGTTTTTTCGATAGTATTTAGCAACTTTTTCTTCATTACCTAATTCGCCAATCATGTATTGAATTTGTTGCTCAATTTGCCCATTCACTTCATCATCTGAAACCATAATACTATCTAGTTTCGCATGGTGCGCATATAGTTTATCTTCCATCAATTTACCCAATAATTGACAACGAGTAATGTCTTCTATTGAAATACCTTGTGATGATAATTCTAAATAACTTTTATCAATATCGCTATCTAAAATTACATATTCTCCAATTACAGCACTAATACCTTCAGCTTTATATCTTTTAAAAGGTTTAATTGTATCATTAGCAGCATTTGTGTTTTCAGAAGTTAATAATTCATTGCTTTTAGCTACTCCTGTACTATCTACAGTAACCACTTCTTGTGAAACTACTACACTTTGTGTAAATATTAATAATAAAAATAATAGTTTACTGATTTGTATAGATTTCAAATTTTTTATTTTTAAGTGCATCTTTTGTAATATCTCTTTCAAGATTTTTAATAAGTTCTAATTTTCTTTTATTTAATATTATTTGCTTAATGGTAGGCTCTACATAGATTAATGGAGCTATGTCATTTGTTAATAATATATCTTCAATTTTCACCAAATATACTCCTAATGAGTCTTGTAATTGTGTAAAATTAGATTTTTTTAACACTTGACGACTATTGTTCTGTAAAACGGGAAGAACTTCAAACAAAGCTTCCTTTTTAACCCAAATTGAATCATTAAAATTAAACGATTTAAACTGGATGCTTAGATCATTTAAATTCGATTTATCTTCTTCATTAAAACGATTTAATTTTTCTTTAACTCTAGATAAATTAGAAAAGTTTTCATCTACTTGTATATATCTAACTTTTAATAACTCTCCATTTAATTTGAAGTTTTCTTTATTAGATTCATAAAAACTTTGCAACTGACCTTTCGTAACTGTACTATCTAATTGTCGGGAAACAATTGATCCTTTATATGCTTCTGTATATAGATCTTCTTTATAATCATTAATTAGTTCATCAAAAGCATCTTGCCTTTCTTGAGGAAGATTAATTTTTGATTGATCTATTAATAATTGCTGGGTTGCCCATCTATTGATAAAATTACTTATTATTAACAAACTATCTTCTTTTGAAGCTGTCTGAACGACTAACTCTTTAATATCATCAAAGTATAAATAAGTATCATTAACTCTAGCAATAGGTAACTTTTCGTTATCCTGTTTAAAAAAATTACAGGAAACAAATAAAAATGAAAGTAAAAAAATTATTAATTTATTCATTAATTTTTAAATTCCTTCTTTATCTTTTTTAAGGCTTTTTTATTAATAACAACTTCATTTTTATTTCGAAGATCTTTCATCCAGTTATCTTCTAAATAAGTTTGATAATTACTCATAACTTTCCCTTTGACCTCTTCTAATAATTTTACAGAAGGTTCTAGTATTTTATTCACTTTTACAACGACAAAAGAGCCATCATTCGTATAAATTTTTGAAATACCAGATTTTGTTTCAAAACTTTCTGGTAATTCTCTTTGGTCTATTTCAAAAATTCCACTTGTAATAATTACCTCAACCTTTTTATTTACATTTAATGTTTCTTTAATTTCTTTTTCTGAAACATTTCTTTTAAGTAAATCTTGAGCCTTTTTTGCAACTTCTTCATTTGAAGCAGAAATTATTATAGCATCTACTCTTTCTTTCCATTTATAGCTTTCCTTATTTGCATCAAAATATGATTGAAGCCCTAAAGTATCATCTTTTGCTTTAGTCCAAATATTTTTATCCATAACATCAAAAATCAATAAGCCATTTCTGTATTCATTAATTACAGCTGCATACTCTTCATTTTCAAGTTCTAATTGATTTTTAAAATATTGTTTCAACTCTTTTTCTTTAAAATCATTGAAAAAATCTTTAATTAAAGATTCCTTTACCTCATAAGCTCTAGAACTTGCTTGTCTTGTTTCAATAAACTTAGCAAAATCATTAAATCTGATATTTTTATGACCAATAGTAAATAATAATTTATTTTGATCCTCTGGTACTTCTTGGTATATCCATTTTTTTGTTAAAACATCATCATTGACATAGTTATTGAAAAAAGAGATATAATCTTCTCCTGCTTTATAGCCATATTTTTCAATAATCTTTTTAGTGACTTTTTGAGTAATAACCTTAGCACGATCTGAGTTTTTTACTTTTTTTGCTAAATTTTCTTCTTCCTCTTCAAAAGTTGGTAAACTAAATCTTTTATTTAGCTTAATAATATGCCAACCAAAAGAAGATTCAATAGGTTTTGAAACATCACCTGTGTTTTCTAAATTATAAACTGCTTCTACAAATCTTTCTGAACGAATTTCTCCTCGTGAAAAAGGTCTCAGTTTTCCACCTTCTTTAGCAGTCGCTTTATCATCTGAATATTGTTTTGCGATCTCCTCAAAAGACTCTCCTTGCTGAATTTTAGCATAAAGCTCCTTAATTCTATCTTCTGGTTTAAAATTACGACCTGCAACTTTACCAGAAATCATAATGTGAGAAGCACTAATTTTAGGAGATTTAGGCCTTTTATCTTTTACTTTTATAAGATGATAACCAAATTGTGTTCTTACAATTTCAGAAAGCTCACCAATAGGAGTATTATAGGCTTCATTCTCGAAAGCATAAACCATTGAAAATGCTGAAAAGTACCCTAATTCTCCGCTTCTTTCCTTTCCTCCAGGTTCTTCTGTATTTTCTTTAACAAGTTTTGTGAAATCTTCACCCGCTATAGCTTTCTCACGAATAACTTTTAATTTATTGTAAGCTATCAATGTATCTTGAGGTAAATCATCAAACTTTGATAAAATCAATATATGATTTGCACTAATTTCAATTAAACTTCTGTCATAAGCCTCCTTTATCAGTGAAGAGGTTACATTATCTTCTGCTAAGTAATTACGAGATAATTGTTCTTGGTATTTTGAAAATTCTTTTTTATATTCCTCTGATTCGTTAAGCTTTTGATTATAAGCTTCTTTAACTTTCAACTTATAATCAATAAATAAATCTAAATAACCATCAACATTCTTTTGAGATTGCTCTTGAACTAAATCAAGGTTTTTCGCATAAACCCTTTTAAATTCATTTACTAGAACTGGTTCATCTCCTACTGTAAGTAAAATATCTTTTTTCTTTTGTGAAAAAACGGATACAGAAACTAATATTATTAAGAAGGTAGCAAGAATCTTTTTCATTTTAAATCTTTTTTTGTTAACTATAATTGGACGCAAAAATAACAAAAAGATGACGTTACGCAAGCATGTATATAATAAGGTTTTATTAAAATTTTTATATAATATTTAACTTCAATAAGACAATAAAAAAATTATCTTGCAAAAATTCAATGTTAATCTATTTTATATGAAATATACGTGCGACATTTTTATAAATCTTCCTAGGGAGGAAGTAATTAAAAAACTAGACAATTCAGAGAACATGAGGTTATGGCAAAGAGGATTGATCTCATACAAATTTTTAAACGGAAACCCTGGAGAAAAAGGTTCTCAAATGGAATTAGCTTATAAAATGGGTAAAAAGAATATGGTGTTAATTGAAACCATAACTGAAAATAATTTTCCAAGTGAGTTTCATGCTGATTACGATACAAAAGGGGTGCATAATATTCAAAAAAACTATTTTCATGAAGAAAATGAAAACACAACACGTTGGGAATCAATTTGTGAATTTCATTTTTCTAGTCTCGGCATGAAAATAATGGGTTTCTTAATGCCCTTTGCTTTTAAAAAGTAAACAAAAAAATTCTTAAATGATTTTAAAAACTTCGCTGAAAAAGGCATTACTGTAAATAAAAATTAAATGAGTACTCAAATAAAAATGATCTGGGATTTTAGGGGAGAAAGCGCCAAAAAAATTGCTGAGCATCATGCAATTCATCTAAATGAATTTATTACTAATGAAGATATTAAAGATGCCTTTGTAGGGACAGAAATCGTTTCACCTATGTATGCTATTGCTTTTCTAGTTGTAGATGAAACACTTATGAATCCTTTAAGAGAAAAATTAAAACCACACAGAGGGCAAAAATATCTCAAACAATAAAAATTATAAAAATGGCATTACTTTTGTCTTTTATAAAATACAAACACTAAAATTTAAAAAATGAAAAAAATTACATTACTTCTTATCATCGCTTTATTTAGCTTTCAAATGAATGCTCAATCTAAAGTTGGAACCATAGATGTAGAATTTATACTATCAAAAATGCCTGAATTAGCAAAGGTTAATACAGATATTCAAGCTTACGGTACTGAATTAGAAACAGAAATACAAACTCAATTAACGGGCTACCAGGATATGGTAAAGGCTTATCAAGAAAATGAGAAAGGCTATACAGATCCTATGAAAAAAATTAAGCAAGATGAAATTATAAAAAAAGAAGGAGAAATTCAAACACTGCAACAAAATTCATCTAAATTATTACAGATAAAACAAGGTGAATTAATGCGTCCATTGTATAAAAAAATCGGAGAAAACTTAGAAACTGTAGCTAAAGAACAGGGGTTTTCTCAAGTTTTAACAATAAACAACACTATTGCATATTTAGATCAAAAATTCGACTTAACATTAACTGTCATGAAAAATTTAGGTATACCTACTGAATAAAAAAAATACAAAAGAAAAATAATGAAGCTTCTAATTATCTAGAATAATTAGGAGCTTCTTTTGTTATAGTCACATCATGAGGATGACTTTCATTGATTCCAGATGCTGTGATTTTAATAAACTTAGCAGATTCTTTTAACGTATCAATATCCTTAGCTCCGCAATATCCCATCCCAGCTCTAAGACCACCAATAAACTGAGTCATACTCTCTAACAAATCACCTTTGTAAGGTACTCTACCTACAATTCCTTCTGGAACTAATTTTTTAATATCGTCTTCAACATCTTGGAAGTAACGATCTTTAGAGCCTTGTTTCATTGCTTCAACAGATCCCATTCCTCGATACGACTTAAACTTACGTCCTTCGTAGATAATTGTTTCACCCGGCGATTCTTTTGTTCCTGCTAGTAAAGACCCTAACATCACACAATCTGCTCCCGCTGCAATTGCTTTTGGAATATCACCTGTATAACGAATTCCGCCATCTGCAATCACTGGTACTCCACTTCCTTTAATAGCTTCAGCAACTTCTAATACTGCAGAAAATTGAGGAAATCCAACACCTGCAACAACACGAGTTGTACATATAGACCCTGGTCCAATCCCAACTTTTACTGCGTCTGCTCCTGCTTCAACTAAATATTTCGCTGCTTCTGGAGTTGCAATATTACCTACTATCACATCTAAATCTGGAAATTTATTTTTCACTTGTTTAAGTACATCTACAACTCCTTTAGTATGTCCGTGAGCGGTATCTATAATTACAGCATCCACTTGTGCATTTACTAAAGCTTCAGCTCTATCTACTGCATCTGGTGTAACGCCAAGAGCAGCAGCAACACGAAGACGGCCATACTGATCTTTATTTGCAATAGGTTTTTGAGTAACTTTCGTAATATCCCTAAAAGTTATTAGACCTAAAAGTTTACCTGAATTATCTACTACAGGTAGTTTTTCAATTTTATTTTTCTGAAGAATTATTTCTGCTTCACCTAAAGAGGTTCCTTTGCTCACAGTTACTAAATTCTCTGAAGTCATTACTTCAGAAAGTGGTCTTTCATAATTTTTTTCAAAACGTAGATCACGATTAGTTACAATTCCTATTAATTTTCCTTCATCATCTATAATTGGAATACCACCAATACTGTATTCCTTCATTGTATTTTGAGCATCACCAACTGTTGCTGTTTTAGGTAGCGTTACAGGATCCTGAATCATTCCACTTTCAGCACGTTTTACTTTTCTTACCTCATTGGCTTGCGCCTCAATCGACATGTTTTTATGCAACACTCCTATCCCACCTTCTCTTGCCATAGCCATAGCCATAGCACTTTCAGTTACTGTATCCATAGCAGCTGAAACCACCGGGACATTCAAAGTAATATTTCTTGAAAAATTTGTTTTTATGGAAACATCTCTGGGTAAAACTTCAGAAAAAGCAGGTACTAATAGTACATCATCGTATGTTAAACCTTCTCCTAGAATTTTGCTATTGTGTGCAGTCATCGCAATTAAAATTAATTTCCAAAGAATGGAATGGGTTACTATTTAATTGCGTGCAAATATACTACTTTTTGTTTGTCTTTAGGCTTTTTTTCTTAATTGTAATAAAACCGCTCCCGCGCTTACTACAAAAACCAAAGTCATAAGTATACCTGATATCATCACAATATATTTCATCCATAAAACCCCACTCCACATAAAGTATATACCTCCAAAGGTTAAAATGATTGAAATAAATGGTTCGACCATTAAAAAGGACTTCAATTTTGTTGGTAATGAAGTTATTGCTACTAATCCTCCTAACAAAAAGAAGATAAAAGATATGGATAATACATGCGTATGAAGTATTGTCAGCATTTCTCTTTCACCTTTTTTAAATACCATTACTTCTGCCTCTTCATTTTCTTCATTCCCTAAATAGTTTACTTCCATACCTTCAGGTGAAGATGAGTCTGTTTGGTTCACAAATAGTAATCCGATAAAATATCCAACACTCAACACCAAAACAAATGCAGCAATAAATATTTTTATATGCTTCGGAAAGGTATGAATGAGGCCGTGAATTTGCATTAAATAAGTTTTAAATCTTGAAGTCGAGCTAAGCTACTCAATAAATCATTAACTGCTATTGTCATTGATTTAACCGAAATAGTTGCACCACTTATAGGAATAATATTGCTATTGTAAATTAACTCTGAAGAAGAGTCTTTACCAATGAATTGTTTAAGCCAGCGTCTACTACTTATCTCACCTCCATATTCTTCACGATAAATTAAAACGGAACTTTTTGTAATGATAAAATCTGAATCGAATAACACAAGATAATCAAAAGTAGCTGCTTTACTTTTTGCAACTCCCATATATCCATAACCCAAAAAAGTTTCATTTTCAAGAATTTCAAACAGGTTTCCTTGACTAAAATCTGATTTCAATTGAAATTGTATTTCTTCAGAAAAAGAGATTTTATTTTTAGAAAAGCCATCGGTTTCATAAAACTTTGATATGACTTTATTGGCTTTTTTTTCAGCTCGATTAGGAACTATAAAAGCAAAGCTTATAAAAACACAAAAAATTATCAAACAGGTTTTCTGAAACATGGCACAAAGATATTATAATTTACTATTTATAAAATTAACAAAACCTCTACTGATGAAAATAGAGGTTTTGCTTTACAATAACACAAAAACTAGAACCAAACTCCTACTCCGAAGTTTAGTTGATTTGCTACTTCACCACCATCTACATTATTATCCTTTATTTGATAGTCACCTTTAACTACAACACCTGGAGCTATATGATAGCTTAATCCAGCTGTAATATCAGTTCTATTATACGCATCGTTTTCAATTAATGAACCTTCTGTATTTGCATGTGTATCATATGCTTCATAACGAGCAAAAGCAAATAATTTTTGTTTCGCTGTAAGTGGTAATAAGTTATAAGCTCCCTCTACATAGTATCCCATTAAAGCTGAACCTAAATCTTTCCCAGTTAAATTGTTATAATCTTCAGTATCACTTAAAGAAGCATAAATAAACTGTCCTCTAGCTGTAAATCTTTTAAAATTATAACGAGCATCAAAGCCAACCATAGAAATTCCAATTGAAGATCCATCAATTTCATCGATACCATCTTCAGCTTGTGTTTTCCCAAAATAACCTGAAAGTCCAAGACGTAATCCAGGCATTCCGTAGTAATCTAATTTTGCTGCAAAACTTGGTGTATCTATAGTAGATTGGATCCCTTTTTGTCTTCCTCCACGTAATCCATTACTTCCTTTTAGTAAACCATTAACCTCATCTCCATCGGCTTCAGTAGATTTAAATCCGTTAAAGATATAAGCTTGATAGCTTAATGATGCATTAGGAATTCTACCATTTACACCAACTCCAATTTCACGCCAAGTTGTAGGTACAATTTTGTTATCTACAGAGGTACGTTCAACACCATTAAAAGTAGTTGGTTCATGGTATTCGTTTACAATTCCCATAGGTACTAACATTAAACCACCACGAAGACTTATATTGTCTGCTACATTATAGTTAATGAATGCTTGTTCAACAAAAACTTCTTCAACGTGCTCAAATTCAATTTCAGTAATAAACTGAGTTTTCTCGTTGAATTTATATCCTAACATTAATACCAGACGCTGAACATCCAACTCTCCATTATCTCCTTCTGGTTGATTGTATGTTATTTCGCCATAACCTCCTATAGTTAAAGGGCTTCCTGAAGTATTAGCTAACATTCTTTGAGCAGTATTAATTTGCTTATCAGAAGTTACTTTTGTAGAATCTTGTGTAGTTTGTGCGAATGTTAAACTTGCAATAAATAAAGTTGCAAATAAAGATATTTTTTTCATTATTCTTATTTAGACTGATTTAAAATAGATTATTATTTCAGGCACAAAAATAAGTTTGAAAAACTAATTTCACAAGTTTATTTAGAATTAATTTAAATAAAAATAAGGAAACATCTCTAACTCTATTTAAAAGAGACTTTTAAGTCTTTTGCATATTTTAACCTAGCAATATTTGCCCAGTTTAAAAGCACTTTTTTGTCTTCTTCGGAAAGCGAACCATGTAGCCAAGTATATGAAGGAAATGGCATTTCTCCTTCTTCCACTTCTTCTATTAACTCTTCAAGTTTATGATCTTTCTTTTTTGCTGAATATGAATTCCATTCAGACATATTAAAATGTTTCTTTCCGTCGATGACATGGTCATCTAACCAAAATGAAATAGGTGCAACCTCAGCATACCACGGGTATTTCGTATAACTTGTATGACAATCGAAACATTGTTCTTTCAAAATTCGAACTACATTATCTGGGGTTGAAGTATCTTCCTGAAAGGCAACCATACTCTCTAAACTTCCTTGGTTTTTATCAGGGCGAATGAACTGAATTACCACAAATGCTGCTAATAGAATATATCCTACTATTTTAAGTTTTTTCTTCATGATTGTTCACTTAAAGATTTTAAATATAATATAATCGCCTTACGAATATCTGCAGCTGACTCCTCTTTTTCTGGAGTATATACATTTAAAATACCTTCATTATCTGGTGTTAAAAATGGAATATCAAATCCTTTTAATAAGAAATCACTAAAAGCAATTTTATATGTTTTCGTAGGGTCGATTCGTTTTTTAGCAATGAGCCAATCTCCACTATCAGCATCTACAGAAAAATTATAACGTTGTAGATAAGCTCCTGTACCTCGTTTCGATTTTCCAAAATCTAAAACTTCTTTTAACAAATCACCTTTAATGTCAACCTTTAAAACTTCACCGCCATAAGGTAATACACGAAAAATATCTAAACTAGTAATACTAGCTGGAAGCATATCATCTACTCTTATAGATCCTCCATTAACAATAGCTCCATCGACCTCGTTATTATAGGACAAAGCCATTGCTTCAGTTATAATATCTCCCAAATTAGTTTGTATCCCTCTATTTGCACTATCGGTCCCATCTAAAGGGTCTTCCGCAGTGTAAATTACTTCATTTGGATTATCAATTACATCCTTAATCTTAAGTTCTAAAATACTATTCCATTTACTAATAATTGCAGAAACTTCAGATTTTGCTGGAGTTTTATCATCTATAGGTAACAAATGAGAATTTATTGTAGTTTTCTTTGTTTTGGTATTATATGTAACTGTATGAATATATATAGTTTTTGCATTTGCATCTGCTTTTGCAATTTTAGATGTTCCTACATCAACTAACATTGCATTGTGTTCATGACCTCCCATTAAAAATGGAATTTCAGGTAATTTTTTAAGTAATTCTGTATCTTCTTCTACAGCTAGATGTGTTAATCCCATGACAACATCGACCTTGTCTTTTAAGTCGTTATAAGATTTTTCAGCTTCTTCATACATATCGTTATAATGCACATAATCTTGTGGATTAGAAGGTAATGTTACTGAAAAGAAACCAACTTTAATTTCGGTTCCGTCTTCATCTTTAATATTAAAAACAAGTGTTCTCTCAATTGCAGTTGTATCTTTTTCTTTCTGAATGGTAAAAGGAACATTTCCAGTTTCTGTTACATGAAGTACATTTGAAGTGATCCAAGGAAAAGTAGATTCGTTTAACCTTTTTTGAAGGTCTTTTTCTTTTAAATCGAATTCATGGTTTCCAAAGGTTACCAAGTCGAAATCCATTGCATTCATTACTTCAATCATTTGTTTACCTTTAATACGCTCACCATCTACCTTTAAGGTTCCTAATAATGACGGATTTAAAAAATCACCAGCCATAAACATAAAAGTATTTGGGTTTTCTTTTTTAATAGAATCACGAACATAGGTAACACGATCCATACCTCCGTATTTCCCTCCACTTAAAGAGCCAATTTCATATACATCGTTTAATTGTACAAATTTAAATGAGATTTCATGTTTTGAAGGATCTTCTTTACATCCTATAAATACAAAGGATAAAGCAATAACTAAAAATAATATTTTTTTCATCTTAATGGTATTTTGTAAATATTTTTGTCGCCTCATTGTGAGCGCTTTCAAATGACATCGTATTAATGTTTGTATCTACTTTTTCAGCAGTAAAATAGCTTAACATTTTTTCGGTAGGCATGTTTCCAGTCAATTCATCTTTTGCCATAGGGCATCCTCCAAAACCTTGAATGGCGCCATCAAATCTTCTACAACCAGCTTTGTAAGCTGCATCAACTTTTTCATGCCATTTTGTAGGTGTTGTATGTAAATGCGCACCAAACTCTATCTCAGGGAATTTCGGTATTAAATTAGAATACAAATAAGTAATAATCTCTGGAGTTGAAGTACCAACAGTATCACTTAATGAAAGTATTTTCACTCCCATGTTCACTAATTTTTCGGTCCACTCTCCTACTACCTCCACACTCCAAGGGTCACCATAGGGATTACCGAATCCCATAGATAGATATGCAACCACTTCTTTATTGTTTGCTTCGGAAAGATTTATGATTTCTTGCAATACTTCAATCGATTGCTCGATGGTTTTATGTGTATTTCGCATCTGAAAGTTTTCAGAAATAGAAAAAGGATAACCTAAATATTGAATCTCTTTATGTTGTACCGCATCTTGTGCTCCACGTACATTGGCAACAATCGATAATAACTTGCTTTCTGTTTTTGATAGATCCAACATCGACAATAACTCAGCTGTATCTTTCATTTGCGGAATTGCCTTGGGCGAAACAAAACTTCCGAAGTCAATAGTATCAAAACCACAGCGCAATAATGCCTGTATGTATTGAGCTTTTAATGAGATGGGTATCCAATCTTTTATGCCTTGCATGGCATCTCTCGGACATTCTATAAGTTTCACTTTTTGCATTATGTAAAGATATAAATTCCTTTTGAAGAATGGAATGGTAAAAACTAAAAACCTATTAATTTGATACCACTAATTTTTTAAGTGCATTAGACTAAACCATTCTTTTCACAAACCCATATTTTTCTAGCGAATTTTCTCTTTCCACTTTTACTTACGCTACAAGAATCTAATATCTCTAAATTTGCTTTACTAATTAAGTTTGTAATATCTACGATAGATACAATAATAAGTCGGTCTGTGATTTCTGTTGTCGACTCAATAATATGTGATATATCGTTATCTGTTGCAATACTTAATAAATTGTATGGCAGATCTATAATGGCTGTATCGTATTTTTCACTAACATCCTTTATATCTGAATTATAAATATTAGTTGAATAATTGAAGTAAGAAAGATTACCTCGAGCATCATTACATATTTTTTCATTGATATCGCATCCTTCAGTATTAAATCCTGAAAAACAAGCTTCTAATAATATGGTGCCAACCCCACAACATGCATCAATTATCTTTTTGTCTTTGTTTCCATTTGCTGCAATATTGACAAGAGATTTGGCAATATTCACACTTATAGAATTACTATATGAATTTGGTTTATGCTTGTGTTTATGCCAATCGAATTTATCTTTGTTTAATACACCAAAAAACCAAACACCTTCAAAGAGGCATAATGCATAGGTTATTATTGGATTATAATAATCGGGATTCCCTTCGATACTATAGCCAATATCTCTTAACTTTTCTAGCCGCTCTTTATACTCGGTTGTATCTCCTTCAAAAACTAAATATTCAACTTTAAAACCTTCAATATTTATATTTTTATTCTTGATTTCATTAATTAGCACCGTATACTCTTCTGAAAATAAAACAATATCAAATCTATTTTTAATGAAAGCACTACTGGAAGGTTCTACTTTTACATTAGAGAAAAGCAGTTTATTTTTTTCTTCCTCATTAAAAATACATCTAGATTCGAGTTTGCATAAGCCGCTTTCTTGCTTGTCGTAATTAAAGGTATATATGTATTTAATTTTCTGCATTTTTTTTTAATACTCTTATATTTATGTGGTTTTGGCTATGTAAATAAAGTGTTATAAAATATGTCGATTTGTATTTTATTATACATTATTACCTTTATGTTTAGATTTAAACAATTTTGGTATTGGCTCAAGCTTTTTGTAATATTTTTTTATCAGTTTAGCACTGGGTTTCTCAACAAATCTAAATGAAAGATAGGATAAAACAATTGTAAGAAATCACATTCATTTAACCCACTAAGCTAGTCATTTTTGTTATGCGTTGTTGGCTATAGTTTTTTTTTAATATTTCAAAGAGAGAATTTCTCCTTGTTCTGTGAGTGGGTGAATATCCTCAACATCATCCCAATTCTTTTTTGCGCTTGGAATTTGTTCAGGATATAAATGATAAACAAAATTCATTTTAGTATCGATTTCAATTTCTTGATTCTTTGCATTTTTCAAAATCCAATAAGGAACAAACGCCCAATCAATATTTTTAACTTCTCCAATCGTCTCTGGATTTGTTGTGTCTCCGGATAAATAAATTCTCTTCCCGTGCCAAGTAATCAAATAGGAATAATGCTTGAAAGAAATTCCAAAAACTTTATGTTCGGTCTTAAATGCTTTGATGTCAAAATCTTTTATATTATCTCTCAATTTTTCCATTTCCGATATATTCGAAACTCCGAATTGTTTTCCACCTTTTTCTTTAAGAATCTTTTTCAAAATCTTTTTAGAATAATGGTCAGCATGTTTATGAGTAAATATAAAAACAGAATTTTCTTTTATACTATCTAACTCTGCCTCATCAAACTCCATATAGTTGTGTGCTCCAGACTTATATGGAAAGTCGGTATAAATATTGGTTTTTCCATCAGTCATATATAATCCGCAGTTTCCCATAAACTCAATGGTAATTTCGTTTACTTGAGCGAAACCTAAGTTTGTAACAAAAATTAAGGCTATAAAAAGTAAAAATCTACTGTAATTTAATTTCATAAGTGTTTTATTAATATTGTGGCAACGGCTTTATTCACGTTATTATCTACAATTTTTATCCCGCTTTTATTATTTCAATCGTTTGCTTTTTTTCAGGTGGGTTCTTAATTCGGACATTAATTATTTTATATTCCCATTCGTTGTTAATTTTATCCGCTTTAATATCCATTTTGGCTTTTCCTTTTGTTCCTTTTAATCGGATTGTTGAATTGACAGTTTGGTTCTTATTTGTGTAGTGAACTTCACCTTCTAAAATTGCAAATTTGTCAATTGGTTCTATTTCGCCAAGTAACTCAGTTACTTTTTGGTCAGATTTTACTTTTTCTAATGCATTTTCATAAAGTTCAGTATCTGAATATGCTTGAGCTAAATCGGCACCAATTCCACCCATTCCAGAAGAAATGAAAACCGATATAATAATGAATAATATTCCGCTTAAAGGAACGAACCATTTCCAATTCCTTTTCCCCCTGCTTTTTTGTTCAATCAGATCGTTACTCATTTTGTATTATGCGTTTTCTAATAGATTTTCAGTATTCCAGTTTTTCCTATTTAGCTTAATTTTCTGTTTTTTACAGGATTTTCATTAAATTGTTGGTAACGCGTTATATCATTATCAAAGGTACAATTTGTCGATTTATACTTCCAGATAAACAAACCTTTTGTGTTTTATTATAAAAATCCCCGCACCCTTCATAAAAAGTAAAGTGTTGTGGGGATAGACTATAAAATTACAAAAAATACATGAAGGATTTTTTTTATTGAAAATTGACGTTTTTTGAAAAAGACTTACTTAAATGGTTAATTGTTTTTTAAGATGAGATTATTTTTTAACGCCTCTTTGTCTTTGTTTTTACCATAGGCTAATCCAATGAGCATTCCTATGACAATTCCTGTGGCAACTCCAGATGAACTAAAACTTGCGCCAATCGGTACGCCAAAACACATTCCTAAAGCCATATACATAGCTGTATAATGCCCTTCTGTAGTGAATGAAAATTCATCTTTTAGAAATTTTTTGAATATGGAAAGTTTTTTACTGAAAAATGCTCTCTTCTTGTTAGGGTTAGATTGTAGATCCAATGAGTTAATCTTGCCCACAATCTGTATTATTTGCTTTTCAGATAAATCTCTGGTTGTTAAATTAGAAAGTATGGTAACAAACTCTTTATAAACTTTTATTTCTCGTTTGTTGGTGGTTTCTTTTAATGCTTTTTTAAAAAAAACAGTTGCCTCTGTGATTGTCATAAATTAAATCTTTATTTGATTAGTGTTTAAAATCAAAGAATATTACACCTTATTCAATTTTTATTTTGTTCCGCTCTTAATTCTTCCATGTCTTTAATCAATTCTTTTAACTTTTTTAAGATTCTTCCGTAGACTAAATTTAAATCCCATGTATAAATTCGACCTCCAAAAATGGCTAATAAAACGATAATGACAAGTCCCGAAAGGACCCAGTACACAGGGATGCCATAAACCATGTCGGGTTGGTAGGTTCCAAAGACTCTGTCTAAAGTTTCTTGAAAGGAGCTCGAAAACCAAAACCCAAGAACAATCGTTATAAACATGTATGGATATAAAAAGCGAGACATTTTTTTATTGATTGCAATTTGATGTTGCATCCAAGCATCGAAAGATTTTAAATACTCGAAACTGCTTACGTTTTTATCAATTTTATTAAGTCCTTTAAATAAATTTTTATTGACTATTACAATCGTATTTAAAAGAATAAACATAAGAACCCCCATCACGGGTACTTTTACAATAAATGAAACAGGCAACATTACAAAAGAAAAAATAACAAGTGCATACAGGTTTATTTTAAACATTCTTTTAAACTTATCTATAACATGTATAGATTTTTGGCTATAAAGGTTGTTAAGTTTTGGTGCCACCATCGCTTTGTTGTCTAGGAAACCCTCTTTCCAAATTTTTTCAATTGATTTTTCCATCTAATATTGTTTTTAAACGTTTTTTAATTCTGTTAATACGCACTCCAATATTGTTTGGAGAGGTTCCAATTACTTCTGCGATTTCTTTGTTGGGTCTTTCTTCTAAATACAGTAAAATAACAGCTCTATCAATTTCAGATAATTGTTTAATAGCAGCGTATAATAAATTTAGAGATTCGTCTGAGAATGCTTGATTGTCTTCAATAATCTCATTGGTTTGAGGATTATCTGAAGCAAAGTACTGTCGCGTTCTTTTCTTTTTTTTAATCAGTGTTAAACAAATATTCAGAGATAATCTGTATACCCAAGTTGACCATTTGGATTCCCCACGGAACTTGTCTTTACTTCTCCAAATTTGTAAGCATACTTCTTGGTAATAATCCTCAAAGTCTTCTTGAGAATCTGTATATGCTCTACAAATTTTTATAATTATTCCTGAATAAGGTAAAATTGATGCTGTATAAAAATCGCTGCTCAAAAGTTGTTTTTAGGGTTAGTGGCAGAAGTTAAAAATTATTACACCCTTATTACAATTTTATTTCAAAAAAATATTGTTGAGGTGTTTTGTGCTTATTTATCTTTCCTCAATAATTTTTCATAAGCCTCTAATTTGGCTTGTAACAATTTAACTTCTTTACTAAGTTGTTCAACTTTTTCGTCTTTGCTAGTATCTAAAGGTGTATTGTTGCTTGTAAATTCAGTTTAACTGAGAATCTATGTTGAACAAAGGCAATATCACAATGGATCCTGAAACTAGTTCAGGATAACAAGTTTTATTTAGAGTTAAAATAGCATGAGGGATAAAAACGGCATCCTTTTTTTGTCACAATGTTTCGACTGCGCTCAACAGGACATAAAAATACTACGTTTCGATAAATTTTACTAGCTATTTTTAGCTAGACAAAAAAAGATACAGTGGATAGCCCGACCTTGTTTTGTTTACAAGGGCATGCCCAAAAAAATAATAAGATAAAAAAAGTATTAAACCTCTCTATTGATATCCCAAGCTTCTAGGTAATCGGCTACTGCTTTTACAAACTGGCCTCCTAAAGCACCGTTCACCACTCTATGGTCATACGAATGCGATAAGAACATTTTGTAACGAATACCTATAAAATCACCTTCTGGTGTTTCGATCACCGCAGGCACCTTACGAATGGCTCCTAAGGCCAAAATACCTACTTGCGGTTGATTAAGAATTGGTGTACCCATGATACTGCCAAATGTACCTACATTGGTCACTGTGTAGGTTCCTCCTTGGATATCGTCTGGCTTTAACTGATTGTTTCTAGCACGAGATGCTAAATCGTTTACCGCTTTACTCATACCAACTAAGTTAAGTTGGTCTGCATTTTTAATTACTGGTACAATTAAATTACCATCACCTAAGGCAGCTGCCATACCAAGATTGATATTTTTTCGCTTAATGATGTTATCTCCATCTAAAGCGATATTCATCATTGGAAAATCTTTTAAGGCTTTGGCTACAGCTTCCATGAAAATTGGAGTGAAGGTTAAGTTCTCTCCTTCACGTTTCATAAAATCAGCTTTCACTTTTTTACGCCAGTTCCAAATATTGGTTACATCGGCTTCTACAAAAGATTGTACGTGCGCTGATGTTTGTATACTTTCAACCATATGATGCGCAATTAATTTGCCCATTCTGGTCATTTCTATAATCTCGTCTCCTCCATTTACAGAAACGGGAGTCGCTTGTTTTTTCTCTGCTGGTTTTGGTGAAGGCTTCTCAACTGCGCTCGAAGTGACAGCTTGCTTTGGTTGAGAAGATCTATTCTCAACATATTGAAGTACGTCATTTTTAGTAACGCGTCCATCTTTTCCTGTACCTGCAATGGCATCTAGTTCTGTTTGCGAAATATTTTCGGTTGCAGCAATCTTTCTCACTAAAGGAGAATAAAAACGATCTCCAGAGCTTTCAATCGCTGCAGGTGCTTCTATTGTTGCAGCTACGATTGGCGCTTCTACTTTTACGATAACTTCGGGTGTTGGTGTTTCTTCTTTAGCTTCTGCTTGAGGAGCATCACCGCCTTCTGTTTCTATAATAGCTATGGTTTGTCCTACTTGAATTACATCATCTACTTCAAAAAGGCGTTCTACTAAAACACCGTCTACTTCACTTGGAACCTCACTGTCTACCTTATCGGTAGCAATTTCAAGAACCGCTTCGTCC
>Ga0209345_10000639_pt1 | contig 44822 bp, 62 predicted proteins | sample Cruoilmetagenom7_FD_187294 | JGI IMG/M metagenome (GOLD analysis project Ga0209345, IMG submission 187294) | Oil polluted marine microbial communities from Coal Oil Point, Santa Barbara, California, USA - Sample 7 (SPAdes) (version 2) | ecosystem: Environmental > Aquatic > Marine > Oil seeps ...
TAAGTTCTTCTACTAGGTTGGCTTGCTTTAGTGTATCTAATAATACCGTCAGCCTCCCAGCATCAATTCCTCTAGCCGACATCCTTCTTACTAATTCTGTCCTAGTCATCTCACTATAGCGCTCCAATGTCCTCCTAATTAGATCCAAATCCTGGCCTTGATCACCGAGAGATATTGGAGTAATAATAGAATCAAGCGCAGGATCTAACGCCTCCAATACCTCAATAGCTCCTTGCACATCACATGCCTCAATGGCCTCCCTACAAGAATTCGCTGCCAGTATAAGTGAGATCTTCCTGACATGGTCAGCCCTCCTTTGATAGAAGTCAGCAATTCTCTCTTCGGACTCCCTTAACTTCTTATGTTGCTTATGAAACCATCTATCATAGCACTGAAATGCCTCAGGAGTAAACTCTCTCGGACCTTTAAACTTCTCCTTAATCTCCTGTAGGTCCTCCAATAACTTCAAACGTAATAGTGGATCATCGGGAGGACTAATACTCATAACCCTATCAGTATACTCCTGAGCTACGAATATAATCCTAGACATGAAGCCGCCTGCAAACACATGTCTAGGAAGGCTTTCAACTAGCCACTCTAAGGTAGTGCCGCCTAATAGACTTATGGCAATATTGTGCAACAACCTTTGCTTACGCGTGATGGTGATATCATCATCTACATCCTGAGCATCGTACCAACTAGTTAGAGCAGACACTATCTGATTGTTGGCAGGTGTATTATGTCCAGCTAAGAACCTATACAACTCCGAAGCACATATCATAGCTATGGCATCCTTCTTCTCTTCTTCAGGAGTTGTAGAGAGAATATCAGATAGTCCTTCTGGAGTCGCACGCCCAGCTATTACAGTAACTAGCTCACTCTCTCTTAGTAGGTCCACACCTATGTTAATGGCAGTGGATTTGTAGCACACACCAGGCGGAGCTACTAGTACAATATATAGAGCCCCGTAGGTATTATTCCTTCCAAAGGGAATCCAAGCATCACGCCTTATAGCAGAGCCTAATATGGCCAAGCCCGTGAAGAAATGAAACGGCAAAGGCGCTGCACAGAATGTAGTATAGTTCAGATAGTCCTTCAACCAACCAATGTCAGGATAGGAAGCCCTATTGAGTAGGTGTGTGAAACGTGGCACAGGTGTTGGGGTGATGGTAGGATCACCTATTAAACGCACTAACTTCCTACGTACCTTAGCTTCATGCTCCACTGTCAGGTTTAAGGTATCGAACCAGGCCCAAGCTCGTTCAACTAGTTGAGACCTATCCCCCGTTGTCAGTTCCTCTTTTAGTTGTCGTAGGAAGTCATCAGTGTTAGACATCGCAAGCAGTTCGCAGTGCTTGAATGTTTTCCGTCATAAGTAGTCTGTCTTGTACTACATGTCCAGGCAGTAGTAAGTCTGTGCCACGTGCCAGATTAACCAGCTTCTCTCCTATTAGAGCAGCCTTGATAGGCTTGGAAGTATCCATAGTAAGCAGCATACGAGGCCAGTAAGCAATCTCACTTAGGCTACGTAACCCTAACATATGTACTGGTACCTCTATAGAACCACATAACTTAGCCAGGACCTCCAGCCGTGGATTCAGAAAGCTAAGTCCTAGCCAATGATGCGGTGGAGCATTTAAGTAGGCCTGTGTTATCTCATCAGCATCCGCTCCTTGTGGAATATAGCCTATTTGCCAGTCAGCCTCATGTCTCTTGCAGATATCTATGAACTCCTTAGTTAACTCTTCTGTCTCCCGTCTATTAAACAATACATCAGGTGCCCACACTACATGCGGCTGCATCGCACTGGCAAGTTTAAACAGATTTCTTGGAGATAACGTGGCCTCGCTCTCAACATGAGCTTCATAGGCGCCATTATCCAACATAACGAATGATTCTGGTTCTGCTGCTTTCCTTTTATAATACTCAAAGTACTCTGTGTGCTCCCAAGCAGTGCTGGCAATACAAAAGTGAAAATCCACAAGCCCCTCAGTCTCTTCCAGATGTGCTATAGGTACTTCTAATGACATTCTTATCTTAGCCATTGGCTCCTCCTTTCGCTTTTTTCTCTAAAGTTCTTCTTACCTGTTCCATGGCCCAATCAAGCTTATCTTCCGGCATAGCATCCACAGCTTCATTAATAGGTGCTTCCAACTTATGGAAGTAATACATTTGCTTGAATAGATGTTGCTGTCCTTCCGTGCACTCGGCCAATCCTTCCTTTAGTTGCTTTCTCGCAAAATCTTGTAACTGATTGTTCATGCTACTCCCTCCTTTATTAGGTCTCTCCAATTAGAGCCCGAGGTTATTTTTATAGGAAAGCACCTATCACCTAGTTCAGGTATAGGTCTTTCCATGCACTCCCTTATTAGGATGATCGCAGCATCCTTATCCTTAAGAGTACAGTCTACAACTAAGTTATCATGTACTGTTAACGCCAAATGTACTTCAGGCAACTCCCTCTCAAGCCTCTCATCCAATATAGCCATAGAGCCCAGTAATGTATCACTACCAGCTGACTGTATTGGAAAGTTATACATCTCAGCTATATTCCCTTCAAAATACTTAAATCTATTATAGGCACTTTTTATCACTGTCTTATTAGTCACACTAGCCTGAAAGCGTAGTATTGCAGGATACCTACCTGTAACAACAGCTTGTAGCTTCAAGGCCTCAGCTCTGGAGATACCAAACTCCTTAGCAATAGATTCAGGTTGCCTATTATACATGGTTCCAAAGACAATAGCTTTAGCTCTCAAGAGTTCCTTGGAACTTATTTCCTCCCTACCATATACCTCAGCACAGATATTCTCATGGATATTAACCCCATCATCTAAGTCCCTCTGTAGCGCTTTATCACCTGTCACCGCCGCTATGATACGTATCTCGAACTGCCCATAATCCCCTTCTACGAATAAGCCACCATCCGGTACAAAGATATGTCTTGACCTCCTAGGTACATTCTGTAGGTTGGGATCACTGCTGGCTAGCCTCCCAGTCTTGGTGCGTGTTTGGCTATAGGTAGTATGTATCCTACCTCCTATTAGCCTAGAACGCATGCCCTCTAGGAAGGTACTACGTAACTTATCCAGCTCCCTGAAGTATAATATCCTCTTCACTACTGGATGCTCTAACTTCTCTAAGTCCTCCTTGCTGGTTCTATATTGTTGCCCTCCCTTAGTCCTCTTTAAAGACATACCCATGTTCACAAGCAAATCACCAATCTGAGCTCCTGAGCGAATATTAATTCCTTGACTCCAGAATATCTTCTCGGTACTATCTATAGCCTCTCCTATAGTCTTAACCTCTTCCTCTACGGCTGATAGATCTAACTTAATACCTCTGCATTGCATCTTGGATATGACCTTGATGAGCCTGGTCTGAGTTTGGAACAGCTCCCACTGACCATTCTCCTTCAGCTCTTGCTTTAGGGGGAGCATTATGCGCCTAGTAGTGTCAGCATCAGTGTTGTTATACTGAGAGAGCTCACTTCTGGACATGCGGCCTATATTCTTACCGCTGCCAGGTTTATAGTAGGTTACATCAGTATATACTGAAGTTAGATAGGCTAGGTCATTAGGTAAAATTGGGCACACTAAGTAGGCCGCTGTCTTAGTATCGAAATACATATTATTTGTCTCTATGCCGTAGTACTTTAAATAGTACCAGTCAAAGGTACCCCTCTGTACAATTTTAGGAGCAGGACCCTCCAATATCCTAACAGCCTGCTCTCTACCTCGCACATCCCGCATATCAAAGTGCATAGAGCGCCCCAGTCCCCAACTGAATGCGATACCTAGGACATCACCCTCCCAAGGCTTAAGAGTACCAGGAGTTTCAATATCAAAGGAGACAGGATTAGCAGGATCGAACAGCTCATCTGGGGGGTCCCCATACTCAGGAAACCATGTTTCGTAATAGGTAGGAGTTCTTCTTAGGGTAGCTTCATAAGAGGCCTCCTTAGCTCTTTCTAGGTCTCTTACTACCGTAGTCCAATACTTTTGATTACCGCGCATTATGTAGGAAGGGTGGAAAGTGGGCATGACCTTTGGAACTTTGGCCAAGCCATATATTAGTGAACCTCTCCAATTAGTAATGCCCACTTTCCCAGTCAGCACTGTAAGTGCCTCATTACCCAGTGCTATGATAATATTAGGTTCATGCGATTCAATATCTGCCTTTAAGTACTCCCAGCAAGCTGCAATCTCCTCCTCTGTAGGTGCCTTATTGCCAGGAGATAAGCACCTACATACATTAGTAACAAAGCATTCGCTTCTGCGGATCTTAGCATCACGTAGTAAGGCGTTAAGTACTCTGCCAGCTCCACCAACAAAAGGCAATCCTTCCCTATCTTCATCATAGCCAGGATTCCTCCCTACGAGCATTATGGCACATTTCGGAGGACCTAGGCCTTGAACAATCTGTGTTCTTGTCTTACTGAGATCGCACTTTGTGCATTGAGTCATTGCCTCCTCCTACCGCAGATGCAGTGTTTTATGTAGTTGGGTAGAGTATCTCCACTGAGGAAATTTCCTACATAGTTCCAAAGCCTCAATGCTCTTATCATAATCAGGAAACTGTTTTTTCATCCAAGGCTGGATCCATAATACTTGTCTTGCTCTTCTCGATTCCCACATAGGCTTACCCTGCCTATCGCAGAAAGCATAAAAGGCCTTTGAAGATAACTTAACCTCATCAGCATAAAGTAGAGCAGGAAGGTTCTTTAACATGCTGCAGGGCTTAGGACTACAAGCTAACCAAGGCAGCCAAGAGAACACAGGCGGTCTACAAGTGCCATTAGTCTCAATATGCGTATACTTACCCATACTATCCAGCTCACGTATCAGAGGAGTTACATCCTGCAATAAAGGCTCTCCACCTGTTATCATAACCCTATCTACTTTATCATCAGCTGCCACCCTCTCAAGGATGCTGTCAACACTCATCTCAAAGCCGTCCTCATGTGCTGTATCGCACCCTAAGCAGACCAGATTACAGCCACTAAGCCTTATAAAAGTCATAGTCTGTCCAATCCATACTCCTTCTCCACATATTGAGGTAAATATCTCATTTACTTTTAGCTCCGAAGACATCTCTTCCCTCCTTTCTTATTTTGTCCAGCCTAAGCCACATGAAATAAGCATAGTTAGCCATATCTAATATTTCCCACTCTAGCTCTCTTAACAGATCAACCTGCTCATGATGATGACTACCATACTGACCATGCCCATGCCCTCCAGAGAGTCTCTTCCCACATTGCTCAGCAAATTGGATAAATTTCTTAGCCTCTGGAATTTTTAATTCACTGTTGCTATGTGAGGGACGGAAGGGCTCTTGAATATTGCTGCTGTCTGCATCATTCCTGCTGTCTTTACTCCCCTGATCTTCGTGCATAGGTGTTCTCCTCTTATAGTACAGTTTACATAATCACTATAGGGAATTAATAAATCCACTATCCTCTGAGTCATTCTCTCCTGCAGTGCTGGACCCTCTCGAACTACCTCATCAATCAGCCTTGGTAGTTTGCTAAGTCCTAATACTTGGACCCTCCCAACTCCTTTTGGCTTGTAGGTGACATCTACGATAAAGACCACTGGCAATAGGTGATGCGGACATAAGGACCATACTTCATGATTCTTGAGTGATATTATCCCAGCATACTGCTCAGGGAAGGTCTTTATCTCATTGTTGCTTTCTCCGAACATCTCCTCTAGGAAGCCTACATATCTACTTGGCGTACCTAGGTAAGGCTCTTTATTACTATCCACTCCCATTGCTGCAAGGAGTTCTTCAATTGCTGCTTCTGCTCTCTTATAATCTATTATCATGCTATACTTCCTCCATATGTAGTATTAAACCTCAACAAACTCCCTATCACGATCGATGCCGTAGAATCCTTCTATCTCTGGTAACCCATAGGCCAAGGCTAACTTATGACATTCTTTTGCAGCGTCTACAGTTGCTTGATCTTTTCTGATGCCTTCACCTATCGAAAAGACTATCATAGTTTCACCAGGTTGCCAGCCTTCCTGAACCAGTCGCTCTAACTTCTTAAAATCTTCCTTCTTGGCAAATACTCCTGTCTGTTTCATGCTATACCTCCTCTATTATAAAGCAGACAGCGGGATGAGCACTATTGCAACATCCCTAGAACTGTCTGCCTATACACCCTACCTGCTCAGATAGGTAAGGTCCATTCTCTCACTGCCCTGATTGTCCAGGCGATGTTTAACTCTGAATGAGAGGGAGTGACCGTTAACAGCTTCGAATAAGAAGTCCAAGAAGTCATCTTCAGTCTCGAACTCTTGCTCTGGTAGGTCCTCATCAGTCACTGCTTTATGTAGTTGGTTAGCTTTCCATAAGCTATCCTCAGTTACTGTAATATTACCGATGACCTTCCTGCCAGCATAGTCTCCCTCACTTATCCTAATCTGGAAACCACCACTTCTGTTACCTGCTGCTGAGGTACTCTTGAATAGCTTTACTACTGTTCCTTCATAATCATCCTCTGGAAAGTTTTGCGTAAGTTGCTTTGGGTCTATTTTAACTTTCATGATACTATCTCCTTTTTGTTATAAAGCTAATCTATTCAAAAGGGAATTTAGGGTATCCCGACAACCCACTAATAGAATCTTAGTATCTGCTAATTGCTGGGCAAGTGGTACATGACATGGTTCTTCAGAAACTTGGTCTTCAGTTGGCATGGCAGGTAATAATACCGCTGATAATCTATTCACAACCTCTGCCAAGAGAGTATTCAGTTCCTCTGCTAAACACCCTAGTTTATCTGCTTCTACCCAAACTGGGGCTTTTTTTGTGCACTGTGGATCTGCTGGCATAATATCACCTCCTTTCCTCTACTAACTATACAAGAGAGAACAGTCTGATTACGCTTGTAGGTCTGCCCAGCATCAAACTAGGGTGTTATGACCTTTCCCTTGTTCTCTCTATTATGTTTGCACTACTAACTCCTCCCTAATCGGGTCCTCAGGTGCCTCCTTATAATTAGCTAAGGACTGCTTACTATACCTCGTACAAAGAGGTAGATAAGCACACTCTCCAAATAACGTATAGCAAGCACTTAGATTCTCTCTCCAGATTCCAGACTCCAAACTCTCCTCAATAGCTGAGATGGTGCGTAGTGTATTCCTCAGCCACCTTTGCTGCAGTTGAGGACTGATAGCAGTAGGAAGTCTTTTTATCTGAGGTACCTTGGTCTTGACTAGAAAGTTGAATAGGGCCCCCACTATGGGAAGCTTCAGGACTTGCTTAGCTGCCCAAGTATACCCTATAATCTGAGGACTCTTGAGATAGCCAGTGATCAGAGGCCCTGCTGCTTGCTTAGCTGTCTTATGCTCGAATACTAAATGAGGGGCTTTATCCTTCTTGGTATTTAGTTGTATTACTCCATCTAAGGTCACTTTGAGGTATACTCCCTCTACCAACTTACAGAATAGGGTCACCTCAGGCTTCACTATGGTGAATTCCTCAGTTGGATAGCTATGAGCTAAGCAGTCCATTAGACGTTTCGCTTCGGCTATCTGACCTTCGGTATACTCCTCCACTACTTGCTCCGAGGTAAGATGGTACTCATACATCATAACTCTCTCATCTAAGGAGATGCCCATACTGTGCTTATACCAGAGGTCAAGACACTCATGTGCTAGTGAACCTGTTTTGAGGTTATCGGATGTAATAGCGGGCTCTAACCTAGGCTCATGGAACCATCTCCACTTACATTTCGCAGGACAGAAATTATAATCCCCTAAGAGACTTCCTCTATATATCCGATCTGTCTCTTCTGGCATGGTATTAGCCTCCTTTCTTAGGCAGTAACTTAGACAGGTCAGAGGGAATGTAGGTCTCATTACTGAAGCTACTCCTGGCATTCCTCCGCTTATCAGGTTTAGTCATACACCTGAATGTGGCCTTGCCGTCTTTTGTAACTACCACCTCCAAAGCATACATCTCACTGAAATACCTGCCTACTTCATGAGCATACTTCCCATCAACAGAGACTGGCACCATTATCTGCCCTGTTATCTCATCCCTGATGATTTTTTCATGGTAGGTGATTATGACGTGCTTGTAGTGTGGTACTCCCAATATTGATTCTGTCAGTTCGTCGTGCATGGTATACCAACTATCCCAATCACCATATTCAAAGTGGTGCTTCTTACATAAGAATAACATATAGCGCTTCAGGTGTGCACATACCCTACTATAGCTATCGACAGCCAGGATATCGGCAGCGGGCTCACTATCATACATGTCATTAATAATGGTAACGAATTCCAAATATCCCTCGGGCTGCTTCTTAGGAAAGCTTCCTGGCTTCTTGGCCCTATCTAGGAGGGATTCCTCTACTAGTAGGGAGTTAATTGGAATAACGTTAATCTGGCCATCGGCTATGTAGTTACGTAAATTAGCCATATCTTCAACCTTCTTATCAGTATCGATAAGGTCAACAGTATAGCCAGCCTTACAAGCACTACTGATCATGGTTGTCTTACCACTACCAGGTGGTCCTACTAATGCGAAGCTAGACATCTGCGTCACCTCCCTTATTACGGCTTTCTCTCAATAAGCTAAAGGCTCCCTCAAAAGAGTCTTTTGCAAAATTGCCCTCATCATCAATATATAGTACATACTCGGTTACACTTAAGCCAGTACTATACTCTACGATAGTACGTGTAACACTATGACACTTCCCCTTAGCCAGTTGCTTTAGTTGCTTCTTTGCTTCGGTTATCTCCATCCTAATACCTCCTTAATCTTTAGCTGGTTCATCTAGCTCAGGAGTTGGGAAGGCCAGCTTAGGAGGCGCATCCCTACGTACTCCATCGGCTCCAACTTCCTCAGTACTGAGGTGTATCCTCAGCCCTTCTGGGAAGGGAGGAGTCGGATAAGTCCAACCTCTAAGGGTCATAGTGCCTATTAGGTGCTTACCATATCTTGTATCAACCTCCTGATAGGTGGCATATTCCTTAGTTTGTTTGGTTCTCTTCATACTGATTTGTGGCATTTTATCTCCTCCATAATGCATAAGCGTTATCTGTTTCCCATACTTGAACGCTTTCTAGACAGATTTCTGACTCAAAAACTCCAATATCTCTAACAATCTCCCTAGCTAACTCAGCAGCAAACACCTCACAAGTAGGAAACTTCATATAATCATTGAGGCACTTGTGGTCATACTGCCGGAGTGTTGGTAGTACTAACTTATCCAGGGCTTTGAAGTCTATTACCATAGAGCCTGCTAAGGTTTGCATAGGGCCCATAGGCCCACTAACTCTCACATCTATTTTATAAGTGTGTCCATGCATCCTCCCACAATCAGAATGTCCTGGTAGGTAGTGAGCGGAATGTATTGTATATTGCTTACCTATTATCACTTATCATCACCTCCTTGTCTTAGTGCCGCAATATCAATCTCATGATGTAGCTGGGTAATTCTAGCAAGACCGATACCACTTTTAATAGCTAACTTCCGCATTAAAGTTGTAACTACCTCTTGCATAGGTCTGCTAGTGCCCTTCTTTTTCGTATGCATTAATCACCTCCTTGATCATGCGATTTGATAACTTCCTTATGAAGTTGTTTAATTTTACTGAGAGGGAGCCCACTTTTAATAGCCAAATCTCTCAGTATGATTGCAATTATCCCTTGAAGAGGTTTACTGGTGTCCTTCTTTCTCTTCGCATTCCAGCTCATTAATCTCCTCCTTAGTAAAGAACCTAACACCGAAATTATCCCTTAGGAACTTTCGGTACTTCACACTTCCCCTAGTTGCTAAGATGTTAATATAAGCATGAACAACTTCATGAGCCACATAGAGTTGTACTAGCTCTTCTTCTGTTTTTGCCTCAGAGAGTAGATAGTCCACTTTGTGATTCCGTATTCTCGGCAAAGCTCTTCTGAGGGTCTCTCTAGCACTTCTGGGGAAGTCTTTGCCACCTCCCGTAAGAGACTCATTCTCTGTGCTCCGCCCTTTGGCCTTATCTGTATCCCATACTCTCTCAGTTTGTTTCTTATACATTGTGATGTCACCTTACATAACTCTGCTATCTCACTTGCTGATAGTAGTTGCTGAAGATATAGGGTGTTTAACATCTCCTCGGGGCTGCTGTAGCCTAAGGAGTTGGCTATTAAGTACCAGTTTTCCATATTGGGCCCACGGCCTGAAGAACCAGGATGATTCCCGGCCCTTCAGGCCTCCTTCCTACTCCGTAATCATACCTCTCGCCTTAGCCTCAGCCTCGAGGGCTTTGAAATAGGCATTCCGCTTCTTCTGGTAGGCAGTACGCTGAGCCTTGATGGTCTTCGCGAACTCTGGATCTGCATCCATTTTAGCTTTCCGTTTCTCCTGATAAGCCTTCCTCTGTGCTTTAACACGCTCAGCATACTCAGGATCACTAGCCATTTTGGCTTTCTGTCTCGCCCACTGGTTCTGATCAGGATGGTCCTTGGTGTATTGCTTACGCTTCTCATTCTGAACCTCACGCTTCTCCAAGAACTCTAACAACTCCTCATCAGTTATCCCGGCGGTATCGTACTGCTCTTCTTCCGGTACCTCTGATAGCACTTCCTTTGGTGCTTCCGGTACTACTTCCTCCGTCACTTTAGTTTGTTTCTTCGCCATGATTAATCACCTCCTTTCCTGTTTTAGTATTAAGGGGCCCAAGGCCCTGGGTGCCTAGCTTGGCTTTCAGCAATAGTTGCTCTAGGATGTTCGGATCACTTATTACCTTCCTCGTGAGAAGGGCCTTCCACTTGCCGTTGGGTTGCTTTATTAAGTTCAGGAGGTTATGTCCCTCCTCATAGAGCCCTTCTAGGTAGCTGACTCCCATTACCATAGCCAATCCTCCAGCTGATGTTGTGTGCCAGTTGATTATGCACTTCTGGCCGTTAATAGGATCAAGGAAGTTTCGGTTTGCCATAGGACTCCTTCTTCTCCTTATCGGTCCTTACGAGATACTCACCTAGCAGTAGCAGTATTATTAGCAATAGCCCAATAGCCACTTAATCCTCCCTCTTAGCGATTACGCCAACTTCCTCAATCTTGAACTCCTCATTAGTAAACTTATCAAAGAGGATGTCCTCTCCCAGCTTCAGGACAGCTTTAACCAACTCCTCCGCCCTCCCTCTCACGGAAGCTTCCTCCTCACCCTCTTCCTGTCCTATTGATATCTTAATGCCTATTAGGTATTTCATATAGTACCTCCTTGGTGTCGTATGATACTGGGCCTTTCAGGCCTGCGCATAAGCCACGGGATCCTTCATGCCAGCGTCAGCGAAGCCCTTTAGTCGAATCTTACAGCTCTCGCATCCTCCACAGGCCTTACTGCCCATTGGACTATAGCAGCTCCACGTCTGTGAGTAGTCTACGTTCAGGTGAAACCCAGTGCATATAATGCCCGCTTTGGACATTGTTAGTAGTGGTGCGTGTATCCTAACTGCCTTAGGACGTTCGTAGGTCTTAGCCATTTGCTCAAAGGCCCTTAGGAAATCCTCTCGACAATCAGGATAGCCACTGTAATCTATGGCATTAGCTCCGATGAAGATGTCATAGGCTCCGATAGTCTCAGCATAGCAAAGAGCCAGCGATAGGAGTATGGCATTCCGGGCCGGCACGTAGGTAGTGGGCAGACCATTCCTACAGGCTTTAGTGCCTACTAGGCTACTGCCTGCTATACTACTAAGATCCATTGTGACTAGCTTATGACTAGCTGCTAGCATCCCCTGAGTCATAGCATACCCCAGCTCTATGCTATGCATCTGTCCGTAGTTAATACTCAGCGCATAAGGTTCAAAGTCCTCCTCCTTAGCGATTGCTAATGCCGTAGCACTGTCTAAGCCGCCGGATAATAACACAATTGCTTTCGTATCGGTCATGATGTTCCTCCTATTAGGCTTTTGTTTTTATATATTTATATTATAACCTCGATTATTATATAAATCAAGCTTAAAATATTTAATGATTTCAACTAGTTAGAGTACTATATCTATAACTACTTGAAATCATTGAATAAATTTAAAAACACTATATAAATCAACTAGTTATAAAAACTCTAACGAAATCACATAGTTAAGAGGTATTATTAGTTATTATTAAAAAGCCTAATGAAATCAAGTAGTTACAAACTGTTATTCCTACAAACTACTTTAAGGAATACCTCTTAACTAGTTAAAATCATTAAACTAATTAAGATTAAAAACAGGTATCAGGTATTCTTTAATATATAGATATATATCTAAATATATACGTATATCCCAATGATAATAGGGAAGGATGTACAAAAGGATGTGTGTAAAACTAAATAGATATCGATCACTATATGTCTCTCTATATATATATATATATATATATATTATATATTTATATTATCATATTTATATTCCAATATCCCAATATCCATATCCCACTATCCATATCCCACTATCCCAATATCCATATTCCGATCTATAGCTTTAGCTATATATATATTAAGAGAATACCTGATACCTCTTAAAATTCTTAAAAACTCTAATAAAATCAACTAGTTAAGAGGTATTATTTAGTTATTATTAGGTATTATTTATAATAACCTCTAACCTATTGAAATCATTAGAGTTTTTGCTAACTACTTAGAATCATTAGACTTTTTCAAAGAACTCCTCCACTACCTACACAACTCCTAATCCACCCTACCTATTCCTAACTATCTTAGTATTTACAACATCCTCACCATCCCAACATATACTCTCCATTCTATAACTCAAACTCCTCTCACTTAACATCTTCTCTATCAACATCTCCACTTCTTCAACATTATCTTCATCCAACTCTATAGTTATAGTCTTTCTCATATCACACCCTCCTAATTATTAACATACTCAACTTCTGTACCACTAACTAACTCCACATCTTCAAAACACTCAATCATTAAATCCACCAACTTCTCTAACTTCAATATTTTCTCCCAAGACTCATCCTTTAACTTTAACTTAATCCTTAGTTCATACATATTACATCCTCCTATTCAAATTTATTCTCCAAACAACACCTTACCTAACAACTCTACTAAATCTCCAACACAAGTCCACTTATCCTCTCCTAAATTATCTAATACTACATCCATCTCCTTAACTAACAACTTCCTCTTCTCCTTAGTTACACTCTCATCAATTAATCCCTCCAACCCTACCATCACATCTTCTTTACAAAACCACATATCATCTCCCCAAAAACGATTTCTCAACACTTTCCTTAATTTTCTCATCAACAACAACTCTTTAGTCATATCACAATCTCCTTATCTTATGATTGTAAGAGGGAAGGAATACATAGTTCTATCCACTACATATTCCTTCCCATTATACACTATTCCACTATACACTACCCCTTCAACTTCTCTAACAATTCCTCCAATTCACTCAATTGATCCATTGTATCTTTCTCATCTACTAATTCCTCATCCAAATCATTATACAAACATTCCATAGTATTCTCCAAACTCTCTCTTAACAATACTACTTCCCTATCATCTAAATCCATACTACTTCACCTCCTTCCCTTCCATATTCCCAACTTCCAACTTCCTACATCAATCCTCTCTCTTTACATAATGATTCCAATTCCTTCCTCTTAAGATTCCTCTTCCTATTATATTCCTTCCTTTTCTCAATCTCAATCCTTCTCTTCTCTACGAACAACTGTAATTCCTCATCACTATAATCTTTAACATCCTTATTCATAGTCATATCACAATCCTCCATTAATTAATTAGTTATACAAGCTAACTTATAATCTTATTATAATATGGATTTATAATAATATCAACATTAAAAACTTCAATAATATTACATAGTTATAAAGATATACTTATAACTATATAGAATTATTGAAGTTTTTATTTGATATTGGGTAGGCATATATAGATAGTTAGTATGTAGATAGATAGTAGGCAGATAGAACTACCATACATAGATAGATAGTAGGTAGATAGTATTACCATCCACACTAAGTTAGTTCCTCCTACCTTCTTACCCACCACTAACATAGTTAAACCATCACAACTTAGTTAGTACTATCTAACTTCTCTCACTACTCCTTCCTTCCTACCTACTCTCTACCTAACTACTACCATCCTACAGAAGATAGGTCCACCTAACATTATCACACAATCCTACCCCCCCACCATCACAAAACCATCCCCATATCATCGTCATTACCTGCTTTCGGAATATATCCACTGTGGAGGATAATGTTGATTGAGGGCCAAATGGGCCAGTGGGCCAGTGGGCCAAATATCCGATTATAAATTGTTGGTCTTAGGCCAATATATGTTGGTTGCTTACTAAGGCTAAATAGGCTATAATAATAACATGAATGACAGCAGCAGCCTGACTACACAGGAACTCATAATAATGGCTATGTATCAGATTGGCAATGGGCCTACGGCCATAGCTCTGCGATGCGGCTTGGATTCGGCTACGGTACAGAACTTCCTAAAGAGTCCTAGGGCCATTGCCTATCGTCTCGAACAGGAAGAGGCTACTGATCAGCTTATGGCTGGGTTATACCGGGACGGTGCTGAGGCCTTGCGCCGAGCACTAGTGCATCCTGATCTGAAGTATAGCCTGAAGGCCGCGGAGCTAGTATTCAAGGTCCTCGGCAAGATGAAGCCTGAGGGAGCAGAGTCCGATGGTCCCCAAGTCCATATAGATAAGATACTGCAAATAATCCAGCAACCGCCTTCAACACAAGAACTAAAAGAGGCTAAGCAATATTGTGCAACCAGAACAATTAGTGCGCCTACGCAGACAGTTTCGCGAGCTGTTGCAGATAGCGAATAAAGAACGTACTACAGTTCCATTCGACTTGAATGAGCATCAGTTAACCTATCAAGGCAATAAATCTACAAGGGATGTGCTTCTCAAGAGCCGTCAAATGGGCTTTTCTACCTGTATCCTTGGTGAGAAGTTCCTCAAATGTATTAGCGTCAGAAATACCAAAGCAGCCATTATTAGCCACGATAATAAATCCACTGAGCAACTATTTATGCACGTTCACTTCTTTGAGAAGCACTGCCAAGTCCCAATTAGGACAAGCCGCTCTAGTAGGTATGAGATGGTCTTTCCAGATACTGATAGCACTTTCTACGTGGGCACAGCTGGAGCTAGGGAATTTGGCCGTGGAGATACTATCACCGATCTGCATTGTAGTGAGTTTGCTTTTTGGCCTAATCCAGAGAAGATTGTTCGTGGGCTATTTCAAGCAGTGCCCAAGACAGGGCATATTGTTCTTGAATCTACTGCTAATGGTTATGGCAATAGCTATCACAGGAGGTGCCTGCAGGCTCTTAAGGGAACCAGTACTTGGAAGCTGCACTTCTATCCTTGGTACATTGCAAATGAATACCAGCTCTTCACAGATAGTGACTTTGCTCCTTCCGAAGAGGAACTGCGGTATGCCCTAAAGGTAAAGGAGGCCACTGGTGTTACCCTGACTAGCAATCAACTCCTATGGAGGCGCTTGAAGATTGAGGAGTTTGGAGAGGATCGTCAGGCCGGCATTACTCCAGAGAGATACTTCGAGCAGGAATATCCCCATAACTTCGACTCGGCTTTCCTGACCTCCGGTAGCAGTATCTTTGCTCAACTTGGTATTGATTCTGCTATACCACCTAAGCCACCGACTCCCCTCTTTGCCAATGGCTATGCTCAAAGCCCAGATACTATCAATCCCGCACAGGTTTCCTACCATCCTCCGAAGGCTAGTGCGCAATATGTCATAGGGGCTGATCCTGCAGAGGGCCTAATGCAAGATGAATCGGTGGCGGAAGTACTGGAATGCTGTAGACAGCCAAAGCAAGTAGCTGAGTATGCCAGCGCTGAGGTAGCACCGGATGAGTTTGCTTATGTCTTGGCCAAGATGGGCAAGAAGTATAACAATGCCAGGATAGTAGTTGAGCGTAATAATCACGGGCTTGCCACCCTATCCATCCTTAAGAGGATATATCCAATAGGCCTTATCTACAAGGAGAGGCGCTTAGCTACTCGTGATCGCAGTGATCCTACTGGGGAGGTATTAGGAATACGTACTACGCTGAACAAGGCCAAGATGGTAGATGATCTCTATGCCTTGCTCAGAGATGGTCTTACCTACTACAGCGCCTTCCTTGACGATGAACTAAAGTCCTTTGTTGAGATAAGGAGCCAAACTGGACACATACTCCTAAGAGCTCAAGAGGGTTGCATGGATAATAGAGTTATGGCTTTAGTTATGGCTTCTCAGGGTTACCTATCTATGCATAGGTCTATATCCACACCCAGTGAGAAGGTTATTCCTTTTAATAGTGTGGCAGCAATGCATAAGAGGATGAGGAAAACTAGAATAAAGGACAGTCTTATAGATAACTACATTGAGAGGTTTTGTTAATATGGCTAAAGCCAGGCCTCTGGCCCAGAATAACCAAACATCTATGGAGGTCATATGTTAGATAGTCCTCTGGGAGATTTAGAGAGCACAGCTGAGGAGGTGAAGTTCACTCCTGTGCGGTATACCAACTGGGCCAGTATTATAGGAGGCCTCGTCACTAGGCGTCGTACTACCGAGAATAGGATGACTAGGATATATAAGAACTACCGAGGTAATCAGCAGATACTAGGAGATGAGGATGAGATCATTGTGAATGTGACCTTCGGTGATACTAGGGTGTTGGAATCGATGCTTTACTTTACGGATCCATACATCAGAGTGCGGCCCAGTACTAATCCTAGCATAGCTCCGAAGGCTCAGCTCCTAGAAGGAATCCTAAACTCTATCTGGTACACTGAGAGAATTGGTCGGCAGATAAGGCGTTGCATAGTGGATGCTTGTCTCGTAGGGATCTCTTGGATGCAAGTAGGCTTTAGTGATTATCATGACCCTAATATGCTATATAGAGGAGGTAAGGTATTCGCTAAGCGCAGATGTCCTATTGATCTCTATACAGAGGATGACATCTCCAACTTTGATGAAGCAACCTTCTATGCTCGGAGGGGCTTATACTCTACCCGATGGCTTAAGAGACTCTTTAAGAGAGAGTGGAAAGCTGATACAGATACCAATGTCTTTCAGCGTCGTGGTGTTAGCGGACGTAAGTCCACACAAGCGATGCTCTATGAGGTAGAGGACTTAGTTGAGAAGCGGCTATTCATAATGTCCCCACAGCATAAAGCAATAATACACGAGACAGCTCTTCCTTATGATTATTTTGAAGGCTCAATGTATGTGCCCTTGGCATTCGTAGATGATCCTGAACAGCTAAATCCTATCAGTATGACTGAGATTATAAGTGGTCAGCAAGATGAGCTTAATCGTATTAGGACTCAGCAAATGCGGCACAGGAAGAGATATAATAGACGCTATCTAATGGAACGTGGGGCCATGAAAGATGAGGAGATTGCAAAGGTAGAAGCAGGGGAAGATGGAGTAATTGCCAAGACAGAAGGGAGTCCTAAAGGTGTAGTAGTTCCTATTGAGGATGCCCCTCTGGACTTGGGAGGTACTAGGGACTATCAATTAGATATAAAATCAGACAGGAGAGAGATCCTAGGTATCAATGAGTACCTAAGAGCTGGGGCTGTTCCTAGGACGAAGACAGCTCAAGAGGCTAGTATGATACAGCAAGGTAGTAACATCAGAAGTCAGAACTTGGCCTGTTACCTACACGAGTTTGTAGTGGATATAGCTAGACGGCTCTCACTCATTGTACAGCATGAGTATGATGATATCAACTACTTACCAAAGCAAGAGGGAGAGGTTGTCTCTTGGACCAAGGAAGATATTGCAGGAGACTTCGAGGTAGAGATTGAACTAGGCAGTACACTTCCTCCGCAGCCTATTCCTTATGAGACACTCCTCAATCAGGGCAAGACTCCACCTGGGCAAGGAGGTATGCCGGGAGGTATGCTAGGGGCAGAAGGTGCTATGCCTCCGGAGGGAATGGGATGAGTATAACTGGAACTTATAGGATGGTAAATGGAGCACTAATCAGGATATCTGTTAGGGTGCCTAGAATTGGTGCCGTCACAAGTGACTTATGTTCCTTTGCTAAGCCTTACTGGGATACGAATATTGGAGATGATCCAGTATACCTCAGTTCAAGGAAACAGAAGGCAGAACTACTTAGAAAACAGGGACTAATTGAGAAATCCAGAGTACATGGAGGAATTGACGAATGCAAGAGAAATCAAAAAAAGACGTACTTCGATCTGTCAAAGGAATGATTCTTCGTATGGTAAAAAAACCAAATAAAGATCAGAGAGGGGCTTTAGTGGAGGCGTTAAAAACCTTCAGAGCTAAGGCTACTCCTAAGGCCTAATAGGGCCAATTAACCTGGCGTTAGCTATGTTCCGTAACTAAGAGTAGTTGCCGATGTAATAGCTACGCAGAAGAGGAGGTACAAATGCCACCAGAGCCTGAAGGAACAGAAGACCTGCAGCCTCAAGAAGGTAGCGAAACTGGAACACCTGATACTGTATCATTGGAGAAGTATAATGAGCTACTAATCCAGGCGCAGTCCAGTCAGGAAAAAGCACAATTACTTGATGAACTATTAGCCGATCCACAATTTCAAACTTTTGTAAACGCAGCACCTGAAGATAGGGGTAAGGAGCCAGTTAAGGCCCTTCCAGCTAAAGCCCCTCCCAACCAGCCTGATCTTGTAGCAACACTGCAAGAAGCTATAAGACCTCTCAAAGAGGATATAGCTAGTATGAAGGAGACATACACTAAGGATCAGGAGGTTAGTTGGGCCAATGAGGCTCAGCGAGAGATTAAGGTTATGAGTACTGATAAGGAGAACTTTCCTTTCTTCAAAGAGGTCTCGGAAGAGATGACGAAGCTTATGGAGAGTGGCAGAGCTCTCAATCTCACAGATGCTTACCGCCTCGCTGCTTTTGGTAAGGCAGAGGCTCAAGGCAGAAGTAAGATCCTAAATAAGAAGGCTAAGCAAGTCGGTATTCTGCCTGATAAGCAAAGGGAAGTTGATAATAAAGATGCTGGGAAGGCCGCTCTTAGTCCGGGAGGAAAGAGGTCTCTTAGGAGCATTCTTGATGATGCTGCGGATAAAATAGGACTTGATATTGCGGAAGGCGAAGAAGGAGATTAACCAATGTCGACACATCGTGTAGATACAAGAACACTAAATGCACTACTCACTACCACCTTGGATGATTACTCCGCTGAGATGGCTGATACTATATTCTCTTCTAACTATCTCTACTACATGTTAAAGAATAAGGGATGTTTTAAGAGTCAAGATGGTGGAGCTTATCTTAGGCGGCCTGTTATGTTTCAGGCTAATAGTACTGCCAAGTGGTACTCCGGATATGATCCGCTGGACGTTACGCCACAGGATGGTATGACTGATGGAATGTATCCGTGGGCATCTTTAGCTGATTCAGTTTCTATCAGCAGAGAGGAGGAACGTAAGAATAGCGGAAGGAGTCGTCTTATCGGGCTCCTGGAGAAGAAGATTCTTCAATCGGAGAGCACCTTGATTGAGGAAATGAACACTGCTTTAAATGGTGAAGGGAAGTATAATATTTCCCAGACTACCAAAACTATGGCCGGCCTACAGTCTCTTATTCCAGAAGCGCCTGCTTCATTTGACGCTGGAGGTCTTGACGGAGATAATACGTGGTGGCAGAATAAAGTAAAAGGTAATGCAGGAACTACCTTCACCTGGGTCTATGATCTTGGTGATACGCCTGCTGAGCCTACCGGCGTTGCTGCTATGCGGCATCTCTATAACAACACTAAGAAGGGGCCCGGAGGACCTCCTAGTATTGGTGTCGGTAATCAGTACTTAATTGAGAAGTATGAGGGAGGCTTAGCAGTACAGCAAAGATTCAGTGATGAGAAGGTGGCAGGCGCTGGCTTTGATAATGTAAGATTCAGAGGCTCTACTTTATCTTGGGATGAAGATATAGCCACGGCTAGTATCACGAAGGCTCAAGGGCAGGGTACGTATGCGGTATTGTACTTCATTAACCCCAAGACTTTTGAGATTATCTATGACTCTCAATCACTCTTTGCACACGAGGGGTTTGTAAGGCCTGAGAACCAGACGGCAAGAACATCCCTGATTGTATTCATGGGGAATAGCACCATAACCAATAGGCGTAAGTGTGGTTTGATGGTTGATGCAAATGTAACAGATATTGAATAAGCTTCTAAACAAGCCCTTAGGGGCAAACAAGCCGTAAGGCAAAAAGGAGGTACTACAGATGTTGTTTCAAAGAATAAATCGCACGGATCCAGAGAAAGTGTTCGTCATTGTTAAGAATAGTTATTCCACTGCTTCCTTAACAAATGGACAATCGGCACAGTGGGACTATGTCACGGATGCTGATGGCATCGCAGTAACTAAACCGGCGGCCACTGTCAATGGGCTGGGCGCTCCTTCCTTCGGAGGGATCATCACTCAGACTATTGCATCCGGGGACTATGGACTAATGCAGGTATATGGGCATCACACCGCTATCAGGGCCAGAACTACTACCGGGGGAGCTCCTGCAATTGCCAAAGGTACGGCTCTCAGGGGGCCGATTGCGGCAGCTTTTTGCATGGAGTCCGTCACTGTAACTGGTACGGACTCGAATTGCTTCGCAATGGGAATTGCTGGTGCTGCCAATGCCACTTGGACTACTGCAGCGATTGCTGGCTTTATTCGTGCAATGTAATATAGTTACTTGAGGAGGTGACGTATGAACTATCAACTATTAACAAACCTATGGAAGTTTAAAACGCCTAATAAGATTGCGGTACGTTGTGGGTCCTGCCATAGGCTATTAAGTTTAAAACAGTGTCTCAAGGGTGGCTGCAAATGTGGTCACCGTGAGATGCGTGAAGCAAGATGCCTAACTTTAAGGGAGAGATTTAAGATTAAATTTTTAGGTTTTAAGCCGGCCTTAGCAGATGGTGATGTGGGCAAGAGATTAGACACACCTAGGGATATGGGAGGTGTTCAATGAAAAAAAGGGTGATGATTGGAATACCTGCTTTTGCTGGTGTTGATGGAGAGATACTTGAGGACCTTATGTGCTTAGCCTTTCATCTTGGCAGGCGAGAGCCTGAGTATGACTTCTTCCTTAAGGTGATTAGCAAGAAGGAACAGTTCAGGGCTAGGAACTTCCTAGTCAATATGGCCTTGGCTGGTGGCATGGATTATCTTTGGATGTTGGATGATGATATGGTCATTCCTCCTAATGCCTTCAGTCGATTAATAGCTCATGGTAAGGAAGTTACGGGGGCCCTATACTATCAAAGAACACATCCTTATAATCCTGTTATGCTTAGAGCTATTAAAGGAGCCAGAGGTACTGTCAGGCATGAGTGGATTCACGACTTCAAGAGGGGTCTAATACCTGTGGATGTTATTGGTGGCGGGTGTATGTTATTTGATATGAAGGTGTTTAAGAATATGCCCGAGCCTTACTTCTGGATTGATGGAATAATTGGTACTGATATCTACATATGTACTAGGCTAAAGGAGTTAGGATATCAGCCCTACTGTGATACTACTCTGGAGTTAGGTCATCTGGGAGAGAGGCAAGTAGTTACTGGTAATGACATGTCTGTTAGCGTACGTAAGTTCGGGAGCTATGCTGCGGAGTTTGTTAGTGATGTTCAGGAATACTTACATATGACTCCTGATATGTATGAGGAGAAAGTCTCTTATGCTATAGCATCTAGGGAGGTGGTGTGGAATAGCAAGAAGCGTGGGACTCCAGAGGAGATTGCTAGTTATTACCGGGAGCAGGGAGCAATGAATATTTTGAGCTGGAGTTGGTATAATACTCAGGATAAGTGGTCAAGGGACTTCTACCCACAATTCATGGAGGCTACTTGGTTGAAGGCACTAGGAGTTAAGAAGATATTGGAGTTTGGTTGTGGGCTTAGTCTTCTGGGGGTGTCGCTATGTCAGCAAGGCTTTGAGTTAACCTGTGCTGATCTTCCTAATGTTGCAACTATGGACTTTGCTAAGTGGAGAGCTAAGAAGTATGATATAGCATCTAGGTTTATTGACTTGCTCCACGGAATACCTGCCTGCGGTAAGCAAGATGCTATTATGCTATTTGATGTAATTGAGCATCTGCCTGATCCCTGGAATACTCTTAATAAGCTTATGCTACTACTAAATTCAAAGGGGGTGATAATAACAGATGCCCATATGAAGACCTTTGCAGGTGCTGAGCAAGGATCACCGCAGCACCTAAAGCGCTATGATAGAGATACCTTTGCTTTAGATTTATGTAAGAAGTTCAATATGGTACAAAGTTTAAATAATCCTTATTTATTTAGGAGGGCAACATAATGGGAACACAAGAGAGAACAATTGTTTGTATGGCGATAAGAGTTATTAAGAAAGTAGGTCTGTTAGATATGTTAAAGAAGGCCGCTGAAAAGACTGAGAATGGAGCTGATGACATGGTTGTCTCTTTGCTCATTAGCGCGATTGAGATGGCCGATACGGTGATTTGTCAAGCAGAGGAGACAAATCTATGACAATACTAAGAATTATAAAGAAGACGGCTATGGTGGTGTGTGTTGTACTACTACTTGCCCCGTTTGTGTTTGGCCTACCACATACCAATAGCTATAAGGCAGTATGGGATGCCAATACTGAAACAGATTTGGCTGGATACTACCTTTATTGGAGAGTGGTTGATGGAGTATTTATTGCTACAGATAAAATTGATACTCAGCTCATTACTGAGTGTGACCTCTCTGCTGTGCCTTCTGATACTATACTAGCAGTAACAGCTTATGATACATCAGGGAATGAATCGGGATACAGTAACGAAGTAAATTTTACGAAGGACCTCTTGGCCCCGGCTGCACCAGGTGGTCTACAGATAGCAGTCGAATAATAAGAATAGAATGGTGAGGAGGTAGTATGGAGCACAAACAAACCTTTAAGGTGTTCGTAAAGCCCGGGTGAGGTAAATGCACTAGACTGGTCAGTCAGTACGATGGTTGTGAAATTTACAATACAGATTCCCCTGAAGGACTTGCGGAGGCCTCCTATTATGGTATTAGTAGAGTTCCTGCCGTAGTCTGTCTTAATGAGCATGATCAGCAGCTTTGGAAGAAAATAGCCTTATAAGTGAGGATGAATAGTGAAAAGATTAGTTTGGTTTTGTTGGCTGTTGTTAGTGATTGGAGCTCTGGTTAGTGGTATGCGAGGAACTGCTGTGGCAGATACTGCTAGCAATGATTATTGCATTGGATATCTTGACGATGATACTGATTGTGAGCCGGTATTTGCTGGTGCTACTTGGCCTGCGACTGCACTCAGAACTTATGTTAGAAAATGGATAGCTACAACGGATGGGGTGGTTGAAAGAGTTCATCACAGATTTGGGGCTGATATCACACATGCAGGGTGTAAGGCCGTGGTATTTGAAGGAGTGACAATGAAGGCTTCTGTGGCTTTAACCCCTGTTGCTAACAGCTGGGTTTGGAGTGATGCGTTAGTCGCGAAAGACGGACAATCATTGAGTTTTGAGGAAGGGGACGAATTATATTTTGGGGTCACTGTAACCCCTGATCCTAGTATTCACTATGCGTACAAAACAGCAGGAACAAATTTTTATTTAGCTAGTGTTTATGACGATGATCCTTTGAACTGGAGTTATTCTGCTATAAATCTAGCCACTATATTAGAATACTCAGTAGGGATTTCAGATGTTTATACCGAAACGTTTTATATGTCAGCGGCCGGAGATGCCTCCGCTCCTGAAACGGTAGCTGGGGCCTGGGATCTGAGCGATGTGAATACAGCAGGAAATTGGGCCGCTGTTGACTCGGATGATGGGAAACTGGGGCCGAATGATAGATTGATTGTATTGGATGATGACGGAGTATTTAGGGGAGAACTAGAGATTCAGCAATCTGGGCTTATCACTAAACCTATTACAATAGTTGCAGAGGAAGGAGGTACACCGACTTTCTATGGTTCCCAGGATTATGATAGCGTTGGGCAATGGAATGATTTAGGTGCTAATCTATGGGCAACTGCTAACAGCACTTTTGCCGTTGATGTTGGGTTTATCCTTTTTGGAGTAGAAGCGCAAAATAGCGTAGGGACTAAGGTAGAGGCACAAGTGGATTTAAATGCCCTTCGGGAGTTTTTCCATGACACCGTCAATGATAGGGTGATTATCTATTCAACGGCAAATCCTTCTGGTTTAGCTAATGGAATTGAGATAGCCTACTCCCCTAACGATCAATATGATTATCTGCTTCAAATATATGATAAGGATTACATTACTATAGATGGACTTACACTAAAATATTTTAATCCTCATGGTGTACAGGTATCTAGGTGTAAAGGCATCACGCTTCAGAATATGCAGGTTAGTTATGGGGGAGGCCAGTATCTTGCTGGCACTACTAGGTATGGGAACGGTATTGAGTTTTGGTGTCATACAGAGGATGTTGTTTGTGATAATAACACAGTAACACAAATATTCGACGCAGCTATCTCAGTACAGATTTCAGGAGCTGGGTGCGATGATTGCATAAGGGATAATATTAGAATAAGGAATAATACCGTTAGTTATTCCGGGGCTGGCATCACCTATATTCAATCTGCGGGTGGGACAACTGCTGATGATGATATTTTAATTTCATTAAATACTATTTCAAATAGTGGGCAAGGATGGAGTGGGACGGATACTAACGAACATTGTTCTGGGGCGGAGTTAAATAAAACATCCACAGGTACATTGACTAATTTTCTTTTCTCTCGTAACACTATTGATGTATGTGGTCCCTATGAAGATCCATTGGGTGGCTTAGGAATCATGACTCAAGGTGGTGCATTTGATATTAAGTGGAATAAGATTTCAAATACTATGAATTGCGGGATACGTGCCACTGAGGCTGGTGGGGAGCAGTATAGTGGGGATATTATTGGGAATTTAATTATTGATACCGATAAAGACGGGGTTTGGGTAACTAATGCTACGGATGAAGCAAATCCGGGAACACTTAATATCTTGAATAATACCATTTACGATGTAGCAGCAGCCTCCATTGGCTTTGACCTAGATGCTAATGTAGATAAGGTTAATTTTAAAAATAACATCATTAATACTGGGGCAGCAGCAAGAGCTATATGGGTAAGTCCTGATGCTACAAATTTAGATTTTGATTACAACCTCTACAACAACACCGAGGGGGAACTTGTTAAATGGCAAGGAACTGCTTATACAATAGCAGAATGGGAGGATTATAAAACCGCTACATCACAAGATACCAATTCCTTAACTCCTGGTGTGGCCCAGTTCAAGGATGCTGCGGGTGGAGATTTTAGTTTACGTTGGACTTCTCCTTGTATAGATGCCGGAGTGAATGCGGGGGTTACAGAGGATTATGCGGGTAAGGCTACTCCTATTAGAGGAGCTTTTGATATAGGAGCTTTTGAAGTATATAGAGAGGTTTGGTTTAAACGTCTTTTACATAGATTAGGTTTAGGATTGTAAGGAGGTATTATGTCGGTTAATATTATTAGGAGTAAGTATTGGAGGCTTCAAGTAGCAGGAAGGATTACGGATAAGCCTGTTACTATTGCTCACGCAGTATGGTCTGGAGTAGGTACTGATGGGGATGATCTTGTCATTACTGACTTAAGTGGTGATAAGAGAACTACTCGTAAAGGTGTTTGTGGTCTTGATACTCTTATATGGCCTGGATTAGCTAGTCAAGAAGGCTTTATCTTGGCTACTCTTGATTCAGGTACACTTGAAGTCGAACTTGCTTAGAAAGGAGGTAGTTATGAGTCTCACTATTAGAGAAAGGAATCTATTATCTTCTGTAGATTCTGATGGTCTTAGAAAGCCTTTGCACTGGTTTGAAACCTTTATTAATGCGCAGCAGTACATGGAGCCTAGGCCTATGTCTGTTATTAACGCTGATGGAGTTGATGCTGAGGTGGGGTTTAATAGAATAGTGGAAGTAATGCCTGAGCTATACTATGGCACAGATACGGATGTGGCATCCACAGCAAAAGCAACTGGTGGTATTCTTGCCCCGCTAACCTAGGGAGGTATGAAATGCAGTTCTTAAAGCAATCAACTGCTGTCACACTTAAGATAGGCCCCTTCCTTGATGATACGGACTTCAAAACTGCTGAAACTGGGTTAACCATAACTCAAGCCGATGTTAGAATTTCAAGGAATGGTGGAGATCTATTTCAGAAGGGCAGTGCTACAGCGTGTACGCATGATGAACTAGGTATTTATGGATGTCCAATAGACGCTTCTGATACGGCCGTATTAGGGAGATTGCAATTATGGGTACATGAAGCAGGGGCTTTGCCTGTATATCATGAATATATGATTGTACCTGATAATATTTATGACTCATATTTCAGCACTGATAAGTTAGAGGTTGATCTCCTGCAAATCGGTGGTGATAGCCAGAGTCGAACTGACCTCAAAGATCTTATCGATACTGGATATGACCCTGTCACACATAAGGTTGAAGGAGTAAAGCTTACTGATACTACGACGACAAATACAGACACGGTTACAGTTGATCAGGTCAATGCGCAGGTCCTTGATGTACTAAATGTAGATACCTTCGCTGAGCCTGGGCAAGGAACGCCAGCAACTACAACAACCCTTGTTGAGAAGATCGGCTACCTATATAAGTTCCTTAGGAATAGAATTACCAACGACGGCAGTACTACCGAAGTCTATAATGATGGTGAAGATACTGTTGATCATAAAGCTACTGTAAGTGATGATGGCACAACCGTAACTAGAGAGAAGTTTGGGAGTGGTCCATAATGACTGCTAACGAGAAGCTATCTTTACTTGCGTGGCTGCAACCGTGGAGTATTCCTCTTCCGAATCCAGATGGTGTATTGGAGCGGGGGGACCTTCCACACCTAATCTGGGGAGCTAGTGTGATACGTTGGAACTCTAGCTACACAGAGATAGCCGAGGGGGCTGTAGCAGTGGTAGCTCCGGCAGCACTACTTGCTATACCCGTTGGTTGGTGGTCTGAGGGCTATTGGGCTTTGCCACTATCCTGGTGGGATGAGCCTTGGTGGGGAAGAGGTTGGTGGGCAGTAATGCACGAATGGTGGGGTGGTACTGAGTGGGTTACTCGCAGGAGTGGCAGAGATGTTTAATGCATGTCCAAGGAGGTAATTAATGAAGATGTCGTCGGAGACTATAATTGCTGAGGCTAGATCTTCCTGGATTGAGCCCTCAGCTGGCTTTATTACAGAAGCTGAGACCTTGAGGTGGTTAAATATGGCTGAAGCTGATTTTGTCAGATACACAAAGTGTCTTAGGATGAAGTGGCCTTTTGGAACTACAGCTGAGCAACAGGAGTATTCCTTTCCTATTGATATGAGGATGTATGAGATCCTTTGGATAACTGTAGAAGGAGAAAGAATAACTCCTACTACTACTGATGAGTTGGATGCCTATAAAAGCAATTGGCGACAGAGCGCAGGAGGATCTACTGGGGAGCCTGAATGGTATTATATAACAGGATCTCATGATGAGCAATTAGGCTTCTTTTATTGTCCTGATGAGGTATACCAAATAGTGGCTTTGATTGTTGAGGACCCTCCTGCAATCTTATCTATTAGCAGTAGCACCTACCCTAAGATTAGGGAAACCTGGCATGAGGCTTTAGTATACTTCGTCGAGTGGCGGGGACATAAGAAGAATAGAAACTGGGAGGCTGCTGGGCAATCAAGGAAGGATTATCAGGTAATGAGAGAAGAAGCTAAGACAGCTTTTGCCTCTCTTATTCCAGAGAGGACAGCGATGCTATCTGGTCCCGAGTATAGACCCTCTCAAAGGAAACTACATTGGCCCAGATGGCCTTCTGGCTACGGAGGAATTACCTAAATGAGTGACTTCGAAAAAATTGAAGTACGACTAAAGCCTCCTTACTCCATGAACAACTACATAGATCCTATCTTTAGAGGTAGGGAGTGCGGAGTGTTCCAAGGGTTAACTAACTTCTTTGTCGATAAGGGATCACTAACTGTTAGATCAGGACTTACCAGGCAGAATGCCAATGCTCTGGAATCTAGTAAGTCAGTACTAGCCCTACATAGGACTAACTACCTAAGTGGTACCAGTCAGATGTATGCGTCCATAGCAGCTAAGCTTAAGTACTATACCGGAGCTGCTTGGTCTGATATGTCTCTCCCTACTGATATCACTCTCACTGATGACGTCAGGGGAGAATTTAGGAACTTCAAGAACAAAACCTATTACACCAACCATGAAGAGCCTATTCTGATGATAAGAGAAGGCTCTCCTCCGACTGTGACTAAGGCTGGATTGCCTGATCCTAATGCCAAGAAAGATATTCAACTATGTGAGGATAAGGATGAGTGGAGTTATCATGCTGGAGGAGGAGGGGGTGCTAAGGCTGATGATCTTGGAATGAATCACTATACTCAAGGAGATCAAGGTGTTAGCTTTTCTCAGACCACTTCAGGAGAGACAGCTACTCTTATTGATGCTTTTGATACATTAGATCTTACAGCATTTGAGGATGGCAGTACCTCCAATGATGAGGACTTCATAGCCTTTACTGCTTTCAGATTCACCAAGCAGGCTATAGCACAACTTAAGATTGAACTATCAACTGGAGGAACAAACTTCGCTAACTCCTTTAGTTGTAATGTGTATAATGAACCTTTGGCTGGCTGGGATTATTGGTCACCTAGGCAGACTAGTATGTCAGCAAGATGGGCGAATGATCCAGCTAATCATAGACTGTTCGATGTCAAGCTAAGGAAGAAGTGGTTTGATGATAGCACAGGTAGTCCTGACTGGTCAGATGTACGAGCTATTCGATTCTCTTTGAAGGGAGATAATAATGCTACTGCAGATGATCCAGCTAAGGTTGTCCTTGATAACATTAGACTACTAAAGACTCCTCCCGTAGTTGCTCCTTATGAACTGCAGATAGCTGAGTTTGAGAGACAAGAGTCTTGGAGCGGAGACTTTGATTGGGTGGATTACTGGGCTACTAAAGGAGTCTCTTGTGCTAAGTTAGCTGCTGGTGAAACTATGACTTGGTCTGGTCTGTCCCTTGATTTATCTGAGTATGCCGATGGTGTAAGTGTTGATGACACTGATACTATACAGATAGATGTAGGAGGACCTGGCTCCTCTACTGCCTACATCACTCTCACTCTAATAGATAGTACAGCCAAAACCTCCGTTTTCATCTTTGGCATCTTATCCATGCTAACAGGAGGGGGAGTTACTAGGCAACTACCTAGATCTGGCATGACCATCTCTTCAGGATTTGATTGGTCCGATATAGCTAGCATTACTATACGTAATGACTTAGCTGACTATGTATACCTAGACAATCTCCGTATTGGACCGGCTAGGCCCCAGATGTGGATTGATCCCTTTATACCTGTTGATAGAATAGCTATTGATGCTTTAGGGGAGTGGTTAGATCCTTGGCTTAGAGATCATCCTCTAGTAGCTGCGATAGCAGGATATGCTTCTGAGTTCTATGAGCAGTTCTGGTATACTACTTCGGGGGAGGGCACTATCACTTATCCGGATTGGTCTCACGGACAATTAGGAGCTTGTAGTATGCGCTTACAGGCTTCTGGAGGAAGCACCTTTAATGTACTTATTAAGAGAAAGCAGAACCTTGACCTGACAGAGTATCGTATATGGGTAGCTAATAATACCTTCGTAACTCCTAGCTTTGCAAATTGGGAAGCTGGCTATTTTGGCTGGCTGAAATTGGTGGAGATAGATGTAAGAGATTCTGATGAGTTTCAGATATGGTTAGCTAGCCCTAATTGGGCTGCTGTAAGAGAGATCAAGTTTAAGTTCTTTTACAATGAGAAGGCGGGTGCTGCTCCTCCCGAAGATCTTCCTGCACTTATAACTGATCCTCCCACTATTAGCATGGAGAACTATTGGGAGTATACTATGAACTACTCTCAAATACAGGAGAAGGTTATAAAGCTTGCTGCTACCAACAAACTGCGAAAGCAGTATGAAAAGATAAAGAACTCAGATGCTGCTAAGGATATCTACTTACGGACCTACTTGCAGGAGGTAGGAGGCTTCACTGATCAAGAACTAGAGAAGATTATTTACTTAGGAGAGGATAAAGAGCGTAGTGGCTGGCAGGCTTCTTTTCTTAGATGGCGAGTTAAGGACCTCGTGCAGTGGCCGCCAGAGGGAGATTATAATGAGAAGAGTAGGCAGTACATATCAGGCTATCAAATATCTCTTACAGCAGGAGGGGCTGATGCTGAAGTGTGTTTTGATCAGTGGGTATTAAGGAAGAAGGGAGCTCTTAAGGGTCGGTATTGGTATAGGACGGTACTTGAGGATGATGAAGGATACTATTCCGCTCCCTCTGATGTATCTAATGTAATAGATTGTGATGGCTCAGATGCTATTGTAACTCAGATATATGATGCTTCTTCCGACACTAGGATACGTAATAAGGTAATGCTGAGGCTCGGAGGTGATCGTCCTGATGTGTGGACAAAGGTTAGGGACTTATCTCCTGAGTTAGAGTCCTTTGTAGATGAGACTCCAGATGAGGAGGCTGCGGCCTTCCAGGAAGAGTTCTACTACGCACCTCCTAAAGCCCATATCATGGAAGTAATTGGTAACTATGCCTGGTACCTAAATGTCACGGATAGGTGGAAGAGACGTAAGCCAAGTAGAGGTTATAAGGCCAGAGCCTTTGCTCCCTTCCAAGTAGGAGATTATGATTGCTTTGATATCAGACCAGAAGATGGTCAGGAGCTCACTGGCATTAAGCCCTATATGGGCCTATTAGTTGTTACCAAGGATCATAGTATTTGGACAATGTCTGAGGGCTTGGATGAGGTACCTATACTAAGAGTAGAGGAAGCAGGTATAATAGCTCCTAGGACATTATTAGCAACTAGTTATGGTATTATCGGTCTCTCCCATCAAGGAGTTATAAAAGGTAATATAGCTACTTGGGATCTAGCCTTTGGAAGACCTATCTATGGAGCAATGGAGAGTGTTAGTACTGCCACCTTAGAGCAGGCAGTTGGTTTCTATCGAAATGATCACTACTTTATATTCTTCGGTAATCCTAATAATATAGGCTTCGTCTGCTACTTACCTACAGGGCAGTGGACTCAATTATCCAATATCACTTGTCAGGCTGCATTACTATTAGAAGCTTCCGGGGAAGGCAATAAGATACTATATGGGGATCATCAAGGTTATGTTAATTACATGCTACAAGGAGATGATGACTTTGGGGTAGCTATTGCTTCAGAAGCGAATATGATGAACTTCATCACTGACAGTCTTGACCGGGACCAGTTTCTTCGTAGAGTGGCTTTCTTAGCTAAGAAACTAGCCGGAAGCCCTACTATAACTATAACACCTTATAAGGACGAGATAGCAGGAAGTGCTCTTGAAGCCAATAGTATTACTACCACCACCTTCGCACTACATGAACAGGGCTTCCCTCAAGGACTCGAAGGAAATATCTTATCAACGAAGCTAACAGGCTCGGCTAGATTTGCTTTATCCGATGCTCAGTTGGACATTTGGAAGAGGCCAGAAAGAAAATGAGACCACTATTCCCAGTTAAAGATCCTACACTATTACGTCTCTTCGAAGATGTCTATGGCAAGATGACTAGGAGTGCTAAGGACAGCTCCTTGGCTTTAGCCGATACCCATGAGCGCATAGCTGGCCTAGAAAAGAGGTTAGTTGACACCCAGGCAAAGCCTACTAAGCCTCCTGGAAAGGCATTACCAATACCACAAGATCTATCTGTAGTGAAACTCGGGCCTTTTGGTTTAGCTAGTGTCGCCGCATTTGAGATGGCCAAGTATCCAGGCCTAGTAGGCTATGAGTTCTTTGGCTCAAGTGAATCGGGCTTTACTTGTAATGCTGATTCACGAATTACCTTAGGAGCGTTTCCATGGTGCGCATTCTTCTGCAGTCTACAGGAGCCAGCCTACTATGTGCGCTGTAGAACCTACAGTTTAACAAGTGTCTCACCACTCACAGCAGAAGCCTCTAGTGAGGACAAGCCAGGCGTACCTGAGTTCACAGTAGAACAAAAAGTACAAGTAGGGGGAGGACATGTATATTTCTTTCTTGGTCAGCCTCGTGTAGATGTGATAGTTACCTATACGCACCGTCCTGCTACAGAGGCTGTTGTAGATTATGATATAAAGTATACGGAGGTAGAGTAATGGGAGAAAGAACAGATCATGGTTTTGTGTACCTACCAGACACTGCTGAGACTGCTGAAGTAGGCAAGAACCAATTCGATAATGCCTTTAAGGAATTAGACACCTTCCTTAAGAATCTGATTAATGAAAGTAGTGGAGCAAGTTCCTGCCTAGCACTTATCATCATCCGGCTAGCTGCTGAACTTGGCACCTTCTACCTAAATAATGAGAGATACTTCTCTACGGAGAAATATCAGAATGATGGTTATTTGGAGCTTAGCTAATGTCAAAGGGAACAGAAATCTTTCGTGGGCTCAAGCCTAGTACACTATATAAATTCAAGATCAGGGCTACTAAGTGGGGAGGTAAGCAAGGGGATTGGTCTCCAGAGAAGGAGGTCTCTACTGATATCGTAGGCCCTCCTGAACAGCCAATTGTAAATGCGGGCTCAGAAGATCCAAGTACTGGCTTCTTGTTCTTTAAGGGCTGGAGAATTTGGTGGGTTTGTCCGACTCCTTGTACAGGATTTCTAGTCAGACATGCTCAGATAATCGGGACCTATAAGTTATGGACCTTGCCCGTCTATATCCCGTTCAGAGCTAATCCAGAAAAGCACAATGGGCTAGATATTCAAGAACATACATTTGCAGGATGCATCTTAGGTTGGACGTATGAGTTTGAGGTTGTAGCCGTTAATAACCTTTTTGAGAGGAAGCTCTGGAGTGAGGCTGGCTCTAGTACAGCTACCATCGTAGATGAGACCGCTCCGAGTATACCTACAGGTCTTTCTGTAACTACTGGGCCTTGGAATAATATAATAGAATGGACTGCTTCACCTGAGACAGATACTGCCTATTATAAACTATACGGTAGAGATGATGATGATGCTCCAGATGCTGGTGATTTCATAAAAAGGACTGCTGGCGCCAGTACTCATCCATTTGTCTACCATTTTTGGGCTGGAGAGGTTGATGCTAAAGATTGGAGATATTACGTTACCGCAGTTGATTGGGCAGATAACGAAAGTGACTTCTCTGAGAAGATACAGGAGTCTGATGATCCTCCTACGCCTGAGGTTCGTGAGCATAACTTCTTCTTTGGCACTTTGATTACTTGGTCGAGAGAAATAACAGATCATCACTACGATGTTTGGAGAAAATTAAGTAGTGAGGGAGATGAAACCTATACGCAAATAAATAGGCGTAAGCTTGGTGGAACTGTCTATGAATGGAATCTTCCCTGGTTTGTAGATTGGGGACAACATGGTTTAGGCTTTGTATGGGGAACGAATTATGATTATAAGATAGAAACCACCAAGCAGAATATGAAGACGGCTATGTCCAATCATGTTACTACACAGCCGTTGAAGCCGAGCCTACCTGATGATACGGATGGTGACCTGCCTGAGAGTCGTTTGGACTTAACCTACGGTACTGCTTCTCTTTACTCAAGCATTGTTGCAAACACCAACAGTATTGCCTTGAAAGTTAGTAGTACGGATTATGAACCTAATGATGTTATAGGAAAGGTTAATGCTTCAAGTCTGACATTGACCCCCAAGAGTATCACCTTACAGTCATCTGGTACAATAACTCTTGATGCTGGTAAAGCTCTTAATCTAACAGGCGGTACTATAAACATTACCTCAGGTACACTTAATGTAAACAATTCCAATGGTCTTGCTGTTGGGGCCTCTGGCGACATAAAACTTACAGTAGGAGCAGATATTATTTTTGATGGCTGTGCTAATTTGGATGCCACAGGTACAGGTATTTTTTTCCATCCTATCCTAACTGCTACGAAAGATCTTATTCTTGGTACTACCGGTACAAGGTGGAGGGACTTTAAAGCTTATGTCTCTTCAAATATCTATTTAAAAAGTGCTACTACCATTTTGCTAGAACCATCTAGTAACCTACATCTTGGTCACGATACCGAGACAGACAATGTTTATCTTAATACTACTGGTACTGTTTATATAGGCAGTGCTAGTACAGATGAGGTAAAAATATACATCAAAGAAAAGTCGACAGGTAACTATATACAAAAAGAACTGCAATTTGGAACAGGAGCTACTGGTCAGTATGTTACAGTTGTTTAGGTTTGTGGAGGGCTAACAATGGAGAAGGACTTTAACGAGAAGTTAGATGGGGTAATTAGTACTATTAGGAACTATGTAAAACTATTCAAACAACAGGAGCAGGGGAATAAATTAAGTGACTTTGCTTTATCAGCCTTTGAGCAAGTAATAGAACAGGAGTTAGTGAAACTAAATCAGTTAAAGGAGGACTAGAATGGGAAAGACGTGGAGCGGAAGTCGGAACGGAACAGAGCCTTGTACAGATAGGAGGCATCTTTGGGTTGCTACTCTGGCTATAGTTTGTATTACTTTCTTAGAGAGCTTAGCCCTGCTTAAAGGCATCAATGGGAAATTGTTTAGCTTGACTGTATTTATAATAGGAGGATTAGGTGGCTATAGTGTTGGACCATTAATAAGAGGATTCTTATATGGCCAAGATCGTAAATAGTGAAGTAACTGGGGATGAGACTTATAGGTTCCTATCTCTCTTATATAGATATGCTGGCAAGGTTGAAGATGCTAACAGTCCTATAGACATTATAAGAATGCTTGGTGGTAACGATTTGGCCCTTATTGGCAGTTATATAAATGATAAGCCTGTTGGATATATATTAGTCGAACCACAAGGAGAAGAGGCCGTTATGCTACAGGCCTACTCTCAAGACTCCAAGTGCTCTAAGCCCATGTTTAGGTACTTATGCAAATGGGCCCTTAAACAAGGATTTGAGAGGGTAGCGGGATACACAAAGAGAAGTCCTAAGGCTTGGAAAAGGAAATACGACCTAGATATTATTGAATACAAAATAGGAAAGGAGTTGATTGATTATGGGATCGAGGCCAGCAAGAAGTAGCTCAAGACCAGAGTGGCCTGTTGGCAGTCAAGAGATGCGAGGCTATCTGGCTCCTGAGTTAGTAAGAGGAATGAGAGGCGAACTTACTTCTGGACAAGAGGCAGGTATGATGAGGTCTGAAGATGAGGTGAGGAGGCAGACTGCCATTTCTAGGGAACAATTATTGAGGGATATGGGTAGGATGCCTGGAGTGCCCGGCCCTGAGCGCTATGAAGGGCTAAGGAGATTACAAGATCAACAAGTTAAGTCTCTAGCCGGTATTCAGGCTACTACTAGGGTAGGAGCTCAACAGCAAGCAATGGCCCAAGCACTAAAGTACTCTATGCAGGCTCCTGGACAAGTAACCACCAGTCAAGGACCTAAGACTAGTACTGGGGCTATGATTGGGCAGGCTCTTGGTACTGCTGCTATGGGCATGGGTGGCATGGCCTTAGGAGGTGGAATGGGTGCGGGAGCAGGTATGGGAGCAGGTATGTCTTCAATGCCATCAGGAGGAGCAGCTAGTGTATATCCTCCAGGATGGGGACAATCTTTTAGCAATCAGCTAGTTGCTACATAGGGAGGTGGTGATATGCCAGATACGGGTGTTAATATTGGATCACAATTACTGCAGGGATTCGTACAAGGGAAGAAAATAAAACTTGAGCAAGATAGATTGAAGCAGGAATCTAAGACTCAGGAAGAGCTCACCACTCATAGAACTAGATTGTGGGAGTTGCAGGAGAAGCAGCTACAGCAAGGCCAAGCCCAACATGAAGATATGATGCAATATAGAGGAGAGGAGTTAGAGGTTAGACGAGAGGGTACTGAAGCTACTAAGGCCTACCGTGAGGAAACTATCAAGCTGAAAGATACCTATCAACAAGTTCTCAATATGTATAATGAGCAAAGGCTAGGAGCACAGAGAGCCACTGCTGTCTCTGGAGCTATTGGAGATTACTCCGATGCTGTCATGACTGCTTATAGTAAGGAATTAGAAATGGGCCCTGTCGGAGTACAGCAAGCCCTAGCTACTGCTAAGCAAGCTCTATCCAATCAGTTAGCTGTTCTCGGTCTTGATGAGGAGGAGATGGAAGGCATTATGAATCAGTCAGCTATCTTTGATCAGTTATTTGGTCAAGAGCAGGAGCAAGGAGGCGCTGCTACCGGAGGTCCTCCTGCTGAGCAGGCTGGCACGTTAGATAGAGTTAGAAGTGCTATGTCAGGCGTACCAGAAAGAGGAATGACTGGGGATGTGTGGTCTGGCTTGAAAGGTATGATGGGTAGTATGCCTTCAGATGATGACGTCTGGGATATGTATCTTGATGGTGCCTTCGGAGCTAAGCCTACTGGTCCTGATGATACTCCTGTTAATCCTCCTGAGAGAGAAGCTATGAAAAACGCTCAGAAGTATCTTGCTAACATTAAGGCAATGAGAGGTGGCAATGCCGGACAGTAAAGGACGTAAGATGCTAATGGAGGGATCTGTTACTACTGAAAGATCCCATCTTACCAATACTCTTAAGCAAGTTCAAAGCAAGAAGCGGCTTGGTGAAATAATGCGGAGGCATAAGATTGTTCAATCCATCGGCCTAGATAAGCCTGTTAGTCCTTGGGAGGTAATGCCCCAGGATCTTAGGGGTTTATGGAAGGAGGAACATTCCAAGCCTGGTCCTGTTGTTCACAAGGTCAGAGGCGGGAAGACACTAGCCGCCCCTGAGACGTTACGTCCTGCAGGAAGTAGGGAGGATGTAATACAGTCAGTAAGGAAGTTTTTGAAAACTGAAGCTGAGCCTGCTGCCCTTAGACCTACTACTCCAAAGCCAACAAAGGCCACTAGGCTATTACCTAAGACTGAGGGAGCTAAGACTGTCCTGAAGCAGGAGCCTTGGAATGAGCTCTTTTGGAAGTTGCAGACTAAGGCCAATAAGGCTAAGGCGCCAGAGGAGTACCTCAAGACCCAGCTTAGGAGGTTTATTAATATGGGCGAGAGGTTTGCTAAGCAGTGGCCTGCTCAAGCTAAGTGGTTTAAGAATGCTGCCGGCGGTAGAGGAAAGCTAGGTATTGCTGCTGCTACGGCTGGCCTGGCTGCTTATGAGATGATGAGACCTGAAGAAGCTGAGGCTAAGATACCTAGGCTAAGTGCTACACAGTTATCTACCATGGGAAGGCTACTAGAGAGCTTACCAGAGAAGTTTACCTTTAAAGAAGGTGTAAATGTTGCTAGGCAGCAGCTCAGCCTAAGAAGTATGGTTGATGCTGACCCAGTGGCTCCTCTCGATAAAATACTTAAAACTTTAGAATACACTGGGGATATTAAGGTAGCAAACATGGGAAATTATCTCCCAGGCAGAACATTTGAAAAGGGGCTAGGGGCTATAACTAGAACTTTTAGAGAGCACCTAGAGACAGGAAAAGAGCTTCAGAGTCTCTATAAGATACACGTAGGCATTCCTAAGATTCCTGTTTCGAAAAGGGAAACACAAATTGCCCTGCTCAAGCAGGCTTACAGAGTTGGAAAAGCTACATATCGTCCTAAAGAGAGAGCTGTATCTACCACAGTCGACAAGCTTGTAAGAGCCGCTGCAGGCACTTTTGGGCGACCAGTAACCGCTACGGAACTACTTAAGAGAGGATATGTTAGAGGAGGAAGAAGTCTTATAGAACCTCTAATTAGGGACATTCCAGGAGGGCGTAAGTTCACCATTAAAGCACGAACTATAACCAACTTAGCTAAGAGATGTACTGAGGATGCTGTGCAAGGTACTCGGGGCCTATCTTTAAATCGAGTAACACGCCGACCAGAATCGGTTGTGATGCCTCTTTCTAAGTTTCGTGACCCTCATTGGTTTTACTATGAGACTAGCACTCAAGATATTCTTGGTCGCTCAGTTTCTAAAGAAGAAGTTTGGGAAAAAACTAGTGAGAAAGTTTTGCAGAAGCTAATAAAGAATGGAGACGTTGAGGTACTTAAGGGCTCGGCAGCAACTGAAACTAGGCTCTCTTTTGAGCCCTATGTTAGAAAGCAATTAGCTATACCCATTAATGAAGAATTGCTTCGAGAGGCTACTAGAACTTCTGAAGTTCGTATATTAGAGGCAGCTAGTGAAGGAATAGAGTCCTTAGATCATATGTTTGCTGGGTCTAATTTACTTTATCGACTACAACATTATGGAATAAGACCTCCTAAAGCTATTAAGGACTCCGCAATAGCTACAGCCCGTGTTACCAAATTAACTATAGACAAGTTGATAGAACAAGGACTGTTAAGTAAGGAGGCTGGCCGACTAACTGCTGGTCCTCAACTACGTCCTATTATAGCTGAGCACAGAGCCTTAAAAGCAGCTGAGCAAGCCAAGCTTAGAAAGGGAGTCTTAGACTCTCTAACTCCAGCTGCTTCTCCTCTTGAGGACTTCTTATCTAGAGCAGAGAAGGCTCTCCCTGAAGGCATATCTGCTAAAGAGTTTAAGCGTAAGTACCCTTCAGCTGTTGCTAAGTACAAGGAGTACTTTACTGAGTGGTTTCAGAAAGGCAGAATAGAGCCACAGGATGTAGCGGCTCTTCGACATAAAGTTGGAGATATTAAATACAGAGTTGGTTGGACAACACCTGACAGTGTAGTATCTTCTGGAGAGCTTACTGCGATACCTGACGGCTCTAAGATGTTCATGAGAGTAACTGCTGATATTCCTTACTTAGATAGAGTCTTTAAGAAATACCCTGATATTGCTCATGCGCATGCTCCTCCCTACACTCTTGAGAATAAGGTGCCTACTCTTGGTTGGTTTAAAATATACCCACGCACAAAAAGCAAGATGTGGTACATTGAAGAGATTCAATCCGATATGCTTTCCAAGATAGATCAAGCAATACGTAAACCAAAAACAAAAGAGGCAGATATCGCTGCTCTCAAAGATCTGCGTAAGCGCTATGAGGATTGGGCTGACTATGGCTTAGCTACTGTTATGAAAGAAGCAAGAAAGAATGATATTCAATATGTTTCTATGATAACAGATAAGTCTGTGCAGGACTTGTGGAAGGGTGTCCTAGGAGAGAAGAAAGCTAAACAGTTCTATAAGGACCTACCTAAGAGAATGGGCTTTAGCGCCGAGGAGACCTCTCTCAAAGCACTTGATCCACAACTGAGTTCAGAGGTCCTCACAAGAGGCAGAGTGCCCTCTATACTATTTGCGCTAGGCACAGGTACAGCAGCAGCCACACTCCTTGATAAGGAAGCTGAGGCCTCTACAGGTAAGCAACAATTACTAGGAGGATCGCCGCAACCCACCGCAGAGCCGCCCTTGTCACTTCCTCCGGCTGAAAGCTCTGGGAAGCGGCTGTTCCTCTCTAGTGCTACTGAGGAGCAAATAGCAGAGGAACAATCCAAGATACCAGAATGGACAGAGGAGGAGCTGGAGGAATATGGCGAGATATATCAAGCAGCACCACCTAACCTAAAGGAGAAGATAGCTGAGCTGTTTGGCTTTCCGTTATTAGGCAAGATGCCTCTGTGGTATCCAGGCAAGGATCCTAAGCAGTATTATGCGGATTGGAAGAATCTCATGCGTAACCCTCTCACTAAGGAAGAGATTAATACCAGTATGAAATCAAGTCTTGAGTGGGGCTTGATGGGAATGGCTAACTTGCCTGGCTCCATAGCAGGTCTCGGCGCAATGGCAATGGCAGAGAAACCTGAAGGGCTTGGACTTGCGGCAGTTGCTGGAGGTGCTTTGGCCGGCTTGGCTAAGCGCTATAAGATTGGGCATCCACTATTTAAAGCTGGAGAGAAGTTCGGAGGCTTTGCCTATAGGAAATTGGGTCCTGCTAAGCTGAGGGCTAGGATGGAACCTAAGACCTATACAGAGGCATTCAAGAAAGATCCTCTACGGTGGTTAGGTAAGCAACTGAACTTCAATAATATGGACCTACCTACTAGGCAGATATTCCGTAAGCGTTTCGCAGCCATGGGCTTAGATCAGAAGACTGCCTTAGGTCTCTATAAGATAGCTACAAACGGTCTCAATAGTAAAGAGAGACTACTAATGGGTGAGATGCTCACTAAGGGCTGGTATGCCTCCAGGTCTTATCTCAAGGCTCATAAAGGTGGTGGTCGAACCTATTATGAGAGAATAGGCCATAAGTTAAAGGACGCTGTAGATCTAGGCACTAAGGAAAAACCTCCTGCTACCATGCAAGAAGTATACCAACGAAAAGTAGCGCAGATAGTAGGTCCTAAGAGAGAAGTTCCTACAGCTATGAGTACCTTATATCAGCAAGCTAAGGAAGCCGGTATAAAGCCTAAGAATATCTTAAAAGTATATAAGAGGGCCCTAGGAGTTAGGAAACTAATGTCTGAGGCAGGCCAGCAAGCTGTTAAGACAGAGGGTGTGCCACTTGAGCACGCTGTCTATCGTGCTAACTTAGAACATTACATCCCTTTCATATATAAGAATAAAGAACTACAAGAGCTTGTAGCACCTCAGCTTGGTGATGTATTTAGGAAGATGACCTACAAGGATAGGCTAAGGCTCAATCGCTTTATTCGGAAGCTAAATATGAAGCCAGAGGACTACGATAAGCTAGGTCTTGTACTAGAACCAGCAGGACCTATTATGAAAGGCTACGCACAAGTGATGAGGGATGTTGAGACAGCTAAGATGTTCAGTAAGCTAGCCAACTATAGCAATGCTTCTAGTAGTAAGGCCTCCAAGAAGTTCACAGTGAAGGTACCTGATCATATTAGGTATGGCGCTATGAGGGGCAGATATACTACTCCAGCTATTAACAACGAACTCCTAGGCTATGAAAGAGAGGCTACTGCTATTGAGAAGTTCTTTAATAAGGCCCTATCTCCTTGGAAAGTAGGTAAGGTCATCCTATCTCCGACAACTCATGCACGTAATATTGTTAGTAATGCCATCTTAGCAGATTTGGGTGGCTTACCTCCTTGGCGTGTGGATATATACTCCCGAGCTCTTAAGAGTCTAATATCTCAGGATAAGTGGTATAAGGAAGCAGGCGAGGAGTTAATGGGTGGCACTTGGTATGGTAAGGAAGTCTATGCTGGGTTAGGTCCTATAACTGGTCGTAGCATGTTTGATTGGATACTACGTGGCACAGGCGGTGGTGTAGGAGCTTGGATAGGAGGAGAAGTTGGCGAGGAGATGGGAGGTACTGCAGGAGGAGTTATTGGAGCTGCAGCGGGACTAGGTGCCGGTTGGAAATTCACCAAGCATGCCGGGTCATTATATCAAGTTGAGGAGCAGTTCTTCAAACTAGCAAAGTATATCCACAATGTAGAATCATTCGGTATGACAAAGCAAGCAGCTAGAATGGATGCTGAGAAGTGTCTGTTCAATTATGGGGATGCTCCGCCGGCGTTGAAGTGGACTAGGACCTACTTACATCCCTTCGCCACCTTCTCCTATAAAGCTATACCTAGAATAGCTGAGACTGTTGTTAAGCATCCTCTACGTATTGGGAAGTACTTTGTAGGCTTTGAGGCAGCGAGGCAGCATTCTCTAGCTAGTCTTAATATTAGTAAATCGGAGTGGGAGCACATTGAGGAAGTGCTCCCTCAGTACATAAAGCAAGGGAACTACCTTCTTCTGCCCTATAGGGATAGTAAAGGAAGACTCCAAATGATGGATTGGACCTACATACTACCATGGGGAGATATTAACGAAATACAACAGAGGGGCCCTCTTGGTAAGATAATAGCTAATCCTCTTATTACGATGCCTATGGAAATAAAAATGAATAGGAATGCTTTAGGTATGCCTATATGGTATGAGTGGAATAGTCCCCAGGAGAAGGCCGCCAAGCTCTTTCGTTATATGGGCATGCAGATGATGCCATCTCTAACTCCTGAGGTAGGCTATAACTGGGAGCACTTACACCGTGCCTTCGAAGGACAAAAGAAAGCACTCACGGTTCCTCAAGCCGTGGGCGCTAGTCTCTTTGGTGCCAAGATTAAACCTATTAATGTTCAAGCGGAAGCTAAGAAAGCAGCTTTTAGGAAGAGACTTCAGAAGTCCCAGATGAAAAGTGAGCTCAGAAGAAAGCTGGAACGTGGAGCCGAACGTGAAGGAGCTCGTAAGGACTATAGAGAGAATCTCAAGAGGCTTTATCGCTAAGCCAGAACTTTGCTTTAATCACGCCTTTTGTACGATGCTCCAACCTAAATGCATGCTCAAAAGAAGGATGATATCCTCTTTCCCATTTAGATATTGTTGATCGATCTACGCCAAGATTTTTTCCCAATTCTCCTTGGGTGAGTTTTTGGCTCTCCCTCCAATAACACAGTTTCCTTCCTAACGTATAGTTTCTCATTTTAATCCTCCTATTTCCATCTTCTCCTGCCTCCTTCGGCAGTATCTACATGAAAGCCCCAATCATAGTAATGAAAGCCAGCAGGCCAAGTATCCCTTAAATCATAATAGAGTTCCTCATGCAGTGTCTTCTGTGAGAGGGCTTCACTACTATCTAGCAATTCAAAATCAACAGCACAGGGAGAAGCCTTACTTAGGTGGAAACTGTGCCAAGAGCCCCAATTTACAGGCAGGCCCCTCTCCTTATAAATTTGCTCGTGCCACTCATCACAACTCCAACCACGATTCGGAACAATCTTAATTGTAGTTGTCTCATGTCTTCCGTTTAATTCTGCCCTGATTGTTTCTAAGGCCCAAAGCACTGGCATCATCCTATGGATTACTTGCTGCTCATCATAACGATCATGATGCTGACAGTGCTTGCCCTTACAATATATCTCGCTTAACTTGAAGTGCGGTGTTAATAGCTGATTTAAATCCATCAGTCCTCCTGCAATGTAAGATCCCGGTTTTCAGCCTTCGGCAATTTTCGATATGCCGTTTCAAACGTTTTCTTTGGTAACCATGAAATGTGTCCGTCTGAATATTTTACAACATAGCCAGGCTGTGTTTTTCGATTTATGTTATCTTCTTTTTTGAATTGTTTTAAAAAAGAGCGTTCATTTAATGCATAGGCAAGAATGAATTTTGGTCCAATATAAAGTGTTTCTTTCATCTTAATCCTCCAGCAGTGTAAGATCCCATTCATATATAAATGTTATTCCAATATCAGCCTTGAAGATCATTAAAGCCTTACCTTTTTCTTTACCAAAAAATCCATAAGTATGTCTTGTGATACCAACACCAACGCTACGTTCATAGTAGAAGTTTGGTGTGTAGAAGTATTGACAATCAGCACTCTTCTTTATCAGCGTAGGTGATCCATCAGAGCCAATCAAATACACAAGACCCTGTCTGAAATAATAGTCCTCATATCCTACCCCTGCAAAAGAGAAACGCCAGGTCTGCCCTTCAATATTGGCAAAGAGTAAGGAAGGGATTAATAAGATTGTGGCTGTGATAGTTAGTACTAACTTTCTAATGCTTTGTTTCATATGTCTGCCTCCTTAATTATTAAAAAACCTAGCAATCATAATAGCCACGAAGAGCCCTGCGCCACCTAGTGTCAGATGGATGAGTACTCCTTCCCAAAATTTATTCATACGTAGATTCCTCCAAATCTTTTTTAAGCTTTTGTTGCGCTTCTTCAAACTTTATTGACAATAAGGTTGCAATATCTGTTTTCTTATTCCTATTTACCCACCAAGTTTCCTCTAACGTCTTTGCTGTCTTATCACACCCAGGGCGGATACACTTGTACTTAATCCGTGCATCTAGCCACATTTTCAATGGAGCTTCCCTGAATTTATGTCCAATGATTTTACATAGCCACATTATTCCTCCTATCTATTTTCCAAGTAAACACTTAATCTGATCAAAAACAAAAAGCCAAATTTTTCCTGGTAAAGATAATGCTCGTCTTATTTTTCTCTTTTTTTCATTCTGATACGCTATTACTGCCAACGCTTCTTCTGCTCCTATTGGAATCCCCCTTGCTACAAGATCACTTAATTCTTCTAAGTTTTTAATACTACGATCCATTGCATCCTCCTTTCTTTATCCAAAATACAAATCTTTAGCGCACTCATCGCAGAGGTAATTTTCTACATCTAAATCAATTTGACAAGTTTCACAGAGTAGGCAACTACATTTGTAACAAAGAATAGTATGATCTCCACAAGGCTGTTTGCATCTGTTACATATAGTGGAAAACATAACCTCTTGTTCATCTAACATCTTCACCCCTCCCACGGATATACTATCCACTCAGGCCCCACATTGTGCAGACTGTAAGTCATAGTATGTGCAATATACTGTGCATTACACTTCTTATGTAAGCAAGCAAAGTTATAGATACGTAACCCATTTCTAGTTGCACCACTATCAATAACCTCATCTACTACCAAGACTCCTGTATCAGGTCTTGCAACTAAGGGCAAGCGCAGTAAGGAGGACATCCTAACAGCCAAACAACAGCCTCCTCTAGGCACTCCAAATATAGCCTCATACTCTCCTCCCTCACACAAGTAGGCTAATGCCAGTGTATCCTTCTCAAACTCCTTCCATGTATATATTACTTTGTCCATCTATATAACCTCCCTCCTTTCTTACCGACTTTAAGTTCTTCTACTAGGTTGGCTTGCTTTAGTGTATCTAATAATACCGTCAGCCTCCCAGCATCAATTCCTCTAGCCGACATCCTTCTTACTAATTCTGTCCTAGTCATCTCACTATAGCGCTCCAA
>Ga0209345_10000640_pt1 | contig 44805 bp, 47 predicted proteins | sample Cruoilmetagenom7_FD_187294 | JGI IMG/M metagenome (GOLD analysis project Ga0209345, IMG submission 187294) | Oil polluted marine microbial communities from Coal Oil Point, Santa Barbara, California, USA - Sample 7 (SPAdes) (version 2) | ecosystem: Environmental > Aquatic > Marine > Oil seeps ...
TCTCATTCGCCTGGCGCAGCTCGCGGACCTCACGTTCGAGAGCTTTAATCCGATCTCGTTCCTCGGTCGTGACACCGTCGCGCATGCCACTGTCTTTCTCGGCCTGCTTGACCCATCCGCTCAAGGTCTGGGGAATACAGCCAATTTTCGGTGCAATGGCCGCAATCGCGCCCGCCTGCGTTTCGTATGAACCTTGATGCTCGAACACCATCCGGACCGCCCGCGCGCGGACCTCGGGCGAGTAGCGATTTGCCATTTTGCTTTTTGTCATAACCATCATCCTTACTTAAGTTGATGGTCTCCGACAAACTCGGGGCGATTCAAGACTCTGCTTGCAAGCCCCGCGCCGCACACCTAGAACGAGCCCTGATTTTGACCGCTGCGGACGCCTCCGCGGCCCGATTGCAATGGATGAGGACGAACAATGCAGGTCACCGAGACCCTGAACGAAGGCCTAAAGCGCAGCTACAAGATGACCCTGTCGGCGAAAGATCTTGACGACAAGGTAATGGAGAAGCTGAAAGAAGCCCAACCCGATGTCGAGATGAAAGGGTTTCGCAAAGGCAAGGTGCCGCTGGCGCTGTTGAAAAAACAATTTGGCGATCGTGTGCTTGGTGAAGCCATGCAGGAAACCGTCGATGACGCCATGAAAAAGCATTTCGAAGAAAAACAGGAGCGCCCGGCGTTTGAACCTGATGTCAAAATGACCAATCAGGAGTGGAAAGAAGGCGACGACGTCGAAGTCGAGATGAGCTATGAAGCCCTGCCGCCGATCCCGGAAATGGACCTGAAAACCATCAAGCTTGAGCGTCTGGTAGTGAAAGCCGACGATGCGGCGGTTGATGAGGCGCTGGCCAATCTGGCCGAAAGCGCGCAGGACTTCAAAGACCGCAAGGCCGGCGTGAAATCGAAAGACGGTGACCAGGTTGTGATCGACTTTGTCGGCAAGGTTGACGGCGAAGCCTTCGAAGGCGGAAGCGCCGAAGATTACCCGCTGGTGATCGGCTCGAACAGCTTTATCCCCGGTTTCGAGGAACAGCTGGTCGGTGTGAAGGCCGAAGAAGAAAAGGCCGTTACGGTCACCTTCCCCGAGGAATATCAGGCCGAGCATCTGGCCGGCAAAGAGGCGGTGTTTGACTGCACCATCAAAGCCGTGCGCAAGCCGGTTGCCGCCGAGATTGACGATGAGCTGGCCAAGAAATACGGGGCCGAGGATCTTGCCGGGCTCAAGGCCCAGATCAGCGAGCGCCTTGATGCCGAATATGCCGGTGCCTCGCGCGCCATCCTCAAGCGGCATCTGCTTGATGTTCTGGACGAAAAGATCAGCTTCGAGCTTCCGCCCACGATGGTCGAAACCGAGGCCAAGCAGATCGCGCATCAGCTCTGGCACGAGGAAAACCCCGAGGTTGAAGGCCATGATCACCCCGAGATCGAGGTCAGCGACGAGCATTCCAAACTCGCCGAGCGCCGCGTGCGCCTTGGGCTTGTCCTTGCCGAGCTTGGTCAGAAGGCAAATGTCGAAGTGACTGATGCCGAGATGACCCAGGCGGTGATGAACCAGGCGCGTCAATATCCGGGCCACGAGCGTGAATTCTTTGAATACGTTCAGAAAAACCCGCAAATGCGTCAGCAAATGCGCGCCCCGATCTTCGAGGACAAGGTGATTGATTTCGTGGTCGAGCTGGCCGAGGTTTCCGAAAAGGAAATCTCCAAGGACGATCTGGAAAAAGCCATCGAGGCGATGAACGACGAATAATTCCGTCAGTAGGACGAAAAAAGAAGGGCCGCCCCGGGGAGAGATGGGGCGGCCCTTTTGCGTTCTTTCGCATCAGAGTGGAGCCGTGAGTATGCTCTACCTGTGGATTACGCGCTTCATTGGGGAATTAAGCGCGTATATCCGAGCGAGAACGACTTGTCTGTGCAAGGGCGGCCCGAAGCGCCAGCGCGGCACGTTTTTCATGTTCGGTCGTGGCGGCCGCGATCTGCTCGTCGCAATAATCACGCAGGTCCGGCGACATCATTTCTTCAGCGGCACGCGCGGCGAGTGCTTCTGCAACTTCGTCTTCATCAGCGAAGATATTTCCGGTAATTCCGGCGAAATTGCGAATACGCGCAATCCGCTCTTCGGTGATGTCGCTGAGCGCGGCAAGGGCCTTTGTCTTGCCCATCTGAACGGTTTTCCCGAGATAGCCATAGGGCGCATTATCACAGCGTTTGAGAATGCGATCCATAGCCGGGTCCACGACGCTGATCACATCGGTGATGCCAGAATCATAGGCATATTCGGCAATACCCGCCATCAGTTCGCAGGCGGTAGAGGACACGCTGCGCGTGGAATCAGGGTGTTTCAGGCGCTCGGTGTCGATGCAAAAGCGGGTGTTTTCCCAGATCGTGGCGCTACGCAGGGACGGCTCGCCACACAGGATGTCCTGAAACACGTCCGTGAGCATATGCGGACCGGTGGTTTGCAGCATGCGGTTGCAGCCGATCACGTCATATTCGTCATTCAGGGCAACGAGATAGACCGGATCAAGATTGTCGAAAAGATCGGATTCGCGACCATCCTCGACAGACACATCCCAGCCCATGCGATCTTTAAAGACACGGGCCCGTAGTTGAAACATATCGTCGATGACAGACTGGAACCGGTCTCGGTTCAAAGCGTCGATTACAAGGATCATGGTATTTATTCCCCAATGTGAGTGGTGTGGGGATTACGATAGCGAAAACTGATCCAAAGAATATTAGGGAAATCCCGTAGTGCGACCGCGTTCACGAATTCGTTCATTCACGCCTGATGCGGCACCACCGGCCAACGTCTGCCACAACGGGGCGTTGAAATCAACCGGGTTGGATCAATCCAAGGCTCACGGCGCGTCCGACGGCCTGTGCCGTGCTGATCGTGCAGAGCTTTTCGCGCGTCGAGCGCATGTGAACCTCTACCGTGCGCGACGATATCATCAGAATATCGCCAATGTCCTGTTGGGACTTGCCCGCTGCGACCCATTGCAAAATCTCGATTTCCCGAGACGAGAGTTTTGGCTGGCGCAGCGTTTTCAAGAGCGGGTCAGAGTTCATCACCGTGTCGTGCAGGTGGACCGCGTTGTTGAGAAGACTGCCGAGGATATCACGTTTGAGCTTGATCCACTCGGCATGGGGCACCGAGCTACAGGCGCACAGCAGCCCGATTTCGCCGAACATGCCCCGAATGGGTACGGTGACGCCCTGTGCGGGCAGCTTGAAATCATGCGCGTCCTTGAAGACGCGATCGTACTCCGGGTCGCTGGTCAGGCGCCGCCAGTCAACCGGGGCAACAGATCGGGACGCCGAATTCAGGGTCGGGTCGTATTCCTGAAGGCGATGCGCGACGTAATGCGATTTCCAATCGTCAGGGTAGGTGGTGAAGCCATGCATTTTTCCAGAGATCGGATTGGAGGCGAAATAGGTCGCATGCTCAACCCCAAGCGAGTCGCACAGCTTGTTGAGGTGCCCGACGTAGTCACGTTGAACCTCCGGTATACCAGCCAGATCTATGAGGTCGATGCGTTTATGCATGTCGCCTTGGGATCACGAGATGATCCTGCATCCTTCTACTTTTTTTGTTAAGATCGCCACCAAAACCACCGAGTATACATAACAGCTTTTGCATGATACCAACTTATGCCTGCTTTTCAATGCTGACCGAAATCGGCGCATTTATTGATACAGGCCGATATTTTCTTAACACTCGCAATTTGACAGGTCACAAGATCTACCTCGGGCGCCTCAAGGCGATCGCAGCCCTTTTTGGGGGTAAAAAAAGCCGCGCGCCGGTAGAGGGCGCGCGGCGTGCAGAGCAAAATGCTTGCTGCCTTTGGGGTCAAGCGTCGTCGTCGTCGCTGACGGATTCTGCCAGGTCATCGTCGTCCGATGCGGCCGCACCAATATCCTCGAATAGTTCCGCAATTTCAAAATCTGCGGCTTGTTCGGCTTCGGCTGCGGCATCCTGAATGGATTTACCCGATGCCTGAAGCTCGGCCTCTTCGGTAGAGCGTGCAACGTTGAGAACGATGGTCGCCTCAACCTCGGGGTGCAGCGTGACGATAACGTCATGCAAACCCAGGTATTTGATCGGGCTGGTCAGCGCGACTTGCTTGCGCTCGACGGTAAAGCCGTTCTCGGTGGCGCAATCGGCCGCGTCACGGGTGCTGACCGAGCCATAAAGCGCGCCGCTGTCAGAGGCCTGGCGAATCACGATGAACTGCTGATCGTTCAGCTTGTCCGCCATGGCTTCGGCTTCTTTGCGGGTTTCGAGGTTTTGCGCCTCAAGCTGAGCCTTGCGGTTTTCAAAGTCTTCGATGTTCTTGGCCGAAGCCGAGAGCGCCTTGCGTTGCGGCAGAAGATAGTTGCGCGCAAAGCCGGGCTTTACGTCAACGACTTCGCCCATCTGGCCAAGCTTGGCCACGCGTTCAAGAAGGATCACTTGCATATCAATGTCTCCTTATTTCACAGCATAGGGCAGCAGGGCAAGAAAGCGGGCGCGTTTGATGGCACGGGCCAGTTCACGCTGCTTTTTGGCCGAAACTGCGGTGATGCGTGAGGGCACGATCTTGCCACGCTCAGAGATATAGCGTTGCAGCAGACGGGTGTCTTTATAGTCGATTTTCGGCGCATTATCACCCGAGAAGGGGCATACTTTCCGACGGCGGAAAAATGGTTTAGTAGCCATTGTTTATAGTCCTTTCTTCAAGTGATGGATTAACGGCGCTCGCGGCGTTCGCCACGTTCTTCACGCTTCTGCATCTGGACCGAGGGGCCCTCGGCATGCTCGTCGACCTTGATGGTCAGAACGCGCATTACATCATCATGCAGGCGCATCAGGCGTTCCATCTCCTGAACCGCCGACGACGGCGCGTCGGTTTTCAGAAAGGCATAGTGGCCCTTGCGGTTCTTGTTGATTTTATAGGCCATCGTCTTGACGCCCCAATACTCGCTTTCCACGAGTGTGCCGCCATTGTCGGTCAGCACGGTACCGAAATGTTCAACAAGGCTTTCGGCTTGCGCGTTGGACAGGTCCTGGCGCGCGATCATCACATGCTCATATAGCGGCATGTTTTCTCCATTTCTATCAAGGCGCATTTCATAGGAGGGGCAAGACCCTTTCGCGGCCCATCCACGAGAGACTGCGCGGTGCATAACGATTGCGAAAGGTTGGGCGCGTATACGATGGAAGTGACCTGTGCGCAAGCCGGTTTGACCGGGTCCATGGATTGCCTTGGACCTGCCCCATTCAGAACGCTTTTCGCCGCCATGTTTCAGGTGTCCGAGTTGAGAGGAAAACGAAATGGTTGCCTTGCCCGATCTGCCGCGTGACTTCACGCATGCACCGCACAGCTTTCATGACACAACGTCAATGCCCGAGAAAAAACCCGAAAAGACCGGTTGGCGCCACGCCGCGAAGGTCTTTCTCGGTAGCGTCCTGATATTGTCATCGGCGGGCGTCTGGCTGGTGTCGACAGGCGGTACAGACGCGGCGATGATGCTGATCAAGATGGTGTTCTCACTGTCGTTGTTCTGTGTCGGTGCAATGTGCTTTTCGACCCTTGATACCGAAGATCTTGCGCCAGAGGTTCAGATTGACACCAAACGCCGCCAGCTTCGGGTGGTTGAAACCGGGCTTGACGGGCGCACGCAACGGGTCGAGGTCCATGCTCTTGATGATCTGGCCGAGCTATCCCTGCGCGACCGGATTCTGACCGCGCGCGATTCTTCAGGTCGCCAGATCGCGGCGCTGCCCATAACGGATCGCGCAACCGAACGCGCCCTGCGCCGCGCCCTGAGTCTTGCGACCTGAGTGAGCAAGTGTTCGCCAATTCACAGCCTCTGTTTGAAACTACGCAATTGTGATTTCATGTAACTAAGGCAAGCTATATAAACGTAACTTCTACGTTTCTTGCCTGGAGGCCCTTAATTGTGAAACAGACTTTGATTGCAGCGACCCTTGCCCTGACCGCAACCGGGGCGCTTGCCGCGCCGCAGGACTATACCCTTGACCCGGGTCACAGCCAGGTGGTGTTTTCCTATAACCACCTCGGTTTTTCGACCACCTATGGCATGTTTTCTGGCTTTGAAGGCGTGATCAGCTTTGACGCCGAAGACCCGGCGGCCTCATCCGTCAACGTGTCGATGCCCCTGATGTCGATGATGACCGGCTGGGAAAAGCGCTTTGAACATTTCATGAGCGAGGATTTCTTTGGTGCCTCAGAGGGTGACATGGTCACCTTTACCTCAACCGGAATCGAAGTAACCGGCGACAATACCGCCAATATCACCGGCGATCTGTCGATGAACGGTGTGACCAAATCTGTCACGCTTGACGCCAAGCTGAACCAAAGCTTAGAGGCGCACCCGATGAATGGCAAACCCTGGGTGGGGTTCGATGCCACCACGACATTGCTGCGCTCTGATTTCGGGGTCGATAAATTCGCGCCCTATGTCAGCGATGAGATTGACGTGAAAATCTCAATCGAAGCGGGCCAGGCCGAATAAGCCAACTGGTCGATTTACCACTTACGGAAAAGGCCGCCTGCGGGGATGCAGGCGGCCTTTTGGGTCTAAACCTGTTCAGGTGCCATAGGCGCGCGCGGCGCCCATCACATCCTCTGCGGCGCCGACAAGGGCATCGGCAATCATGTCAAGCTCGGGCCGGGTCAATCGCGCGGGCAGGCGGGTGTCACAGGCACGCATCAGCATGGCTCGGGTCTGTGGCAGATCGGGCATCTTGCCGGGGATGAACTGCCAGTTCCAGAACGCGCGGGCGTTATCGACATTTTGCCCAAAGACCTGCACCTTGACACCGCGCGCAGCGGCGGCTTGGGAATAGGCGTGGGTTTCCTCATCGCTCAGCCCCACCAGATTGAACTGGATCGAATCCGGCGCCCGCTCTTCCGGGCCCAGCTTTGGCGGCACAGTCAGCCAGGGCGACAGGTTCAGGCGCTCGGCGACATGATCGTGATTTCGCCGCCCCTGGCTTACCCGGCGTGCAAGCTCGGGAAGCTGTGGGCGGATGATCGCGGCCGAAAGGTTGTTTAGCCGCAGATTATAAAGCGGAAACCTGTTCTGTGCGCGGGTGAATGCCGCCTCTAACGCGGGGTCGGGCGCGCCAATATGCTTGGCCCAATTGTGTTCATAAGCGCCCGACATGATCACTGCGCGCGCGATTATATCGGCATCATCGGTGATCATGATGCCACCTTCGCCGGCGTTGATCATCTTGTAGGATTGAAAGCTGAAACAGCCGATACGCCCCAGCGTGCCGATATTGCGCCCGTGCCAGGTGGTGCCAAGCGAATGCGCCGCATCCTCGATTACGGGAATGTCAGATGCGTCGCAAAGCGCCAGGATTGCATCCATATCCGAGGTGTGGCCGCGCATGTGGCTGATGATCACGGCGCTGATGTTCTCTTGAAGGCGGGCCTCGAAGTCCTTGACATCAATCCGGTAATTATCCGCAACCTCGCAGAGGACCGGCACGCAATCGGCGTGAATGACCGAAGAGGGAACCGCAGCAAAGGTAAAGGCCGGGATCAGAACCCGCGCATCGCGCGGCAGGCCAAGCGCCTTGAACGACAGGAAAAGCGCCGCCGAGCAGGAGGAAACCGCGAGGGCGTATTTCGCGCCAAGCAGCGCCGCGAATTCACCTTCCAGCAAGGTAACGGGCGCATTTTCCGGCGCTGTATAGCGAAACAGATCACCCGATTGCAGCATCCTGTCGACTTCGGCGCGGGCGGCCTCGGGAATGGGTTCTGCGTCATAAACGTTAGGAGGAAGGGGCATGTTTTCGGTTTTCCTGAAAGTAAGCTTCGGATTTTACAAATATATGGGGTAAAGCTATGAACAAAAAGCCAAAAAACTCGCGACCGAAAAGGTGCGGGTCAAGGTGTTGCTTTTGCGCAAAACAGGCCTTTGCTCAGATGCCCAGGCGATCGCGCAATGAATACCAGGTCATCGCCATCGCCAGAAGCGGCGAACGCAGGGCCGCGCCCCCCGGAAAACTCGGGGTAGGGACGCGGGCCATGGTTTCAAACTCTGCCGTCTCGCCCAAAATCGCATCCGCCATCAACTTACCCGCATGGGTCGCACTGCCGACGCCATGCCCGGAATAGCCCGAGGCCGAAAGCATGTTGGGCGCCAGCCGTGCCAGATAGGGCATCCGTTTCATGGTAATCGCCAGCGTGCCGCCCCAGGCATAGTCAATCCCGACATCGCGCAGGTGGGGAAAAATCTCAAGCATCGGCTTGCGCACCGTCGCCGTGATATCGCGTGGGAACCTGTAACCATAGCTTTCGCCGCCGCCAAACAGCAGGCGCTTGTCGTGGCTCAGGCGGAAATAATTCACCACGAATTTGGTGTCGGCCACGGCGATGTCGCGGGTCAGAACGCGCGCGGCGGCGTCGCCAAGCGGCTTGGTGGCGGCGATGAAATTGTTGATCGGCATGACCCGCGCGGCCACCTTGCGATCAAGCCCGCCAAGATAACCGTTACAGGCAAGGATCACGTGATCGGCCTCGATCTGCCCGGCATCCGTCGCGACCTTGGCGCGCGCGCCGCGGCTGATGTGGTGCACCGCCGATCCCTCGTGAATGCGCACGCCCGCCGCCGCTGCTGCGCGGGCAAGCCCGATGGCATAGGCCAGCGGGTGCAGGTGCGCCGCCCCCATATCCAGAATACCGCCCTTATAGGCCGGGGACGGACAGATCGCCTGCATCGCGTCATGGTCCAGCGTCTCGATCTGATCATAGCCATAGGTCTTGGACAGGTGTTCGGCGTACCCATGCTCGTCCTTCACCTCGCGGGGCGAAAAACACGCATGTGCCACGCCCGCCTTGAGATGACAGTCGATTTTGTGCTTTGTCACCAGGGACTTGACCAGATCCTTGGCCTCTTCGGCTAGCTCCCATAGCTTGGCGGCATCATCGCGCCCGACCAGCCGTTCAAGCGCGGTCTGTTCCATCCGCTGCCCGCTGCCCAACTGCCCCCCATTGCGCCCCGAGGCGCCAAAGCCGACACGCTGCGCCTCCAGAAGGACCACATCCATGCCCGCCTCGGCCAGATGAAGCGCCGCTGAAAGCCCGGTATAGCCGCCGCCAATCACACAGACATCGGCGCGCGCCCGCCCTTTCAGCGGGGCAAACGCGGGCAGGGGTGTCGTGGTCGCCGCGTACCAGCTTTGCGGATAGCTGCCGCGACGGTCATTGGCATAAAGCAGGTTCATGGGCTTCTTCTTGGCTTAAATACTCATGCGAGCGGCGTCATACGTTCAGCAACAAATGCTCGCGTTCCCATGGGCTGATGACCTGTAGGAATTCCTCGTACTCGGTGCGTTTCACGATTCCGTAAACCCGTGCAAATTCCGGCCCCAGAATGGCATGCAGGTCTTCGGCCTCTTCAAACATATCAAGCGCTGTTCCCATCACATTGGGAATATCGGATTCCCCTGCATAGGCGTCACCCTTGAATTGCTTGTCCGGGCGCTCTTCGTTGATGATGCCCAAGAGGCCGCAGGCAAGGCTTGCCGCAATGCCAAGGTAGGGGTTGCAATCCATCCCCGCCATGCGGTTTTCGACCCGGCGCGCTTCGGGCCCCGACAGGGGCACGCGAATGCCAGTGGTGCGGTTGTCGCGCCCCCAGGCAAGGTTGATCGGCGCGGCGTGATCCTTCACATAGCGGCGATAGGAATTGACATAAGGCGCCATCACCGCGATGGCCGAGGGCAGATGTTTTTGCAGCCCGCCGATAAAGTGAAAGAACGCATCGGTCTCGCCACCCTGCGGGCCGACAAAGATGTTGCGCCCGGTCTCGATATCCAGAATCGAATGGTGGATGTGCATGGCGCTGCCCGGCTCATCTTCGATCGGTTTGGCCATGAAGGTGGCAAAGCAGTCGTGGCGCAGCGCGGCCTCGCGGATCAGGCGCTTGAAATAGAATACCTCATCGGCAAGCTTGACCGGATCGCCGTGCCGCAGGTTGATTTCAAGCTGTCCGGCGCCGCCTTCCTGGGTGATGCCGTCAATCTCAAAGCCCTGCGCTTCGGCAAAATCATAGATGTCGTCGATCACCGGGCCGAATTCATCGACCGCCGTCATCGAATAGGCCTGCCGCGCGGCGGCGGGGCGCCCCGAGCGGCCCATCATCGGCTTGATTTCCTGGCCCGGGTCGATGTTGCGCGCCACAAGGAAGAATTCCATTTCGGGCGCGACCACGGGCTTCATGCCGCGGTCTTCATACATCTGCACCACCCGGCGCAGCACGTTGCGCGGGCTGAACGGGATCGGCGTGTTGTCGCGGTCAAAGGCGTCGTGGATTACCTGCAAGGTCCAGTCGGCGGTCCAGGGGGCGGCGGTGGCGGTGCTCATATCCGGCTTGAGGATCATGTCGCGTTCGATAAACCCGTCCTCGCCTGCGGCCTCGCCCCAGTCGCCGGTGATGGTCTGAAAAAAGATCGAGTCGGGCAGGTGAAAGTAATCCTGCCGCGCGAATTTCGAGGCCGGCACCGCTTTGCCACGGGCAATGCCGGGCAGGTCGGAAATGATACATTCGACCTCGTCCAGGCGGCGGCCCTCAAGATAGGTTTGGGCCGCTGCGGGCAGGGCTTCGGTCAGTTTGGTAAGATCGGCCATCTCAGGCACCTCGTTTCAAGAATGTCGCCATACGGTTGGCGATTTCGGCATTTGCGGTCGGCTGATCCAGCCGTTCGGCCGCCTCTGCCAGCAGGGCCTCGGGCACAACGCCGGGGCCGCGGTGATGAATAAGCCGATCCACCATGGTGGCGGTGAATTCAGGATGCGGCTGGATCGTGTAAATGCGGTTGCCATAGATCAGCGCGGCGTTTTCGCAAAACGCGCTTGATCCCACCACCTGCGCGCCCTCGGGCAATTTGGTCACCTGATCCTGATGCCAGGCATTCAGTGGCAGGCGTGTGCCCTCGATTTCATACTCGGTGACACCCACCGACCAGCCGCCGTCGAATTTTTCAACCGTGCCGCCAAGCGCCTGCGCGATGATCTGATGACCAAAGCACACCCCGACAAGCGGGCGGCCATCGGCGTAGATATCTCGGATCAGTTGCTCCAGCGGCACGATCCAGGGCAGGTCTTCATAGGCGCCATGTTTCGAGCCGGTGATGAGCCAGCCATCGGCGGCCTCGGGTCCGCTGGGAAAGTCGCCATCAACCACGTTGTAGGCGTCAAACTCAAAGCCATGCCCGTCCAGCAGATTGGCGAACATCACCTCGTAATCGCCAAGCTCGTCAAGCACGATATCCGGGGCGTGGCCGGTTTTCAGAATTCCGATCTTCATAGGGCTCTCATAATTTGATCAAATTAAGCCTAACCTGCCCGATGCACGGCTGCAAGGGTCGCGTATCCGACCAGGGTTTGATCCGGTTAGACGGTTTCAAGGTAAGTCTTCCAATGGTGCTCTTCGGGGATCTCGGCCATTCGCGCAAACTCCTGGCGTTTGGTCATCACCAGATTGCGGATAAGTTCGGCGTGGAAGATTTTTGCAATCATCGGGTCGTTCTCAAAGAGGTCGATCGCGCTTTGCCAGTTGGGGGCAAGCTGGGGCAGGTCGACCTCATAGGCGTTGCCGCTGATTGGGGGGGGCGGGGTCATGCCCTCTTCGATGCCGGTGATCGCGGCGCCAAGGATGACGGCAAAGCTCAGGTAGGGGTTGATATCGCCGCCCGCAACGCGGTGCTCGATGCGCCGGGCAACCGGCGGACCGCCGGGAATGCGGATCGCGACAGTGCGGTTCTCATAGCCCCATCCCGCGCCGGTCGGCGCATGGGCGCCGGGCACGAGCCGGGTATAGCTATTGGAATTGGGCGCAAATATCAGCGTCGAGGGCGGCATCGCGGCAATACAGCCCGCCACCGCCGCGCGCATCACATCGGTGCCCGCATCGGTGCCGTCGTTGAATACGTTGTGGCCGTCCGCGTCCAGCACCGAGAAATGCATGTGCATGCCATTGCCGGTGTCATGCTCGAACGGTTTCGCCATGAAGGTGGCGACAAAGCCATGCCTGCGCGCCAGACCCTTGATCATGGTCTTGAAAAGCCATGTATCATCGGCGGCCCGCAGCGCGGTCTGGTGGTGCAGGGTCAGCTCGAACTGGCCAATTCCGGCCTCGCTGACTGCGGTTTCAACCGGGATATCCATCTCGGCACCGGCCGAATAGAGCGCGCTCAGGAACTCGTCAAAGGCATCCATCTGGCCAAGCGACAGAATGCCGGGGGCCGACATCCGCCGCCCGCTGCGCGGGTCGCGCACGGTCTTGAGGCTGCGCCCGCTGTCGTCAACAAGGGTGAATTCAAGCTCGGTCGCGGCATCGACCGTCCAGCCGCGCGCGGCGAAGCGGGCAAGAACCGTCTCAAGCGCGTGACGCGGATCACCGGCAAAGGGCGTGCCATCGTCAGTGTGCAACACCATCGGCACAAGGCCCTGGGGCACCTCAAGCCAGGGCAGGGGCACCGGCCCGCGATCGGTGGGCATGAGGCGGCCATCAATATCGCCCGACTCGAACACCAGCGGCGAGTTTTCGATATCCGCCCCGAAGATATCAACATTGAGCGACGACAGCGGCATGCGCACGCTGCCATCCTTGAGCTTGCTGGCATGGCTGGCGGGCAGGCGCTTGCCGCGCATGCGACCGTTGAGATCACAGGCGGCCACGCGGAAGGTCTGGAACTGGGAGAGGTCCATTAGAAAAACATCCTGAACATGATTTGCCATAGCCTATCCGGTCGCCCCCGGCTTTGCCAAGATAATTTGATCAAAAAATTCAGAACTGAAATGATGACCCGGATCGGCCGCCCTATTTGACGGCGTTCTGCCAGCGGTTTTCAAGCTTTTCGATCGCCGCAATCCGCTCGCTTGTCTTGGGATGGCTCAAAAGCCAGGCCGGCATCACGCCGCCCGCGCCTTTGGTCAGGGCGTCAAGCTTGGTGAACAGCGACTTTTGCGGCGCGGTGCCAATCCCGGCCTTGGTCAAAAGCGCGGCGGCATAAGCGTCGGCCTCATATTCATCGCCCCGCGACAGGCGCGCCGCCAAAATCCGGGTCAAGCCGCTGGCGATCCAGGCGCCGATGCCGGGCAGAAACCGCGACAGCACCATGGCAAGCGCGGTGCGCAGGGCGTTCTGGCCGGAAAAGTCGATCATCCGGCGGCGCGAATGGCCAAGCGCCACATGGCCAAGCTCGTGCGCGATCACGCTGGCCATTTCATCGGCGGTCACCTCGCCGGTCTGAAATTTGCGATAAAACCCGCGAGTGATAAAAATCCGCCCATCCGGCGCGGCCAGCCCGTTGACCGGGTCAATCTCATAGATATGCACCCGCACCCGCGCGATATCGAGCGCGCGCGCCATGCGGTCGGTCATATGCTTGAGCAGTGGATCGGCAAGCTCTGTCGATTGCGCATCAAGCTCTCGCGTGGTGCGCCAGACCGAAAACCGGTACATGACAAAGGCGTAAAGCACCGCCAGAAGGATGGGCGTAAAGCGGATCATAAAGGATATATGGGGCAGGGCGCACGATCTGACAAGCGCGGCCTGTCAGGGCTGCGGCCTTACCCCGAACAGCTTGCCCCGCCCAAAACGCAGAACTTGGCGCAATGGGGGTGGTTGAGCTTTACCGCGCGTTCGGCCTCGGCCAGGGTTTCGCCCAATTCGAACTCGGGCGAATAGGGCAGCAGGGTACAGGCCAGAACCGCCGGTTTTTCGGCGCCCTTGCGTTTGACCACCATGCGCGACGAGGCGCACATCGGCTCGCTCGGGCTTTTGCCAAGGATATCCCAACAGGCGGCGGTGATCTCTGGCACCTCGGCGGTTTCATCCATCTCGGGGAAAAGCACCGTCGCGGCGCGGTCATCGGCGTCAATGTCAAAGCCATGTTCGGCGTAAAGGCTGCGATAGCCGTCGCGCGATTGCGCCTCGCTCTCGCCCCAGACGGTGCGCCCGGCGACGGTCATGGCAAAGCCGTTGTCGCGCAGCCATTGCATACCCTCGATGGTGCGCGCAAACGCGCCCTTGCCGCGTTCTTCGTCGTGCAGTGCCTCGGACCAGTGATCGACCGAAATCCGCAGGGTGATCCTGTCGCGCCAGTCTTGGGCCAGATCAAGCAGACCCGCGCGCATGGATTTGCGCATCATCGGGCGCATGGCATTGGTCAGGATCAGCACCTCATGCCCCGCCTCAAGCGCGGCGCGCGTCATGCCGATGATTTCGGGGTTCATGAACGGCTCACCGCCGGTAAAGCCGATTTCGCTGATCGGCCAGCCGCGCGCGGTGATCTGGCTCAGGTAATCGCGCACCTCGGATTCGGTGATATAGACCAGCGCATCATTGCTGGGCGAGCTGAAAATATAGCAATTGGCGCACTCGATATTGCACAGCGTTCCGGTGTTGAACCACAGCGTTTCGGGATGGCTCAGCGCCACGCTGGCACGGGTTTGCCCGTCGGCGGTAACGTCCGGGTCTTGAAACTTGCCAAGATTGGCAGGGCTCGTGACAACATCTTTCATTCTGCAATCCGCTTTCTTTTTGCTTTTTGTCGCCTATCTGCTGCGAACAGGCAAGTGAAGGGGGCTGAGTTGGCTTGACGCCATTGTGAAGACCGCATGTCGTGTTAAAGTTGCCCCCAAGGCCCGTCGCCCGACAACGCAGGGTAACACAATACAGGAGTGGTCGTCATGGCGTCGCGAGTGATCCCGGTAGAACCTTTTGATCTGGTGATTTTCGGTGGCACGGGCGATCTTGCCTGCCGCAAGATCTGGCCGGCGCTGTTCCGTCGCTTTGTCGCCGGGCAGATCGAGGGCGATGTGCGCCTGATCGGGGCCGCACGCGGTGAGATGGACAGCACCGGTTTTCGTGATGTCGTGCAGGCGGCGATTGTCGAATTCGGTGGCGAAGAATCTAGCCAAAAGAGAGAGTTATCGAAGTTTCTCAAGTTGGTGAACTATGTCACGCTTGATGCGCGCGGCACTGACGGCTGGGTCGATCTTGCCGGGTTGATGCGGACGGACCGCATTCGGGCGTTCTATTTCTCGGTCGCGCCGTCGCTGTTTGGCGATCTGGCCAAGCGGTTGCACAAACACGGCATGGCGGATGACACTAGCCGCATCGTGGTGGAAAAACCCTTTGGCCGCGACCTTGAAACCGCCCGCGATCTCAACCGGGTTCTGGCGCAGCATTTCGACGAGAGCCAGATTTACCGGATTGATCATTATTTAGGCAAGGAAACCGTTCAGAACCTGATGGCGATCCGGTTTGGTAATGTCCTGTTCGAGCCGCTCTGGAACAGCCAATATGTCGATCACATTCAGATCACCGTTGCCGAATCTGTCGGTGTTGGCGGGCGCGGGGAGTATTACGACAAATCGGGCGCCATGCGCGATATGGTGCAAAACCACATGATGCAACTGTTGTGCCTGATCGCGATGGAACCCCCGGCGAAATTCGATCCCGACGCGGTGCGCGACGAAAAGCTCAAGGTCATTCGCGCGCTTGATCCGGTCAGAGGCGGCGATGTGGTGCGCGGCCAATACGAGGCGCAGGGCGACAAGCCCGATTACCGAACCCAGGCCGAAAACCCCGATAGCACCACAGAAAGCTTTATCGCCCTCAAGGCACTTGTGAGCAATTGGCGGTGGGCGGGCACACCGTTTTACCTGCGCACCGGCAAGCGGTTGCGCGATCGCGCCAGCGAGATCGCGGTGGTGTTCAAGGATGCGCCGCATTCGATCTTTGGCGCCGATGCCGGGCGGCACCGCAATATCCTGACGATCCGCCTGCAACCCAATGAGGGGATCGAGCTTGGCGTGACCATCAAAGAGCCGGGGCCGGGCGGGATGCGCCTGATCGACGTTCCGCTGGACATGACCTTCGCCGAGGCATTGGGGCCGGAAGACGCCGATTTTCCGGATGCGTACGAGCGGTTGATCATGGATGTGATCCGTGGCAACCAGACCCTGTTCATGCGCGGTGACGAGGTCGAGGCGGCCTGGGCCTGGACTGATCCGATCATCGCCGACTGGCAAGAGGGCGGCGCCGCGCCGCTGCCTTATATTTCAGGTGGGTCCGGGCCTGATGAGGCGCTTATGCTGATGCATCGCGACGGACGCCGCTGGCGGGAGATCAAGCCATGAGTTTTGTAGAATATGCCGATGATGAAATGCTGGCAATCGGTCTGGCCAATGTTCTTGCCGGAGAGTTGCGCTCGGCGCTCGATCATCGTGATCGCGTGCTTTTCGTGGTGCCGGGGGGCACCACGCCGGGGCCGATCTTTGACGTTCTTTGCGACGCAGATCTGGATTGGGCGCGGGTTGATGTAATGCTCAGCGACGAACGCTGGCTGCCCGAGGTGCATCTGCGTTCCAACACGCGGTTGATCCGCGAGCGGCTGTTGACCGGGCGCGCGGCCAAAGCCTGCTATCTGCCGCTTTATGCGAGGGCCGAGACCCCCGAGGCGGTTCTGGCCGAGCTTGAGGCCAATATCGTGCCGATGCTGCCGATTGATGTCTGCCTTCTTGGGATGGGGGCGGATATGCACACCGCCTCGATCTTTCCCGGCGCCGACAAGTTGGAAGAGGCCCTGGCGGTACGCGCGCCGGTCTTGGTGCCGATGCGCGCGCCGAAAGTGTCAGAGGTACGGGTGACCCTTTCGGCGCGCGTGCTGGATGGGGCGTTGTGCAAACATGTCGTCATCACCGGTGAGCAAAAGCGTGCAGCCCTTGAGCGCGCCCGACACATGCGGGCCATCGATGCGCCGATTGCCGCGGTTTTGTCCGGGGCAACGGTGCATTGGGCGCCCTGAGGGGCGCCTGAGTGGAAAGTGTCGTGGCAGGTGTTGAAGCTTCTGGCCGAGGTGGCAACCATCAGTGACCAGTTAAATGCCCCGGCGCGCGCCGGTATCACCTAAGCGCGGCCAACCCTTGTGAGTCGGCCTCGCCTAGGAGTCTATCGGCCTGTCGAGAACAGCTGTCAGCCCTGCTGTGGCATGCTCCGATTGTTCAGCGTTGCGGTTCAGACGCTTGGCACGCAATCGCCTGCAACGGGCTCAAGATCTTGAACCGGGTCACCGGGGGCGCATTCTTCGCCAGTGATCGGATAATGCCCGTCATCGGTACATGCTCCGAGCAAGCCGGTGGTCATCAGCGCAAGCAGAAAGGCAGTAAGTCTGTTCATCATGTTTCTCCTGTTTTCCGGCAGGGCAATGGGTGCCTGCCAGAATCACCCATAGGCGGTTTGGCATTTGCCCACACTGATCTGGAACAAAGTAGAGAGAAGAAAGTTGACTAAAAGTGACCTTTCGCAAATGCGGCCGCACGGACGCGGCTATGATTTGCGCAGGTCAGGCTTTGACCAGACAGGCCGCGTTGCGGTCTGCCACTATGGATGAAAGGAAAAATTATGCGGATTTGGATGCTAATGGCCGCGAGCGCCTCGGTTCTGACGTTGGGTGCCTGTGAGGGAATGTCGCCTGAATCGAGAACAGTTGCCGGTGCCGCCGGTGGGGCTGCGGCCGGGCTGCTCACCGCCGAGGCGTTTGGGGCCGATAACAACTGGCGCCTGATTGCCGCATTGGGCGGTGCTGCTGCGGGGACAATGGTCGCGCAGAATTCAGCGACGGGGAATTGTGCCTATGCCCGCGGCGATGGCACCTATTATAGTGCGCCCTGCCGATAGGCGAGAGAGGAATGGTTTAGGTTTGTGACCCAAGCCCCTGACTCTGATCGTGAAAAGGGCGCCCCGATGTTTGGGGCGCCCTCTTGATTTTGGATATTGAAGGGCTTAACCGCGCAGAATTGAGCGGCCCGCATACTGCGCGGTTTCGTCAAGCATCTCCTCGATGCGGATCAACTGGTTGTATTTCGCCAACCGGTCCGAACGCGCGAGGCTCCCGGTTTTGATCTGACCACAGTTCGTGGCCACGGCAAGATCGGCGATGGTGGCATCTTCGGTTTCGCCTGAACGGTGCGACATCACATTGGTCATGCGCGCGCGATGGGCCATGTCGACCGCTTGAAGAGTTTCCGTCAAGCTACCGATTTGATTGACCTTTACCAGCATCGAGTTGGCGCAGCCGCGTTCGATCCCCATCGACAGGCGCGCGGGGTTGGTGACGAAAAGATCGTCGCCCACAAGCTGTACCTTATCGCCGATGCTATCGGTCAGGGCCTTCCAGCCGTCCCAGTCATCCTCGGCCATGCCATCCTCGATCGAGATGATCGGATAATCCGCAACAAGCGCGGCAAGATAGGCAACATTTTCATCCGAGCTTAGAGATTTGCCTTCGCCGGACAGCTCGTATTTGCCGCCCTTGTAGTATTCAGTCGCCGCGCAATCGAGCGCCAGATAGATATCCTCACCCGGTTTGTAGCCCGCCTTTTCGATAGATTTCAAAATGAAATCAAGCGCATCCCGGCTAGAGCTAAGGTTAGGGGCAAAACCGCCCTCATCGCCGATCCCGGTCGAGAGACCCGCGTTCGACAGTTCTTTCTTGAGGGTGTGGAAGACTTCGGCGCCCATGCGTACCGCATCGCGGATGTTGTCAGCCGCGACCGGCATGATCATGAATTCCTGAATATCAATCGGGTTATCGGCATGCTCGCCGCCATTGATGATATTCATCATCGGCACCGGCAAAAGCCGCGCCGAGGTGCCACCGACATAGCGATAAAGCGGCTGGCCCGAGAAATCGGCGGCGGCCTTGGCGCAGGCAAGGCTTACCCCGAGAATGGCATTGGCGCCAAGACGGCCCTTGTTGGGGGTGCCGTCAAGCTCGATCATCGCCATATCAAGCGCGACCTGTTCGGTGGCGTCAAACCCGGCCAGCTCTTCGGCGATTTCGCCATTGACGGCGGCGCAGGCCTCTAGCACGCCTTTGCCCATATAGCGGGTCTTGTCGCCATCGCGCCGCTCGACGGCCTCATGGGCGCCGGTCGAGGCCCCGGACGGCACGGCGGCGCGCCCCATTGTGCCATCTTCCAGCGTTACATCCACCTCGATCGTGGGGTTGCCCCGGCTGTCCAGAATTTCGCGGGCGTGAATGTCGATGATGCTGCTCATTGGGATTCCTTGCATGCAATAAAGTTGGCCGTGCCTTAGCAAGTTTCAAAGCGAATGGGAACTGCGACAGGTGGTGCAACAGGGGCGAGCCGTCATCTGCGCGGCAGGCTGATGGCGCTTGGCGCAACCGAGCGGCGGGCCAGTCGGCGTTCGCGCAGGAACGTATAAAGGCCAGAGGCAATGATGATCGCGGCACCTGTCAGCGTCCAGACATCAGGGCGCTCGTCAAAAAGTGTCGTCCCGATGATCAGCGCAAAAACAAGCCGCGAGTAGCGAAACGGCGTGATCACCGCCACATCGCCAAGCCGCATCGCCGCGACAATTGCGTAATAGGCGGCCACGCCGGTGATCATCGCAAAGCTGAAATCGCGCCAATCGACCGCGGTTGGCATCGCGGGCGTGCCCGAGACCGACAACAGGATAATGCCCGCCGGCACCAGCGTGGCAAAGGCATAGGTGGACAACTGCATCGACGAAATGCTGCGCGGCACCGCGCGGGTGGCAAGGTCGCGAATGGCAAGGCCGATCACGCCCTGTACGGCAAAAAGCGACGCGGGTTCAAAACCTTGCAGGCCGGGCCGGATCACCATCAAGACCCCGCAAAAGCCGACGAGAACGGCGCTCCAACGGCGCCAGCCGACGGCCTCGCCAAGGAAAAGCGCGGCGCCAAGCGTGACCGCCAGCGGCGTCGCCTGCAAAATCGCCGAGGCCGAGGACAGCGGCGTCAGGGCAATCGCGGTGACAAAGCCGATGGTGCCAATCAGCTCGCCAAAATTGCGCAGCAGCACCGGGCGCGAGATCAGATCGCGCGACAGAAGGCGGTTGCCTTGCGACTTTGCGATCAGGGCAAAGATGATCGCCCCGCCGATGCCAAGGAAAATAAGGATCTGGCCCACCGGCAGGTTCACCGCCAGCCGCTTGATGAACATGTCCTCAAGCGCAAACCCGGCCATCGCCAGAACCATCAGAATGCTGCCGCGCAGGTTTTCCATGAGAAAGCCGTCTTTCCTGTAAGGGCTGCCCCCTGTTAGCCCGGCTAGCACGCCAAAGGAAAGGGCCAAAGCCGAGGCTATGACAGAACGACAATACCGCTATGCTTGGCCTTGTGTTCCGGCTCGACATGGATGGTCACTCGCGCATCGGGCAGGGCATCCATCAAGGCCGCCTCGATCCGGTCACAGAGCATATGCGCCTCGTCCACGGTGGTGGTGCCGGGCATCACAAGGTGGAAATCAATGAAGGTCACCTGACCGGCGTGGCGCGTGCGCAGGTCATGCGCCTCGACCGCGTCACCGCCGCTGGCGGCAAGCGCGATGATCTCGCGGATTTGCGACAGCTCTTCCTCCGAGACGGCCTCATCCATCAAGCCGCTGAGCGAGTGTTTTATGACACCCCAGCCCGACCACAGGATGTTGAGTGCCACAAGCGCCGCCATGATCGGGTCAAGCACCCACCAGCCGGTGACAAGCGCAAGCCCGACGCCGATCAACACCCCGACAGAGGACACCACATCGGTGATCAGGTGCTTGCCATCGGCCACAAGCGCAGGCGAGCGATGCGCCCGTCCGGCGCGGATTAACACCCAGGCCCAGGCCCCGTTGATCAGGCTGGCACCCGCGTTGATCAGCATCCCGCCAAGCGGCGCCTCTGGCGCATAGGGGGCCAAAAAGCCGCCGTAAGCCTCGCGCAGGATGAACAGCGCCGCGATCGCGATCAACACGCCCTCAAGCACCGCGGAAAAGAACTCGGCCTTGTGGTGGCCATAGGGGTGATTGGTGTCGGCCGGGCGCTCGGCCACGCGCAGGGCGATCACCACGGCCAGGGCGGCGGCAACATTGACAAGGCTTTCAAGCGCATCCGACATAAGCGCCAGCGACCCGGTCAGCCACCAGGCGACCGCCTTGAGGCCCATCACCAGAAGGCCGATGATCACGCTGCCAAAGGCCAGCTTCATCACTCGTGTCATCGCGGCAAATCCCTGCCTTGTTGGTTGTGGCGTGACCGTGATCGTTGCGCCCGAGGAACGCACGCTGGATAGCGGCTGGCGACGCGCGGTGCTACCTTTTTTGCCCGGTGCGGCGGTTTAATGCGCCCCGGCGCGCGAAAACAGCTGAATCACGACAATTCCGACAAGGATCATCCCCGTGCCCAGGATCGCGGGCAGGTCCAGTTTCTGACCAAAGACGACATAGCCAATGGCGGCAATGAACACGATGCCAAGCCCCGACCAGATCGCATAGACCACGCCAACGGGCATCACCCTGAGGGCCTGCGCCAGAAGATAAAAGCTGATGCCATAGGCGATCACGACAACCACCGATGGCCAAAGCCGGGTAAATTGCTGACTCGCCTGAAGCGCCGTGGTGCCGGCGGTTTCGGCCAGAATGGCGAGGGCGAGGATCAGGTAAACCTTGGGGATCATGGCGGCGGCCTTTTCTCGGGGGGCGGACTCAGCCCTAACCAGTTTTGCGCAAAAGCGCAATTTGCGAAATCTCTAGACGTGGGTCAGGGGGATTTCGGTGCTGTGCTTGATCTCCTGCATCACGAAACTGGCCGAGACATCGCCCATCGGCACCCGCGCGATCAGGGTCTGATAAAGGCGATCGTAATCGGCCATATCGGCCACCTGCGCACGGATCAGATAATCAAGATCGCCGGACATGCGGTAAACCCCTTGTACCTCGGGCAGGGCGCGGGTGGCGCGGGCGAATTGCTCAAGCCACTCGGCGTCATGGCGCGCCGCCCGGATTTGCAGGAACACGGTCAGGCCAAGCCCCAGCTTTGTCGGATCAAGCAGCGCCACTCGCGCACGGATCACGCCCGAGGCCTCAAGCGCCTTGACGCGGCGCCAGCAGGCATTGCGCGACAAGCCCACGCGCTCGCCCAGGGCGTCAAGCGCAAGTGTGGCATCGCGCTGTAGTTCCGTGAGAATACGGCGGTCGATATCGTCAATATTGTTCATTACGGCCCTCAGTACTGGGAAGTTATCCCAATAGTACCGCAAGCCTGTGTATCTTTGGGAAAAAATTGCACCGGGTCGCCACTAGATTTGGCCCAAGCGATTAACCAAAGGGGCAGGCTTATGATTTCCAAAGTATTTCTCGATCATCCCAAAAGCGTGGATGAAACCTATCTTGAGCATGCCCGCTTTGCCGGTACGTTCAGCCTGAAACTGTTTGGCGCGGCCTTCGCGGCGCTGATCCATGCGTTTATTCCGGCGATGTTCGAAAAAACCGCTAGCCGGATGATCGCCGAGATGTACGCAAAGACCCACAATCGCGGCCAATGAAAACGGGGGCCAAAAAGGCCCCCGCTCTTTGTCGCCTGTAGGGTGGGTGAAACCCACGCTCCTGTCATGTCATCCGAGAATGCCGTTCAGGGTCGCGCTTGGCCGCATGACCGCGACCAACTTGGCCGGGTCAGCGTGATAATACCCAGCGATATCGGCCGGGTCGCCTTGCGCTGCGGCAAGCTCGCCGGTGATCTTGGCCTCATTCTCGGCCAGAGCCTGCGCAACCGGGGCGAATTCGGCGGCAAGAGCCGCATCATCGCTCTGTGCGGCAAGCGCCTCGGCCCAGTAGCGGGCGAACCAGTAATGGCTGTCGCGGTTGTCCGGCTCACCGACCTTGCGGCTTGGCGAGTGGCCATTGTCGAGCACGCCCTGGGTCGCGACCTCAACCGCTTCGCCCAGAACACGGGCGCGGTCGTTGGTTTTGGTTTCGGCCAGGAACTTGAGGCTTTCGCCAAGCGCGCAGAATTCACCGAGTGAATCCCACCGCAGGTGGTTTTGCGCCACAAGCTGTTGCACGTGCTTGGGGGCCGACCCGCCGGCACCGGTTTCAAACAGCCCGCCGCCCTGCATCAGCTTGACGATCGAGAGCATCTTGGCCGAGGTCGCCAATTCCAGAATCGGGAACAGGTCGGTCAGATAATCGCGCAGCACGTTGCCGGTGATGGCAATCGTGTTCTCGCCCTTGGTGATGGTCTCAAGGCTGGCGCGGGTGGCGTCACGCGGGGTCATGATCTCGAACTTGTCGGCCACGCCTTTGGCCTCAAGGATCGGCTTGATCATGGCGATCAACTCGGCGTCATGGGCGCGGGCCGCGTCCAGCCAGAAGATTGAGCGATAGCCGGTCGCCTTTTGGCGGGCGATGGCGAGGTTGACCCAATCCTCGATCGGGGCCTTGCGCGCCGAGGCCGAACGCCAGATGTCGCCCGCGTCAACGCTGTGCTCGTGCAGGACGGTGCCGTCCTCCAGCACCATCTTCACGGTGCCGTTCGCCGGGATTTCAAAAGTGGTCGGATGGCTGCCGTATTCTTCGGCCTTTTGCGCCATCAGGCCGATGTTCTGAACCGTGCCGGCGGTCGCCGGGTTCAGCTTGCCATTGGCTTTGAAGAACTTGATCGCCTCATCATAGACCGGCGCATAGCTGCTGTCGGGGATGACACAGACCGCATCATGTTCCTTGTTGTCGGGGCCCCAGCCCTTGCCACCGGCGCGGATCAGCGCGGGCATCGAGGCATCGACGATCACGTCCGAGGGGACGTGCAGGTTGGTGATGCCACGGTCGCTGTCGACCATATACATCGACGGGCGGGCGGCCATGGTCTCGTCGATGGCGGCCATGATTTCGGCATTGCCTTTGACCCGCTCAAGCAGATCGCCAAGCCCGGAATTGGGCGAAACGCCAAGCGCGTCCATTTCAGCGCCGAATTTTTCGAACACCGGCGCAAGGAACTGTTTGACCGCATGGCCAAAGATGATCGGGTCAGAGACCTTCATCATCGTCGCCTTGAGGTGCAGCGAAAACAGCACGCCCTCGGCTTTGGTTTTCTCGATCTCCTCGGCAAGGAAGGCGTCAAGTGCTGCGGCACTCATGTAGGTGGCATCGACCACCGTGCCGGCCGGATAGCTGAGGCCGTCCTTGAGAGTGGTTTCGCCGTCGGCGGTTTCCAGCACGATTTTGGCCTTGGTGTCTTTGCCGAGGGTCGCGGCGGCCTCGTTCGAGAAGAAATCGCCGCTGTCCATCGCCGCAACGCGGGTTTTGCTGTCCGCGCTCCACTCACCCATGCGATGCGGGTTTTTCTGGGCAAAGCTTTTGACGGCGGCGGCGGCGCGGCGATCCGAGTTGCCTTCGCGCAGCACCGGGTTCACAGCCGAGCCCTTGATCGTGTCATAGCGCGCGCGGATGTCCTTTTCGGCCTCGGTTTCGGGCTCTGCGGGATAGTCGGGGATGGCATAGCCCTGATCCTGAAGCTCCTTGATCGCTGCCAGAAGCTGCGGCACCGAGGCCGAGATATTCGGCAGCTTGATCACATTCGCCTCGGGCGTCTTGACCAGATCGCCAAGCTCGGCAAGGTCGTCTGAAACGCGCTGATCGGTGCTCAGGTTTTCGGGGAAGGTTGCCAGGATGCGACCGGCAAGCGAGATGTCCCTGGTGCCGACAGTTATATCGGCAGCGGCGGCAAACCGCTGGATGATCGGCAACAGCGAGGCGCTTGCAAGCTCGGGGGCTTCGTCGACCTTGGTGTAGATGATATCGGGAATAGATTTATTGACCATCGGGCATACCTCTCGATTTGGTTAGGAGCTGTGTTGCGGATCTGGCGCAAAACTCATGGCAGAAACCCGCAGCACGGAATCGTTCGCTTGGGCGGGTCATAGCGTAAAACCGTTCCACATGAAAGACGGTATGCGACAGTATACAAAAATAATTTACCTCAAACGGTCTGCGCCACCTGCTGTTTGAGCCGGATCATCAGGGCAGACCCTAAAAGCACCGCCACCAGAACGCCGATATGCGAGGGCAGGGGCGTGCCTTGGAACATCTGCCCGATAGGAATGGCGAGGGTCACACTTCCGATGGTGGCCACGGCGCCGACCACGCTTGCGGCGGTGCCCGCAATCGCGCCCATCGGCGCCATCGCAAGCGCATTGAGATTGCCAAGCGTCAGGCCCGCCTGAAAGAAAACGCTGGTCTGCCAGATCAGAAAGACGGCGAATTGCGCCTGCGGCGGCAGGCCGATCATCCACAAGGCAATCGCCAGACATGACAGGATGATCTGCGCGCCAAGGGCAAACCCGACCATCCGTTCCATCCCGAGGCGCATGATCAGGCGCGCGTTGAGAAAGCTGCCGCTTCCGGCCACAAGCGCCATCACGAAAAACCAGCCCGGAAAGCTATTGGCGCGATCAAAGGTCTGCTCGAAGATCGGCTGAACCATGCTGAGCGAGGTGAAAAGCGTGGTCATGCAGAGCGTCTGAACCAGGATGGCAAGCCGGGTCACCGGATTGGCCAGCACCTCGGTTACCGCGGCGACAAGCGGGCGAGCGCGAAACGGGCGGCGGCGCTCTGGCGGCAAGGGTTCGCTCAGGCGCAGCGCCATCCAGAACGTCAGAATGCCGGCAAAGGCCACGAAAGCGCCAAACACCCCGCGCCAGCCCGCAAGCGTGATGATGCCGGCCCCAAGCAACGGCGCCATCGCCGGGGTCAGGGCAAAAACCGTCATCACAAAGGACATCAGCCGCGCCATTTCGCGCCCCGAAAACATATCGCGGATGATCGCAATCGAGACAATGCGAAACGCAGCCGCCCCGAGGCCCTGCAAGACGCGCGCCGCCAGAAGCGTGCTCAGGCTTGGTGCGATCATCCCCAAAAGCGCACCCGCGACATAGATCACCGCGCCGATCAGGATGATGCGTTTGCGCCCGAACGAATCCGACAGCGGCCCGGCCATCAGGGTGCCGACGCCAAGCCCCATCAGAAAGCTGGTGATGATAAGCTGTGCTCGGTTCGGGGCATCGGGCGTCAGCGCCTCGGCGATATGGGGCAGGCCAGGCAGCATGGCGTCGATGGAAAACGCCACCGTCGCCACCATCATCGCCATCATGGCAATGAATTCGGCCTGCGACATCGGGCGCGACGCGGAAAGAGGGGCGGTCATGGCGGATCCTTTGAGCGGAACTATGGGGGCGTCTAACACGTGTCGGGGCAGGCAACCAGATGGGCTTGCTATTAATTGACTAAAAAACTAAGAAATAAAACTCAAGTACCTGATAAAAGGAATCAGATATGACATTCCGCCATTTTCACACCCTCGGATTTGCAGCCTTGATTGTTGTCGGCGCGGTTGCCGTACAGGCCAATCCTGTCGAGCTTGGCACCGGGCGCATGACCTATGAGGTCTTCGAGCAGACGATAGAACACGCCGATCTGGAGAGCTGCCCGGAGGAATTTGACCGCGACGCACAGTTCTGTCGCATGACGCTTGCCAATGGCATGGCGCATGTTTTCGTCTTTGACATGGCGGGCGATCAGGCGATGGCAGCCATTAAATCCTATGATCTGAGCCATGGCTTGCCTGCGTTTTAAGGTTTAGTTGGGGGGCAAGTCGCGATTGGCCGAGGGGGGCTCTTCCTCGGTCTGTGTGGCCTCGCCATGTGGATTATGATGATGCCCGAGCCGCGCAATAAGCCATTCGGTATGCTCTTCGCGCTTTTTCACCGCGTAGGATCCGAATTGCTGAATGATTATGGCGAAAATGCCGAGACCGATCATGATGAAGACCGTGGTGCCGATCTTGCCAAGGGCCGTGACGGGAACGAAATTGCCATAGCCTACGGTGGACAGGGTCACGACCGTAAAGAAATAGCTGTCAAGCCAGCTCCAGCCCTCGACTACATGAAAAAACGCCGTGCCGCCCGCGATGATAAGGGTCAGCGTCGCCAATAGGGTCAGGATATTGGCGCGACGCATCAGGGTTTACCTTTCTGCCTCGGCACCAAGTTCGTCGATCACCTTGATCCAGAGATCGGCGGGCTGACAGCCGGGCACCGCATGCTGGCCGGCGACGATAAAGGTCGGCACGCCGGTGATGCCCATGGCGCGAAACTGTTTGTCGCGGTTGGCGATATCCTCGCGGTCTGCGTCCGTTTGCAACAGCCGCAGGATCGTCGCGCCATCCATCGACAGGCTATCGGCGATATCGGCCAGAACCTCGTGATCGCCGATATCGCGGCCTTCCTCGAAGTAGGCCCGGAATAGCGCCATCGCCATGTCGTTCTGCACGTCCTCAATACCCGCCCAATGGATCAGGCGATGCGCGTCAAGCGTGTTGGGCGTGCGTTTGATTCCGGCAAAATCAATCTTGAGGCCGACAGCCTCGGCGCGCTCGACGATCGGGGCATAGGCGCGCATGGCGCCGTCTTTGCCGCCGAATTTATGTTCCAGGTATTCGCGCCGATCCATGCCTGTGGCGGGCATGTCGGGGTTGAGCTGGAACGGATGCCAGGTGATGTCGAACCCATGATCGGGGCGCTCTGCAAGCGCCTGATCAAGCAGGGTTTTCCCGATATAGCACCAGGGGCAGATCGGATCGGAGATGATATCAAGCTTGACCATTCATAGCCTCGTATATGGGCCGCAATGCGCGACGCAGGAGTTTGCCATTGGCCCCGGTCGGCAGGGCGGGCACGTGAAAATATCCACGCGGGCGTTTATAGGCGGCCAGCTCTGCGGTGGCGAACTGATCCAGTGTTTCGGGCGGCAAGGGTTCGGGGCCAGTATAGAAGGCTATGATCAGGTGCGCATCCTGTTTTACTTCGATATCGGTCACGGCGCATTGGGTGATGCCGGGGTGCCGGTTCAGCGCCGCCTCGACTTCAAGCGGCGAGACGCGAAAGCCGCCGGCATTCATCATGTCGTCGGCGCGCCCGAGATAGGTGATCTGGCCATCGCTGTCCATCGCGCCCTGATCGCCGGTCACGAACCAGTCGCCGCGAAATTTTTCCGCGGTCGCCTCGGGCGCATTGAGATAGCCAAGCATCAGGCCCGGATCGCTGCGATGCACGGCGATGGTGCCCTCGGCCCCAAGCGGCACCGGGCCATCCGGCCCGAGAATGGCGATATGGCGACCGGTTTGCGGGCGCCCAAGGCTGTTGTTCGTGGCCGGATGTGCGGGGCTCCCCGAGATGAAGGTCGAGCATTCGGACATGCCGTAAGCCTCGTAAATCGTCGTGCCGGTGGCGTCTTGCCAATGCTGGCGGATCGTCTGCGACAGCTTTTCACCCGCCGAAAGACCGTGGCGCAAATCCGGCAGATCAAAGCTCTGACCCGGCTTTAAGAGCTTGCGGTAAACCCCCGGTGCTGCTGCGAAAATCGTCGCTCTATGGTCTGCGAGCAGGCCCGGCAATTGCTCGGGCGTGATCTCTGGCGCCGGGATAAGGGCGGTGGCGCCGATGGTCCAGGGATCCATCAGCCCTGTGCCAAGCGTATAGGTCCAGTTGAACGCGCCCGCATGGCACAGACGATCGCTCTCGCGCAGGCCATACCAGCCCTCAACCATCATCTGGCGCGCCCAGATCGCACGATGGGCGTGGCACACCGCGCGCGGCACGCCGGATGTGCCAGAGGTGTAGATGATATAGGCAAGGCGGTTGGGCTCGCCCATGTCGTACTCGGCCGGGGGCAGGGCGCGCATTGCCTCAAGCGCGGGCTGTTCGATGATCGCCACATCGGTCTCGGGGCAGGCCACGCCATGCGCACGCAGGGTCGCGGCGGGGGTCAACGTTGTGATCATGCGGGCCACCTCGGGCGCGGTCAGCTGCGTCGAGGTCGGCACCGGCACAAGGCCGACGGCAATTGCCCCAAGATAGGCAATCGGAAATTCCACCGTGTTATCAAGGCGCATCAACACCCGATCGCCGGGCTGCAATCCGGCGCGCAGCAAACCCGTACCGGTCCCGAGAACGGCGGCTTTCAGGCGCGCGTAGCTCCATGTCTCGGTGCCGTGTTGCCCCAAAACCGTAAGCGCGGTCTTGTCGGCACAAGCATCGGCACGCCCCAGAACATGGGCAGCCAGATTGAACGGATCGGGGCAGGCGGCCTGTGGGCCCTGATTGAAAAGCGATGTCATGCTCACGGCTTAGGCCGGGCGCGGCTTGGTTGCAAGAGCATCGGCGCCTGCGTATAGACCTGTCTCATGACCGACAAAGCCTTGCATTCGCTGATCAGCATCAACCGTGACGACGGCCAGAGCCCCGTGGCAGAGCCGCTGGACCTTGGCGGGCGCGTGCGCGAGTTGCGCAAGGCGCGGGGCTGGACGCTTGAACAGGCGGCAAAACAGGCGGGGCTGGCGCGCTCGACCCTCTCCAAGATCGAGAACGGCCAGATGTCGCCGACCTATGAGGCCCTCAAAAAGCTGGCCCTCGGGCTTGAGATTTCGGTGCCGCAGCTTTTCACCCCGCCGCAACGCGATCAGATCAACGGGCGCATGGCGGTGACGCGCGTGGGCGAAGGCACACAAAAGGCCACGGTGACCTATGAGCACGAGTTGCTTGCCGAAGCGCTCAGCCGCAAGCGCATGCTGCCGTACCGCGCCCAGATCAGGGCCCGCAGCATTGATGAATTTGACGGCTGGGTGCGCCATGACGGCGAAGAGTTTCTCTATGTGCTGACCGGGGTGATCCGGCTTTACACCGAGTTTTACGAACCCATCGAGATGCGCCGCGGCGACAGCGCCTATTATGACGCGACCATGGGCCATAACGTGGTGTCGATCAGCGCCGAGGATGCCACGATCCTTTGGGTGACGTCGCTGACCTGATGAAAAAAGGGCAGGAATTGCCCTGCCCTTGATCATCCGTCTGGACCCGTCGACCTAGTCCTGAAGGTTGGTTTCCAGCCAGTGTTCAAGCCAGTGAATGTTGTAATTCCCGGTCTGGATATCTTCTTCCTGCAAAAGCGCATTGAACAGCGGAATGGTGGTGTCGACGCCATCGACGATCAACTCGCCAAGGGCACGCGCCAGACGGGTAAGCGCGCTTTGGCGATCCTTGCCATGCACGATCAACTTGGCGATCAGGCTGTCGTAATAGGGCGGTATCTTATAGCCGTCATAGAGGGCCGAATCCATCCGCACCCCAAGCCCGCCGGGGGCATGAAACTGGGTGATCGTGCCGGGGCGGGGCGCAAAATCAGGCAGCTTCTCAGCGTTGATTCTCACCTCGATGGCATGACCATTGATTTGCAGATCGTCCTGGGTGAACGACATCGGCATGCCTTCGGCAACGCGGATCTGTTCCTGGACAAGATCGACCCCAAAGATCGCCTCAGTGACCGGGTGCTCCACCTGAAGCCGGGTGTTCATCTCGATGAAAAAGAAATCTCCCTTTTCATAGAGAAATTCGATCGTGCCGGCACCGCGATAGTTGATGCGGGCCACCGCATCGGCACAGGTCTTGCCAATGCGCGCGCGTTCCTCTTCGGTGATGCAGGGGCCAGGGGCCTCTTCCAGCACCTTCTGATGGCGGCGTTGCAGCGAGCAGTCCCGTTCACCAAGGTGCACGGCCTGGCCCTTGCCATCGCCAAACACCTGAATTTCGATGTGGCGCGGCGTGGTCAGGTATTTCTCGATATAGACCTCGTCATTGCCAAAGGCGGCCTTGCCCTCAGAGCGCGCGGTCAGAAAGGCACTTTCCATTTCAGAGGCATCGCGCGCCACCTTCATGCCGCGCCCGCCACCGCCGGCCGTGGCCTTGATGATCACCGGATAGCCGATCTCTTGGCCAAGCGCCTGCGCCTCTTTCAGGGTCGCAACCCCGCCGTCAGAGCCGGGGACGCAAGGCACGCCAAGCGCTTTCATCGTATCCTTGGCGGTGATCTTGTCGCCCATGATGCGGATATGCTCGGCCGAGGGGCCGATGAAGGTCAGGTCGTGATCCTCGACGATCTGCACGAAATTCGCATTCTCGGACAAAAAGCCATAGCCGGGATGGATCGCCTGCGCGCCGGTCACTTCGCAAGCGGCGATGATCGCGGGGATCGACAGATAACTTTCGCTGCTTGAGGGCGGGCCGATGCAGACCGATTCGTCGGCCATGCGCACATGCATCGCGTCGGCATCGGCGGTGGAATGCACCGCCACCGTTTGAATGCCCATTTCACGGGCGGCGCGGATGACGCGAAGGGCGATCTCGCCCCGGTTGGCCACAAGGATCTTGTCGAACATTGCCTGTGCCTTATTCGATGATCATCAGAGGTGCGCCATATTCGACCGCGGCACCATCTTCGATCAGGATACGTTTCACGGTGCCGGCGCGCGGCGCGGGAATGTGGTTCATGGTCTTCATCGCCTCGATGATCAGCAATGTATCGCCCTCCGCCACCTGGGTGCCGACGCTGACAAAGGCCGGAACGCCGGGCTCTGCCTGGGTATAGACAGTTCCGACCATCGGCGAGGTCACGGCGCCGGGGTGGCTGGCGGGGTCCTCGGTCGGGGGGACGGGCGCGGCGGCGGTCGCGGCGGCAGCGGCTGCGGGGGGGGCGGCGACCGGGGCCGCTGTGATTTGGGTTGTGACGGTCTCACCGCGGCGGCTGACGCGCACGTTCAGGGTGTCGTCTTCGCCATACTCACGCTTGACCGATAGCTCGGTCAGGTCGTTCTCATTCAGCAGTTCCGCCAAGGCCTTGACAAAGGCCACGTCCGATTCATGTGATTTGTTTGACATCAGGTTCCTCGACCAAAAGCGATGGTGCCCAACACGGGCCCAGGGCATTCGTTTTCGCCGCTTATAGGCCATGCGTGAGCCCGAGAAAAGCGGCCATTTGACCTTATATTTGGGCGTTTGGCGATCAAATTACGAGGAGTTTCTTGCAAAACAGCGCAAACGCGCCTCCTTCAGAGCGGCATGCCCGAAAGTTTTGCAACAAGTTCGGCAAGTTTGCGGGCCTGAAACTTTTCCAGCAGCCGGGCACGGTACACTTCGATTGTGCGATAGGACAGGCCAAGCTCAAGCCCGATTTCCTTACAGGTCAGCCCGCGACAGGTCAGGATCGCCACCTCGCGCTCGCGCTGCGTGAGGGGCACAAGCGGGCGTTCTTCCGAGAGATCCGAAAACGACCAGATGCCGCGCTGAAACGGGGTATCATGGGTTACCGACTGACCGCGCACCCGGCACCAGAACAGCGTGCCATCGGCGCGTTTCATGACCCGTTCATCGGCGTAACGCCCGGTTTTGCGCATGATCGCAAGGCTGCGCTCGCCAATCCGGCGATAATCCTCGATCGAGGGGTAAAACCGCGCCAGCGGAACGCCGGGATAGGCCTCGGGGGTGTCGCCGAAGATCGCGGCAAACTGCTGATTGCACTGCCGGATGATGCGATGTTCAAGCACCGCAAGCCCCACGGGGGCATGATCGAAGGCAAGCTGTTTGATCTGCATGCGCCCTTTATGCCCGTTGCGCGGGGGCGCTCCAAGGGAATTGCGTAGATATACGGAATTGAAGCCCGGCGCAGGGAATGCTTTGGTAGCAAGGGACAAGAAGGGGCGATGCAGATGAATATCGGTGTCTGGCTGGAACGCGCGGCGGCATGCGGGCCGGGGCGGCCAGCGATCTATCTCGGGCAAGGGCAGGCGTTTGATTATGCGGGCTTTGACGCCGCCGCACGCGCGGTGGCGGGTGGGCTAGTGGCGCACGGGATAGAGCCCGGCGACAGGGTGGCGATTTTCATGGCGAACAGCCCGGCCTATCTTCTGGCGCTTTATGGCGCCTGGTATGCCGGGGCCGCAGTGGTGCCGATCAATGCCAAACTGCACGCCGCCGAGGCGGGGTGGATCATAAGGGACGCGGGCGCGCGGATCGTTCTGGTGACCGACAGATTGGCGCAAGGCCTTGGCGATACCGGCGCGGCGGTGATTGATATCGCCGCTGGCGATGCCGTGATGGGCGCGCCGGTCACGGGCGTTGCGGCGCGCGCGCCGGATGATCTGGCCTGGCTGTTTTATACCTCCGGCACCACCGGGCGCCCCAAGGGGGTGAGGATCACCCACCGCATGCTGGTGGCGATGTCGCTGGCCTATCTGGCCGATGTGGATGCGGTCAGCCCAGAGGATGCAACGCTTTATGCGGCCCCGATGAGCCATGGCGCAGGGCTTTATGCGATGGTGCATGTGCTGCGCGGTGCGCGCCATGTCTGCCCGCTGTCGGGCGGGTTTGACGAGGCCGAAATCCTTGGCCTCGCGCAACATCATGGCCGGGTGCATATGTTCGCGGCCCCCACGATGGTGAAACGCCTGACCGCGCATGCACGTGCAACAGGCGTGACCGGCGAGGGGCTGCGCAGTGTGATTTACGCAGGCGGGCCGATGTATCTTGCCGATATCATCGAGGCGGTCGATCACTTCGGCGATATCTTCATTCAGATTTACGGCCAGGGCGAATGCCCGATGGCGATCACCGCCTTGCCACGCTCTGATGTCAGCGACCGAAGCCACCCCCGCTGGCGCGCGCGCCTTGGCTCGGTCGGGCGGGCGCAATCGGTGGTCGAACTGCGCATCGGTGACGGCGAGGGCCAGGAGGTCGCGCGCGGGCAGGCGGGCGAGATCATGGTGCGCGGCGACGCTGTCATGCCCGGCTATTGGCACAACCCCGAGGCCAGCGCCAAGGCCTTTGCCGGGGGCTGGCTTTTGACCGGGGATATCGGGGTGATGGACACGGATGGCTATGTCACGCTTCAGGATCGCTCCAAGGATATGATCATCTCGGGCGGCAGCAATATCTATCCGCGCGAGGTGGAAGAGGCGCTTTTGACCCATCCCGCCCTGTCCGAGGTCTCGGTGGTGGGGCGCGCTGATCCGGACTGGGGCGAGGTGGTTGTGGCCTTTGTCGTGATCGCGCCGGGCGCGGTGCTCGACGAGTCGGCCCTTGATGCGCATTGCCTTGCCCGGATCGCCCGGTTCAAACGGCCCAAACAGTATGTCGAGGTAAGCGACCTGCCCAAGAACAATTATGGCAAGGTTCTGAAAACCGAGCTGCGCGCGCGGCTGGACGGGTAAGATTTTTTGCGAAAAATCTTGGGCATTTTCTTTGAAGAAGAAAATGGGGCGCCTTGCGTTTGAGGGGTAAAGGCCTTAAATGCGCCCGACGCGGTCGCAGCCTACCCGCTTAAAACAAGGACTGAAAATGGATACGATTGTCATCTGCTCGGGCGGGCTCGATTCGGTGTCGCTTGCGCATAAAGTTGCCGCTGAACACACTCTCAAAGGGCTTTTGTCCTTTGACTACGGTCAGCGCCACGCCAAGGAACTGGGGTTTGCCGCCGCCTGTGCGACGCGCTTGGGCGTACCGCATGAGGTTATAGATATCCGCGCCATCGGTGCCGCCCTTGGTGGGTCGGCCCTCACCGATGATATTGCCGTGCCAGACGGGCATTACGCCGAAGAGTCGATGAAAGTGACCATCGTGCCCAACCGCAACGCGATCATGCTGACGATCGCGTTCGGCATGGCGGCGGCGCAAAAGGTGGATGCGGTGGCCACGGCGGTGCATGGCGGCGATCATTTCATCTATCCCGACTGCCGCCCCGGTTTCATCGACGCCTTTCAGACAATGCAGGATCGTGCCCTTGAGGGCTATGCCGATATCCGCCTCTATACCCCCTATGTGAGCGGGTCGAAGGCCGATATCGTCACTGATGGCGCGGCCCATGGCACGCCGTTTGCGCAGACATGGTCGTGCTACAAGGGCGGGACAAATCATTGCGGGCGCTGTGGCACCTGCGTTGAGCGGCGCGAGGCGTTCCATTCGGCCGACGTCATCGACCCGACGCTTTATGATGACCCGGACTTCTGGTTGACGGCCTTGGCCGCGCGGGGGGCCTGATGTATCGGATCAGCAAGGAATTTCACTTTTCGGCCTCGCATCAACTCAAGGGCCTGCCCGAGGATCACCAATGCGCGCGCCTGCACGGGCACAACTATATCGTCGTCATCGAACTGGCCTCGCCTGCGCTTAACACGCATGGATTCGTGCGCGATTACCTCGATCTGGCGCCGCTGAAGCATTATATCGACGACACGCTCGATCATCGCCACCTGAACGATATCCTTGGTGACGATTGTGTCACGGCCGAGCGAATGGCGAAGCATTTCTATGACTGGGCCCATGCCCGCTGGCCCGAAGTCTCTGCCGCCAGGGTCAGCGAGACGCCCAAGACATGGGCGGAATACCGTCCGTGACCACCGGGGATAAAATCCGCGTTTCCGAGATATTCGGCCCCACCATCCAGGGCGAGGGCGCCTTGATCGGTGTGCCCGCGGTGTTCGTGCGCACGGGGGGCTGTGATTACCGCTGTAGCTGGTGCGACAGCCTGCACGCGGTTGACGCCGAGTACCGCGACACCTGGAAGCCGATGGCGCCTGCGGCAGTGATGGCCGAGATCGAGGCGCTGTCCGGCAATCAGCCGTTGGTGGTCTCGCTCTCGGGCGGCAACCCGGCGATTCAGCCGCTTGGCGCGTTGATCGAACAGGGGCAGGGCAAGGGGTATCGATTCGCCCTTGAAACCCAGGGCTCGGTCGCGCGCCCCTGGTTCGGTGACCTTGATATGCTGGTGCTCAGCCCCAAACCCCCCTCAAGCGGGATGACGGTGGATTGGCAGATTTTCAATCACTGCGTTGCGGCGGCGGCCGGGGCAACGACGGTGCTCAAGATCGTGGTGTTCGACGAGCAAGATTACCAATGGGCGCGCGAGGTTGCAGGGCATTATCCCGATCTGGCGGTCTATCTGCAACCGGGCAATCACACGCCGCCACCGCCGGACGATGATGCGGCCGTGGTTGATCAGGAGGGCGTGGATGCGCGGATGCGTTGGCTGGTGGATCGGGTGATCGAGGATCGTTGGTTCACGGCAAAGGTGCTGCCGCAACTGCATGTGATGCTTTGGGGCAATAAACGCGGCGTTTGACAGGAGCGATCAGGATGAGTGACGAGACAATCTACAGCAATCTCAAACAGTTGGGTGGTGCCACCTCTGTCCCGCAAAATCCGCAGGAGGCCGTGCTTGAACGGGTGCAGAACCCGCAAGGCGATGTGGCTTACAACGTCCGCTTCACCGCGCCCGAGTTCACCTCGCTTTGCCCGATGACAGGGCAGCCGGATTTTGCCCACCTGGTGATTGATTACGTGCCGGGCGACTGGCTGGTGGAGAGCAAATCGCTGAAGCTCTTCCTCGGCAGCTTTCGCAATCACGGCGCCTTTCATGAGGATTGCACGGTCAGCATCGCCCGCCGTCTGGTAGACTTCCTCGATCCTCAATGGCTGCGGATTGGCGGCTATTGGTATCCGCGCGGTGGCATCCCGATTGATGTGTTCTATCAGACCGGCCCGATGCCAGAGGGAGTTTGGATTCCCGACCAGGGCGTGCCGCCCTATCGTGGACGCGGCTGATAATTGCCCGTCGCGTTTCTTCTGGCCTGAAATATCCCCGCCGGAGGCTCCCGGCATTTGCCAAACACGCGAAGGTTCGAGCGATCGGTGCCATAACACCTTCGGAATGACGCTGATCAAGAGGCTATGACGGCCTGCGCAGCATGGGGTGGCCCTCTGCGACCGGTCTGGTCGGATCCGTGACCACGGCAGGGTTTTCACTGGCGTTGACGGGCGGTTCGGCCGGGGGGATTTTGACTTGCACAACCGCTTCGAACAGGTGCTGCGGTTCGGCACTGGCGGCCCGGCGGCGCGCCCGATCTTCGGGTGTTGAGCTTCGCAAGGGGCCGTTATCAAGCGCGGTTGCACGGGTTGTCGTGTCTGGCGGCTGGACGGAAAATTGTGTGCCCGGTGTGATGACGTTCGAGGCCGCTGCCGGTTCAATGGCGCGCGTCGTGGTCTGTGTCGGGTCCGTCCTGCTTTGCGGCGTTGGGGCCAATGGCAGGATTGGCGATGAAATTGCGGTGAACATGGGTTTCCTCGTCCAAATTCGCCCCCGCGTTCGATAGTAAGGCTTTCTTCATGGATCGCGAACCGATTTCGACCTCTCTGGTTAATGAAACCATAAGAATACCCCTGCCCGGGAGGGTCCGAACAGGGGCAAAGCGCGCGTTACCTCTGATGTCTTGGGGTTTAACCCCGGTTCATCCGGTTCTCGATCAGCTCGTCCACAACCGACGGATCGGCCAGGGTCGAGGTGTCGCCCAGGGCACGAAAATCATCCTCGGCGATCTTGCGCAGAATGCGGCGCATGATCTTGCCCGAGCGGGTTTTCGGCAGGCCCGGCGCCCATTGGATCAGGTCCGGCTTGGCAATCGGGCCAATCTCGGTGCGGACCCATTTTTCGAGCTCTTTGCGAAGCTCTTCCGTCGGCTCAACGTCGTTCATCAGGGTGACATAGGCATAGATGCCCTGACCCTTGATGTCATGCGGATAGCCAACCACGGCGGCCTCGGCCACCTGGGCGTGGGCGACCAGGGCCGACTCGACTTCGGCAGTGCCCATCCGGTGACCCGAGACGTTGATCACATCGTCGACGCGCCCGGTGATCCAGTAATAGCCGTCTGCGTCGCGCCGACAGCCGTCGCCGGTGAAATAATAGCCTTTGTAATCCGAGAAATAGGTTTTCTCGAAGCGCTCGTGATCGCCGTAGACCGTGCGCATCTGCCCCGGCCAGCTATCCTTGATGCAAAGCACGCCTTCGGCCTCGGTCTCGTGAATTTCCATGCCCGATGTCGGATCAAGAATGACCGGCTGAACCCCAAAGAACGGGGTGGTGCAAGAGCCGGGCTTGGTCGCGGTGGCGCCGGGCAGGGGGGTCATCAGGTGACCGCCGGTTTCGGTCTGCCACCAGGTGTCGACAATCGGGCATTTTCCCTTGCCAACCACCTCGTTGTACCAGGTCCAGGCCTCGGGGTTGATCGGTTCGCCGACGGTGCCAAGCACCTTGAGGTCACTGAGGTCGCATTTTTCGACAAAGGAATTGCCCTGTCCCATCAGTGCGCGCAAGGCGGTGGGCGCGGTGTAGAACTGGTTGACCTTGTGCTTTTCGCAGACCTGCCAGAAGCGGCTGGCGTCGGGATAGGTCGGCACGCCCTCGAACATGATCGTGGTGGCGCCATTGGCCAGCGGGCCATAGACGATATAGCTGTGGCCGGTGACCCAGCCGACATCGGCGGTACACCAGAAGACATCGCCGGGGTGGTAATCAAACACCAGCTCTTGCGTCATCGCGGCATAGACGAGATAGCCGCCAGAGCTGTGCACAACGCCCTTGGGCTGCCCCGTCGAGCCGGAGGTGTAGAGAATGAATAGCGGATCTTCGGCATTCATTTCCTCGGGCGGGCACTCGGCGCTGACCTTGGCGGCCTCTTCATGCCACCAGAAATCAAGGCCCTCGCGCCATGCGATCTGACCGCCGGTGCGTTTGACCACAAGACATTTCACATCGTCGACATCATGCAACAGCGCCTGGTTGACGTTGTCCTTGAGCTTGGTCGCCCGACCACCGCGCGGCGCGTGATCGGCGGTGATCACAACCTTGGCGTCACAACCATTGACCCGCGCCCCAAGCGCATCGGGGCTGAAACCGGCAAAGACGATCGAATGAATGGCGCCGATGCGCGCACAGGCCAGCATGGCATAGGCGGCCTCGGGGATCATCGGCAGGTAAAGTACAACCCGGTCGCCGCGTTTGACACCAAGACCCTTGAGGACATTGGCCATCCGGCAGGTGTTGTCGTGCAGCTGTTGATAGGTGATGTGAAGCGCGTCTTCATCAGGGCTGTCGGGCTCCCAGATGATCGCGGTTTGATCGGCGCGGGTCGCCAGATGCCGGTCGATACAGTTGGCCGCCACGTTCAGCGTGCCGTCAGAGTACCAGTTGATCGCGACACTGCCGAGATCAAAGCTGACGTCCTTGACCTTCGTGAAGGGCTTGATCCAGTCGATGCGCTTGCCATGCTCGCCCCAGAACGCCGCCGGGTCGTTGATGGAGGCGTCATACATTTCTTGGTATTTCGCGGCGTCGATATGGGCGTTGGCCGCAAATTCGGCAGAGGGGGGATATTTGGTGTCGGACATGTCGGACCTTTTCGTTGGGGGCAATCGGAAGGTGATGCCCGCCCCCAACCAAAAGGCGATGTGGGGCGCGGGCGACTCTGTCAGATCGCGAGATACTCAGCGCGCAGTTCTTCGTTTTCAAGAACCTCGGCGGCAGTGCCGTCAAAGACGATGCTGCCAGTATCCAGAATGACAGCCCTGTCAGCAAGTTCAAGAGCGCGCACCGCGTTTTGTTCAACGATCACCGTGGTGATGCCCTGTTCCTTGATGATGCGCAGGGTTTTTTCGATCTCGTCAACGATCACCGGGGCAAGCCCCTCATAGGGTTCATCCAGCAGAAGAACCTTGAGATCGCGCGCAAGCGCGCGCGCCACGGCCAGCATCTGTTGCTCGCCGCCCGAAAGGGTCACGCCCTCTTGTTTGCGCCGCTCGGCAAGACGTGGAAACAGATCATAAAGCCGCTCAAGCGACCAGCCGATGGGCGGCGCGATCTGCGCCAGTTGCAGGTTTTCCTCGACCGTGAGGCCGGGAATGATACAGCGATCCTCGGGCACAAGCCCGATCCCGAGCGAGGCCGCCTGATGGCTCGCCATGGTGTGCAGGGGCTGGTGATCCAGCCAGATTTCGCCCTTAGTGACCTGCGGGCTGTCCATCCGCGCGATCGAGCGCAGGGTGGTGGTTTTACCCGCCCCGTTGCGGCCCAAAAGCGCCAGAATTTCGCCCTCATGCACATTGAAGCTGATGTTTTGCACGATATAGCTCTCGCCATAATAGCTTTCCATGTTCCACACGGAGAGAAAGGCGGGGGCGGTTTCGGCGTGGCTGTGACCTTTGGAAAAGTCGGGTTTGACGTTCATGGTCCCTGTCTCCTTCAGGCGTGTTCGCCAAGATATGCTTCGCGCACCTTGGGATGGCCCTTAATGTTTTCGGGCGTGTCTTCAACCAGCGGCGTGCCCTGGGCCAGAACGGTGATCCGCTCGGCCAGGCTGAATACCACATGCATGTCATGCTCGATGATCGCGATGGTGATGTCGCGCTCGTCCTTGATCTGTTTCAGAAGGTCGATGGTGTTGTTGGTATCGGCCCGCGCCATGCCGGCGGTTGGCTCGTCGAGCAACAACAACCGGGGGCTTTGCGCAAGGCACATGCCGATTTCCAGCCGCCGCTTGTTGCCGCGCGACATTGAGGCCGAGTGATCATGGCGCGCATCGGCCATGTTCAGGCTTTCAAGCATGTGTTCGGCCTGTTCGACGATCTCTTTTTCGTTTTCCGAATTTTCAAACGCATGCATGCGGAACACGCCGTCACGTTTGGCGAAAATCGGGATCATCATGTTTTCAAGCACCGTCAGATCGCCAAAGATTTCCGGGGTCTGGAACACGCGGGAAATACCCATCTGATTGATCTCGAAGGGCTTGCGCCCCAGAACCGACTGGCCATTGAACATGACGCTGCCGGTGTCTGGAATAAGCTTGCCGATGAGAACATTGAGCAGGGTGGATTTGCCCGCGCCGTTCGGTCCGATGATCGCATGCACAGAGTTTTCCGTGATGCTCAGGTTCACATCCCCAAGCGCCTGGAGCCCGCCGAAGCGCTTGTTGACGTTTTTGACTTCAAGAATACCCATAGCTCCGTCTCCTTATTCGGCGGGGGTGGATTGGGTCGATTTTTTGGCCTCGTCCCCGGATTTTTTGCGGCGGAACAGACGGCCGATGCGTTGACCGCCCTCGACAAGGCCACCGGGCAGGAAGATCACCACCAGCATGAAGACAAGACCAAGCGTCAGGTGCCAGCCTTTGCCGACGAAGGGATGCACAAGCGTGACCACCAGATCCTCAAGGCCATCTGGCATGAAGCCAAACCAGGTGTGCAGCACGCCATCGTTGATCTTCGAAAAGATGTTCTCGAAGTACTTGATGAACCCCGCGCCCAGAACCGGGCCGATCAATGTGCCGGCACCGCCAAGGATGGTCATCAGAACCACCTCGCCAGAGGCCGTCCACTGCATGCGCTCGGCGCCTGCAAGCGGGTCCATCGAGGCCAGAAGACCGCCCGCAAGACCGGCATACATGCCCGAGATCACGAAGGCCGCCAAAGTATAGGGGCGCGCGTTGAGGCCGGTATAGGTCATCCGGGTGTTGTTGGACTTGATCGCCCGAAGCATCATCCCGAACGGCGAGCGGAAGATGCGGATCGCCAGATAAAAGCTGATCAACATCAGGATTGCACAGAGATAATAGCCGTTGTTGAACTGGAACGCCCAGGGGCCCACAACCATCTCATAGGTGTCGCGCATGTCCAGACCAAAGAAGTTGGTCACCGGGATGCCACCGCTTTCGGTGCGGCTTGCCCCAAGGATGCGCGGATCGTCAAGCGTAAGCTGCAAGCCGGTTTCGCCATTGGTGATCGGTGTCAGAACCGAATAGGCGAGGTTAAAGCTCATCTGCGCAAAGGCCAGCGTCAGGATCGAGAAATAGATCCCCGAGCGACGCAGGCTGACAAAGCCGATGACGACGGAAAACAGGCCCGCCACGATCACGCTCAGCACGATGGCCGGAACCACGTTCATCGACAGAAGCTTGAACATCCAAACCGCCGAATAGCTGCCGACACCCAGGAAAGCGGCGTGACCGAACGAGAGATAGCCGGTCAGGCCAAACAGGATGTTGAAGCCGATGGCAAAGATGCCGAAGATCACGAAACGCTGCATCAGGTCGGGATAGCCTGCGTTGAACTGCGCCAGCGAACTATCGCTTGGAAACGGGTTCAGGATGAACGGCGCACAGAGCGCAAGAAACGCAACGATCAGCAGGAGAGACAGGTCTTTTTTGTTCAGTCCGAGCATGAATTAATCCTCCATCACGCCTTTGCGACCCATCAGGCCACGCGGACGAGTGAGCAGAATGATAATGGCCACCAGATAGATGATGATCTGGTCGATGCCGGGAATGATCGACTTGATCTCGTTCATCGAGGCGAAGCTTTCCAGAATTCCGAGCAGAAAACCGGCAAGCACGGCGCCCGGAAGCGAGCCCATGCCACCGACAACCACCACCACGAAGCTCAGCACCAGGAAATCCATCCCCATGTGATAGTTGGGCGAATTGATTGGCGCATACATGACCCCCGCAAGCCCCGCGACCGCGGCGGCGATGCCGAACATGATGGTAAAGCGCTTGTCGATATTGATGCCAAGAAGGCCGACGGTTTCACGGTCCGCCATGCCGGCGCGCACAACCATCCCGAAGGTGGTGAACTGCAAGAAGGAAAAGACCGCACCGATGATCACGGCGGCAAAGGCGAAATATACAAGACGCCAGTAGGGATAGATGATCGCGTTGGCCTCAAAGCCAAGCAACATCCCGAAATCGAAGCTGCCCTTGAACACGTCGGGCGCGCCGGTCGGGATCGGGTTGGCCCCATAAAAAAACTTGATCACTTCCTGAAGCACGATTGCCAGACCGAAGGTCACAAGGATCTGGTCGGCATGCGGGCGCTTGTAGAAATGCTTGATAAGCCCGCGTTCCATGATGAAACCGATACCGATCATGATCGGAATGGAAAACAGGATCGCAAGCGGCACGGCCCAGTCGATGATCGACGCGCCCACCTCTGGTCCGAACCATGTCTCGACATAGGTCGTCTTGACCTTCATCGGATTGCCGAGAAAATCGGTTCTGGTCGGGTCGATTGTCTCAAAGCTGATGTTCAGGATGCGCTGAAGCGTGACCGCGCAAAAGGCGCCGATCATGAAAAGCGCGCCATGCGCGAAATTCACAACGCCGAGCGTGCCGAAGATCAGCGTCAGGCCAAGCGCGATAAGCGCATAAGCCGAGCCCTTGTCGAGCCCGTTTAGAATTTGGAGAATGATTGCGTCCATTGTTCCCACCCATGGGTTAAAGGCGATGGTGGTCTGTCCGAGTCCTTGCCGTCATGACCGGCCGCGCGGGATGCACACGGCCGGTCTGATCCGACAGGTTACGCGCCGGGGTTACAGTTGCCCAGTGCGCCACCTGCGAACATCGGGTGATCAGGCGGATAGGTGACCTGAGCTGCCGGTGTGACTTCGACCACTTCGAGAAGGTCGAATTCGCTGGTCGGGTTTTCTTTCCCGCGCACAACCAGAACATCTTTGAAGCACTGGTGATCGTCCGCGCGGTAAAGGGTCTTGCCATTGCCCAGACCGTCGAATTCAAAGCCTTCGAGGGCTTCGACAACGGCGCAGGGGTTGAAGCTTCCGGCGCGCATCACGGCATCTGCATAAAGCAGGGTCTGGCAATACACGGTATGCGCGGCCTGGCTCGGCGGGAAGCCGTATTTTTCACCGAAGGATTTGACGAAGGCCTTGGAGGCGTCATCCTGCAGCGACCAGTGCCAGTTGGTCGAGCCGTGAATGCCTTTCACGTTCTCGCCGGCGCCACGGGCCATCAGACGCGAATAGAGCGGCACGACGATTTCGAAGTTCTTGCCGTTGACCTGCTTTTCACGCAGGCCGAACTGAACCGCGTTGGTCAGCGAGTTCACCATGTTCCCGCCGTAGTGGTTCAGAACCAGAACATCGGCGCCCGAGTTCAGAACCGGCGCGATATAGGACGAGAAATCGGTCGCGGCGAGCGGTGTGCGCACCTTGTTGACGGTTTCCCAGCCCATGGCCTCGGTCGCGGCCGCGATCGATTCTTCCTGGGTCCAGCCCCAGGTGTAGTCTGCGGTCAGGTGATAGGCCTTGCGCTCCGAGCCGTAAAGCTTCTGAAGCACCGGCGCCAGAGCGGCGGCGGACATGTAGGCGTTGAAGAAGTGACGGAAACCATTGGCCTTCTTGTCTTTACCAGTGGTGTCGTTCGAGTGGGTCAGACCCGCCATGAAGATCACGCCGGCCTCCTGGCAGAGACCCTGAACAGCCACGGCCACGCCCGAGGACGAGCCGCCGGTGATCATGATCGCGCCGTCTTTTTCGATCATCGACTTGGCCGATGCACGGGCCGCGTCAGATTTGGTCTGGGTGTCGCCGGTGACGAATTCAACCTTCTTGCCCAGGATGCCGCCGCCTTGCAGGACTTTGGAGCTGAAGGTGTTCATCATGCCGCCATCGCCGCCACCGTTCAGGTGCTCGACGGCAAGCTGATAGGCGCGCAGTTCGTCTGCACCCTCGTCAGCATAGGGGCCGGATTGGGGAACGTTGAAACCGAGCGTCACGGTGCCGCCGGTCGGTTCGTTGGTGAAAGCCGAGGCGCTGGACGCCGTAAAGATCGTCGGCAGAGCAAGACCGGCACCAGCAAGCGCGCTGGTCTTCATCAGGCCCCGACGAGTCAGGTTCGAGTTGGACATAGATTCCTCCCATTGATAATTCTCGGGAAGGGCCTCCTCTTGCGCCTCCCCAAAAGGCACTGTCGTGCTGCTTTAGTATGAGGGGGGCTAAGAAAATTAGGCAACAACTGCTTTTGACAGAATAATTAATTTGTAAATTTATAGACATTATCGAGTGAAATATTGTAAAGAAAATTTCAAATGCGGCATGAAGTCGCTTTAAACGCAGGGAAATTTTCATGTCAGAGCGGCTGATGATCGGGACGCGGATCCGGGAACGGCGGGTTCTCGGCGGGATACGTCAATCCGATCTCGCGCGTCAGGCGGGGATATCGCCGTCCTACCTCAATCTGATTGAACACAACAGACGCAGAATCGGTGGCAAAACCCTGCTTAAACTGGCCGAGGTATTGAATGTCGAGCCCGCGCTTCTGTCCGAAGGCGCCGAGGCGACGCTGATTGCGGGCCTGCGCGAAGCGGCGGGCGAGCAGGACGGGATCGGCGCCGAGCTGAGCCGGATCGAGGAATTTGCCGGGCGGTTTCCGGGCTGGGCGAAATTGCTGGCCGATCTC
>Ga0209345_10000641_pt1 | contig 44760 bp, 25 predicted proteins | sample Cruoilmetagenom7_FD_187294 | JGI IMG/M metagenome (GOLD analysis project Ga0209345, IMG submission 187294) | Oil polluted marine microbial communities from Coal Oil Point, Santa Barbara, California, USA - Sample 7 (SPAdes) (version 2) | ecosystem: Environmental > Aquatic > Marine > Oil seeps ...
ATTAACCCCTGGTATTTCATCACCCTCATCAAACTTTATAAAAGATAATATAATAAATGAGACCGTAGATATTCCTGCTAATAGCCAATATACCCTTAACCAAGAGTTAGGGTCACTCTCGTTGTTAAATGCTGGAAACAAAAAATAAGCCAGTGCTATACCAATCATAAAAACACCCTCAACAGAACTCATTAAACTATTATGTTCTTTATGACTATTTACAACCACTCCTATTAATGAATATACCGAAATTTTTATTAAAGCAAATGAAACTCCTACTATCGCAAATAAAATTTTAGCCCCTAAAAAAGAATTAGCATAATACATTTGAATACTACCAATGGTAACTAAAAAGAGACCTATTAGCATGGAGTTCTTGTACCCAATTCTAGGTAAAAAAGAAGCTATTACAAATGAAATTATAGCGATAGGTAGATCTTTAAATAATTCTAAAGTACTAGCAGCAACCTCATCTACACCATATACACTTTGAGACTTTAGAATAACAATTCCAACACTATTTAATAAAATTGCAAAAACAAAATAATTTAAATACAATGATATTTTAATTCCTAGATTCTTCATCTTATAACGAAATTTATTTAAAAATTATAATATTCTGCACTTACCGAAAGTTATTCAGATTAATTTCATTTAAGAAATAAGTAAGTGCAGAAAAGGGTTAAAATTCAGCTATAGAGCACTTCACTTCTCCTCCTGAAAAATTAATTTTATCATAAAATAGAAAATTCTTAATATATTTCTATATCAAATATCTTCTTTAATTCTAAATTAAGCGAAATTATATTGCTGAGCTCATTATAAATATCGAAATCGATTTCGGAAATACCGAAATCGATTTCGATATTATTATTATTATTATTATAATAAATGATTGAATATTCAATAAAAAAAGATAAATTAGTAGCTTAAATTTCATTGACTGAATGAAACCTACAACTCTTAAAGATATAGCTCATAAATTAAATATTTCAGCTTCGACTGTTTCTAAAGCTTTAAAAGGTTATAGTGATGTTAGTAATATAACAAAAGCTGCCGTCTTAGAATTGGCAGAAAAAATGAATTATATCCCTAATTCGGTAGCTGTAAATTTACGAACTCAACAAACTAAAACTATTGGAGTCATTATTCCAAGTATTGTTCATCAGTTTTTTTCAAAAATTATAACTGGTATTATTGAAGAAGCCGAAAAACGTGGTTATTTTGTTATTACAGTTCAATCAAATGAAAAATTGGAATCTGAAAAAAGACAATTTAAACTTTTGCAACAAAAAAGAGTAGATGGTATTCTTATATCGCTATCTAACGAAACATATAGATTTGATCATATAGAAAAGACTCTTAAATCTAAAATTCCAATTGTAATGTTCGATAAAATTAGTAAAACAGTAAATTGTTCTAAAGTTGTTATTGATGACCGACTAGCTGCTTATAATGCTGTAAGCTATTTGATTAAAAGGGGCTATAAACGGATTGCCCATTTCAGAGGTGATTTAAGACCTCAAATTTCTATTGATCGTTTTTTAGGGTATAAAGAAGCTTTGCTAGATAATGGAATTGACTTTGACGCTACATTAATATATTCTTGTGATAATAATGATGATTTTTATGATGGTTATAGTAATGCCCAAAAATTAATAAGTGATCATAATGATGTTGATGCTGTTTTTACAATTACAGATGTTGTTGCTGCAGGATTAATAAAATATCTTAATGAGAATGATTTAAAAATACCTGAAGATATAGCTGTATTTGGATTTAGTGATTGGTTCATGTCGTCAGTAATTACACCTAATTTATCTTCAATTAAACAACCTGGTTTTGAGATGGGTAGACTATCTACAGAGATTTTAATTAATGAAATTGAGAATATCCATAAAAACATTCCTTATTCTTTCCAAAATATTGTTTTACCTACAGAGTTAATCATTAGAAAATCTACATAAAAAAATTATCTTAAAACTCTTTTATTATTTTATGTATTTTTGAAAAAAACATTAATGCACAAAATATTTATTTTATTTATTGTGATTTCTTTTATAAGTTGTAAAAGTAATACAGAAAAAGTATCAAATTTTAAATTCACCAATAACTTAATTAATGAAACCAGTCCTTATTTACTTCAACATGCACACAATCCCGTTAATTGGCATGCATGGAGTAAAGAAACACTTGAATTAGCAAAAAAAGAAAATAAGTTAATTTTAATCTCAATAGGTTATTCTTCATGTCATTGGTGTCATGTGATGGAACAAGAAAGTTTTGAAAATGAAGATGTTGCGTCAATAATGAATGAAAATTTTATTTGCATAAAAGTTGATAGAGAAGAAAGGCCTGATGTTGACCAAATTTACATGAATGCAGTTCAATTAATGACCGGAAATGGTGGGTGGCCATTAAACTGTATTGCCTTACCTGATGGAAGACCCTTTTGGGGAGGTACTTATTTTCCTAAGGAAGATTGGGTAAACGCACTTAATAAACTAGCTAAATTATATACTGAAACACCTGAAAGAGCAATAGAATTTGCTGAAAATTTAACTGAGGGAATTAAGAATTCAAATTTTATCCAATTAAATACAAATGAAATGGTTTATAATCTTTCAGATTTAAAATCAGCTGTCAGTAATTGGAGTAAAATCATGGATTTTAATTTTGGTGGGCGAAAAGGAGCTCCTAAATTCCCAATGCCAAATAATTTTCAATTTTTATTAAAATATGGTTTGCAAGCAAATGATATTGAAATTCAAAATTATGTTAATACCACATTAACAAAAAAGGCAATGGGAGGTATTAATGATCAAATTGGAGGTGGGTTTTCTAGATATTCAGTAGATAAACAATGGCATATACCTCATTTTGAAAAAATGTTATATGATAACGCACAATTAGTTAGTTTATATAGTGAAGCCTATCAAGGATATAAAAACGAATTATATAAAAAAACAGTCTATGAAACACTTAAATTTATTGAACGAGAATTAATGTCTACTGAAGGAGCATTTTATTCATCTTTAAATGCTGATAGTAATAATTTAAAAAGTGAATTTGAAGAAGGTGCATATTATGTTTGGACAAAAGCAACTTTAAAAGATATTTTAGGAAATGATTTTGCATTATTTTCTGATTATTATAATGTGAATAATTATGGGTACTGGAAGAATAATAATTATGTACTTATTAGAAAAAGTAATACTGCTGAAATTTTAATTAAATATAATATTACCATTGCTGAATTAAACAAAAAGGAAAGTTTTTGGCGTAATACCATTTTAAAAGAAAGAGAAAAGAAAGACAAACCAGGGTTAGATTACAAATCTTTAACTTCATGGAATGCACTCATGTTAAAGGGATATGTTGATGCTTATACTGTTTTTAATGATTCTCACTTTTTAAACATCGCTATTAAAAACGCAACCTTTATTTATTCTAAACAGCTTCAAAAAAATGGAAGATTATACCATAATTATAAAAATGGAGAAAGTCTAATTAATGGTTATTTAGAAGATTATGCTACAGTAATAGATGCGTATATTTCTTTATATGAAGCTACCTTAAATGAAAAATGGTTGGAGACAGCCAAAAAATTAACCGATTATGTATTTGATCATTTTTTTGATACAAAGAGTTCAATGTTTTATTTTACATCAAATGAAGAATTAAATTTAATTGCACGTAAAATGGAAATTGAGGATAACGTTATACCATCTTCTAACTCTATAATGGCTAAAAATTTATTTAAACTAAGCCATTATTATTCTAATAATAAATACTTAAAGGTTAGCAAACAAATGCTTTTAAACGTACAAGAAAAAGTAATTCAAAATGGTTCAAAATATTCAAATTGGCTGCAATTAATGAATCTTTTTGTTGGTGATTATTATGAGATAGCTATTTCAGGTAAAGATGCTTTAACTAAACTAAAAGAAATAAATCAGCATTATATTCCAAATAAGTTAATTGCTGGTAGTACTAATAAAAGTATGATTCCTTTAATGGAAGGAAGATTCAATAAAAGTGAAACTCTTATTTATATATGTGTTGATGGCGCTTGCCAACTTCCAGTAAATGATACACAAAAAGCACTAGACCAACTAAAAATTGAGTATTAAGAATTTTCCCAAAGATATTTTAGTAAATTTCAAATTATATTATACTACATTATGAAATACATCTTTATCATTATTTTTTTCTCTATTATATGTAATTCTTGCATTTCTACTCCACCTAAAAATTTATTACTTCAAGAAGTCTCATCTAGTGAAACAGGTGTCTTATTTATAAATAAACTTCATGATACTCCACAACTTAATATTTTAACCTATCTATATTATTATAATGGTGCTGGTGTAACAGCTGCCGATTTCAACAATGACGGTCTCTTAGATTTATATTTTGTTGGAAATCAAGTTTCAAACAAATTTTACTTAAATCAAGGTGATTTTAAATTTAAAGACAAAACGGAACAATCAAACCTAAAAGGGCAAAAAGGATGGTCATCGGGGGTTAGTGTAGCTGATGTTAATGGTGATGGATGGTTAGATATTTACATATGTCAAGTCTCTAATAATGAGATGTTTAAAGGGCGAAATCAATTATATATAAATCAGGGTTTAAATAAACTTGGCATACCTGAATTTAAAGATGAAGCTGAAAAATATGGACTTGATTTTTCGTCGTATTCTAACCAAGCAACTTTTTTTGATTATGATTTAGATGGGGATTTAGATATGTTTTTAATGAAAAATCAATCTATACACCCTAGTTCTACTTTTGGAAGGTTTAAAAACAATGTTACTAATGCCCCAGCCGGTGATAAACTTTTGAGAAATGATAATGGTCATTTTATTGAAATAACGCAACAAGCAGGGATATTTAGCAGCTTAACCGGATATGGTTTAGGCTTAGCTATAAGCGATTTTAATAAAGATGGTTGGCCTGATATTTATGTTGGGAATGATTTTTTTGAAAATGATTACCTCTACCTAAATCAAAAAGATGGAACTTTTAAAGAGCAAATTTCTGAAGATGCGACTAAACTAGGACATACTACACATTTTTCAATGGGTAATGATGTTGCCGATTTTAATAATGATGGGTATACGGATATTTTATCAGTTGATATGCTTCCAGAAAATAGAATGACCTATACCATGTCTGGTGCTGAATATGAATATGAAGATTACAACCAATTTTTAAAAAATGGATATACACCACAATACATGCAAAATACATTACATGTAAACTTAAGAAATGGCAATTTTAGTGAGATTGGATTTCAGGCTGGTATTGCTGCTACCGAGTGGAGTTGGGCTAGTTTATTTGCTGATTTTGATAACGATGGGCAAAAAGATATTTTTATTAGTAATGGTATTTATGGAGCGACTAATAATATGGATTTCATCAATTTTATTTCAAATAAAAAATATCAGAGCCGTATTAATAAGGGAATGACTGAGGATGATATGTTTATGGTTCAAAAAATTCCAAAAGTAAGCGCCTCAAACTATATATTTAAAAACTCTGGAGATTTAAGTTTTAAAAAAATGAACGGAACTTGGTTAACTACAAAAGAAAATTTTAGTAATGGTGCCGTTTATGCCGATTTAGATAATGATGGTGATTTAGATTTAGTTGTTAATAATTTAAATGAAGAAAGTGCTATTTATAAAAATACTACTGTAAATAAAAATTATTTAAAAATTAGGTTTAAAGCAACAAAACTCAATACACAAGGTATTGGCGCAAAAGTTACCTGTTATACAAATGGACAATTACAATACGCCGAAAATTTTACCACTCGTGGCTATTTATCATCTGTGCCTCCTGAGCTTCATTTTGGGTTTAATACTATTGAAACTATTGATTCTATAAAAATTATTTGGCCAAATAAACAAGTTCAAACCTTAAAAAATATAAAAACAAATCAAACTTTAAACCTTGAAATTAACGATGTCAACAATTTTCCTTCAAAAATTAAAGAGCAAAATATTACAGGAATATTAACCAATGTTTCAACTAAATTAAAATACAAAAATTTTGATTTTCCTTCTTACGGATTTCAACGAGAACCCATAATTCCCTTTTTACTTTCTAATTTAGGTCCTCACCTATCTATTGCAGATGTTGATAAAAATGGATATAGTGATGTATTAATTGGTGGAAATAAACGTCAAAAAACACAATTATTGTTACAAGATTTAAAAGGTAATTTTTCACTTAGTTCACAACCTTATTTAGATAAAGATTTTCATAAGGAAGACGCTAATAATCTTTTTATTGATGTTGACAATGATGGAGATTTAGATTTAATAATTGCTAGTGGAGGAAATGAATATCTATTAGGTAAAAATTTAGAACCTCGTTTATATTTAAATGATAATGGAAAATTTACAAAAGAAACAAATGCATTTAAAGGTATTATGTTAAATGCATCTGTAATCAAAGCAGCCGATTTCGATAGAGACGGATTTGTAGATTTATTTATTGGAAGCAATGCTAAACCAAGACAGTTTGGGCAAGTTCCAAAGAGTTTTATATTAAAAAATGATGGCCTCAATCACTTTATTGATATTACAGATTCAGTTTTTAAGGAATCTCAAAATATTGGGATGGTACAAGATGCGCTATGGACAGATATTAATAAAGATGGTTTTGACGATTTAATTATAGTTGGACACTGGATGCCAATTTCTATACTTTTAAATGAAAACGGGACACAATTTACCCTTCAAACTAATAACAATTTACAACAATCAAATGGACTATGGAATTGTATTGCACAAAATGACTTTGACAAAGATGGGGATATTGATTTTGTAGTGGGTAATTGGGGTGAAAATAGTTTATTAAAAGCATCAATTCAACAACCTATTAATTTATATGAAGCCGATTTTGATGAAAATGGAAAATCAGAAGCTCTCTTAACTTATGTATATAAAAATAAAGAAATTTTATTACCTACACGTGATGCTTTGTTTAAGCAAATGCCTAGTTTAAATCAAAGGTTTAAGACTTATACTGAGTTTGCTGAAACCAATTTTGATAAAATTTTTACGAAAGCACAACTTAAAAATGCCCAAAAGAGACAAGTGTTTAACTTATCCAGTAGTTATGTAGAAAACTTAGGGCTTGGGAAATTTAAAATACATCGCTTACCCGATATGGCACAGTGGTCAACTATTCAAACATTATTGGTTGATGATTTTAATGAAGATGGTTTTGATGATTTACTTTTAGCTGGTAATCTTTATGAAGTAAACACACAAATAGGCAGGTTAGATGCTTTACATGGTTTATTATTATTAAACGATTCTAAAGATGGATTTTATACATCTATTGAAATGAATACAAGTTTCAATATAAAAGGACCTGCAAGATCAATGAAAAAAATAAAAATTAAAGACACAAATTTTTATTTGATTTCTGTTAATAATGATAGTCTCACAGTTTTGAAAAAATTGAATTAGGATGCTATAATTATTGTTTTAAGCTTTAATTATAGGAATACAACTATTCTATCTTACATGAAATACTTTAAAATTTAATATTAAAGTCTAATCGTATTCTTGTTCCTGTTTCAAGATTTGTCCTTGTAGTTTTTATACCTTCAACAAAATAAGTTCTCAATACGGTATTAAATTTAGCATTAAATTTATAACTAACTCTCAATTCATGACCTCTAAAATTACTCGATCGTGTCATATTATTATTTCCCCATCGCACCCAATCATCTTGTGAAAAATAGTCTATAACTGCATATTTTTCAATGTGTGCATAATAATAACTGAATTTAAACTTTTTAAAACTATACATTAAACTTCCAACATAACCAGAAGTCTGGTTTTTATATACATCATCAATTTGTGTATTGGTTTTGTAATTTTTTAAATTTTCAAAGTAATCTAGCCCTATTTTTAATCCTGTTTTCATTAAATTAATTTGAAAACTAGTAGCCAAAATATTATAGTTCATGGCAAAAGTATCAGTCTCATCTGGTGTATTTGGTATATCGGACCCGCTTATAAGACCATTAGATATTGTTATGTTGTTATTTCCAAGGTTACTATTCAATTTAAGTTGAACAATACTTATACTACTATCATCATTAAAAGTTTTTCCAGCATTACTAACTATAAAATAGCCAACAACGGGTTCAAGATTTAATTTTTCACTCAGCTTATAGTTTCCCCCAACGGCAATTCCTTCTGGATTTACATCATCATCCCAAATCAATTCATTTTGTTGCCAAAAAGGCATACCATTTTTACCAGCCCAAGCCCAATATCCTTTTCTATTAGAAACTTTAAGATATGCTTTATCTATAGAAAAATCATCACTTTGAAATTCTTTTCCTAAGGTTACATGTGGAGATTGTTGATTCAAAGAATTTCCTGAACGTAATCTACCTCCAAATTCTATATTTTTATTTAAACTGTATTTAAAACCAAAGCGTAATCTATATCTCAATCGATCTCTATCATCTCTAGTTGAGCCATCTGTTTTATCAGAATTTCTATCTAGTTCTGCTCTAAAACGAAAATTACCATAAAAATTTAACTTGCTTCCTGTTTCCTTTTCTTGTGCATTAATAATTGACGTAATTAGTAAAATAAGTAAAAATGAAGTAAGTTGTATAAACTGTTTCATGTAATTTGAAATTTATTTCAATAGGATTGCTATAAAAAAATGGTAAATACTGGCATATAAAATTTTATATACCAGTATTATTATTAAGTTTTAATTTATTATTTTAAAACTTTTATAGTATTTAAATCTCCTCTATTTGATGCTATTATGATAATTTTTGAATTATCTTCTTTAGTAACTGTTAGCATATCTTTAACATTGCCAGGTGCAAAAAAGCCACTTTCCAATCTTGATATTGCTGTGAAATTTCCGTTCCCGTCACCTTTTAAGAATAAACCAATACTTGAATCGTTTCTAGTTGTTTCAATTTCAGATTCATAAAGATTTCCTGCAATAACACAATCAAGATTTCCATCACCATCATAATCTTCAATCAGGGTCTTATTGATAGAAGATAACTGCGCTAAATTTGGTAAGGCAGAAACCTTAAATTTACCATTCCCTAAGTTTTCTACATAACTACTGGTGAATATTTTAGCTTGATAATGTAGGGCATCTTTTAAATCACCTTTACCATAAACTGAAGTAACATCTGCAACAGCAAATAAATTATAGCTTGGGAAATCTTTAGCAACTTCTGGGTTTTGCTGAGATGAACATGAACGACCTCTAACAGGGTATAAAACACCCTCATTGTAATAACTTAAAACAATATCAAGTGATCCATTATTGTCAAAATCTTTGGCATACACTTCAAAAGGTTCTTTTTCGGTAGCTTGTGATTTATAATTTAATCCTAAATTCCCAACAATATAATCCATATCACCATCTTTATCAAAATCTGCTTGAGCAATACTAGACCACCAACCTGTAGAGTTTTCTAAATCAGCTTCTTTAGTTTGGGTTACAAAATGATTATTTTCATTTTTAAAAATTGAAATTGGCATCCAATCTCCAGTAATAACTAAATCTAATTTTTTATCATTGTTATAATCTGTCCAAATAGCATCTGTCACTAATCCTAATTTTCGGAATTGTGGTGCTACTTTATCAGTAATATCAGTAAATACACCTATCCCATTATTTTGTAAGATATAACTATCAGCAGGCATTGGGTATTTTCCCGGAATCACTCTACCACCTATAAACAAATCAATATCTCCATCATTATCAAAATCTGCTGGTTTAACTACGGCTCCACTCGAATTTACTCTTGGTAAATTTGTACTTTTTGTAAAGACACCTTTACCATTGTTCAGATAAAGTCTATCTTGTAAAGATGGTGAATCTGATTGAAACTCATAACTACCACTTACCACGTATAAATCAGCATCTCCATCTCCATCTGCATCGAAAAGTGCAGCATCCATATCCTCAAATTTTTTATCTTTTTCAAAGGCAATATTTTTTGATAATTTAAAATTTCCATCGGCTTGTTGAAAGAATAAAGCACTTGCAAAACCAGCTCCATTACCAACAAATACATCTTCTAATCCATCATTATTAACATCAGCAACAGCCAATTTAGGACCCAAATTTGAAAAATCGTAGGGAAGTAATGGCTGTAAGGCATAGTCATCAAAAAAGGTTTCTTGATGGGTGAAAGTAATATTGTTTTCACCTGCAATATTTTTAAATAAATTATTTGGTTCTTTTGTGGTAACAGCCATAATTTCTGTAGCATCTTTGTAGTCTAAAGTATAAACTTTATCAGTTTTAAGATTTTGTAAAAGTTGAGTTTTACCATCTGGCCAAACTACTTTTACACTATCAACAGATTCTAAACTTGCCATTCCAAAATGAACAATAGGCGTTACAGAAGATTGAAAACCTCTTGTTAAATAAAGTTCTTGAAATTGAGATAAACCTTTATTTTGGACTTTTATTTTGGTGCCTAAGCCATTTAAATTAGATTTTGGTCCATTTAATTTAAATTGCAAATAATGATTCACATGATTATCGCTTGCTGAGTTTTTGTAAATAGTTGCCATAGAATCAACATTATTGATAACAATATCTAAATCTCCATCATTGTCTAAATCTGCATAAGCTGTTCCTGTCGAAAAACCTTTTAAATCTAAACCCCACTTTTTTGAAACATTAGTAAAAGTTAAATCTCCATTATTTTGAAAGCTGTAATTTGCAACTTTTTCTGATGGAATATTAGTGATATCATCTAATGTTAATTTTGTAAAACGAGTCTTTTTCTTTAAAGCTTTAAAATAATCGGAATTCTGCACATCACGTCTTGAACCATTAGTAATATAAATATCTTTCCATCCATTATTGTTTAAATCCGCAAACAATGCAGACCAACTCCAATCTGTAGTAGCCAATCCGGCAATTCTAGCTGTTTCACTAAAAATCAGGTCACCATGTTCATCTGCCCCCCTATTTAACTGTAAACTATTTTGCATGTATTGATAATGCATACCATCATTTACGGTCTCCCAAAATGATGAAGGATTCATACCAGACATATTCGCTTTAAGACGCCTATTATCTTCAGCTGTCATGTCCAACTGTACTAAATCTAATAATCCATCATTATTATAATCTGAAATGTCTACCCCCATTCCGTAGAGAGATGTATGTTTAAGGTATGTTTGAGAAACTTCTCTAAAACTTCCATCTTTATTATTTATATAAAAATAGTCTGGAGATGTAAAATCATTAGACACATAAATATCTGGCCAACCATCTTGGTTAAAATCACCAATATTAGCACTTAATGTTAGCCCAAAATTCAAAATACCTGCTTCTTTAGTAACATCTGTAAAGGAATTATCACCATTATTACGATATAAATGATCTGATTCTTCTAATGTAGGGTTATCCATTTTCTTTTTATAAAAAGCAATGGGTGTGCTTGTTTTATTTGGAGGATAGTTTGCTACATATAAATCTAAATCACCATCATGATCGTAATCTATAAAACTTGCTTGCATAGAATTTCCATTATCAGCAACACCATATTTTTCAGCTTCTTCAGTAAAGGTTAAATCTTTATTATTGATATAAAGCTGATTTTTTCTATCTGAAGTTAATCCTGAAATACTAACATAGATGTCTAAATAACCATCATTATTAATATCTATCATAGTTACACCTGTATTCCATAATTCATTTCCTGTAATAGCAGCATTTTCGGTAATATCTTCAAACTCTAACTGACCTTTATTAAGGTATAACTTATTTGAATTTTGGTTTGAAGTTAAAAACACATCTTCTAATCCATCATTATTTATATCACCAATAGCAACTCCTCCCCCCATATATATATAAGGAAATTTAAAATAGTTTAAGCTATCTGATTCTGTAACAATATTGGTAAAATTGATACCTGTCTCAATTGCTGGAACCTCCTCAAATAAAAAATGTTTTTTTAATGGTTCGGTTTTAGAACAAGAACTTACTAATAATAAACCTATACTTATAGCAAAATAAATTTTTATTGACTTCATTTTAAGTTGTTTTTTTTTAAAAATAAACAAAATAATAGAGTCTATAAGACTGTTTTAAGATATTAACCTATTGTTAATCTTTTAAATTTAATATTTTAAAAGATTAACAATACAATACAATTAATAAATGCCTCCCTTTTAAGATAGAAATATTAATAATATAACTATAAGTAGCTTAATATTAGTAACCTCTATTTTGCTTAAGTGCCTTATTCAATTTCAATTGCTTTTGTGGAATAGGAAAAACGTCATGTCCATTTGGGATTTCAATTCCAAAATTAGTTTTAATGTAATCAAGGTGGTTGCCTGATCTCCTAAGCACATACCAAAGTGAGTATTCACCTGAAAGTTCAAAACGATATTCATTTAATATAATGGGCATTAAATCTTCAGAATCAATAGGCTTTAATTGAGCTCTTTTTCGTATTTTATTAATTAAAATCTTAGCGCCTTCAATATCACCCATTTTGAATTTAGACTCTGCTAAATCAATTAAAATTTGACCATAACGCATTAATATAACATTTGCTTTACTGAAAATTGTTGAAGCAGATGCACTTGGATCAGGTGCTCTCCAATTTTTTACAGAATAATAACCAGAACGTTCTCCATCATCTCCTAACCACGGCTTATCTTTTGTTCCTAAAATATTCATTCCTTGAAATTGATCTTGAACACTGTTATAACTTGAAATGTTAATACTAACATCTGGATGAGATTCACCTGGCCCTATTACCGTAGCCAATTTTCGGGTGTCATTTTGGGCAAATGAAGTAGCTAAAGTCTGATTTGCAAATATTAATGCTGCTCCTCCCAATTCCGTTGGGAGTGAAAAGGATTGTATAAACGTAGAATAATTATCACGACCCCAACCAAGGTTATCATTACCATTAAACTGAATTTCAAAAATAGATTCTTTATTATTTTGGTGTTTGAAAGAATTAATATCTGAAAAGTTAGACATTAAATCATAGTACTTTTCTAATTTGTTAAAAGCAACTACTGCTTTCTCATATTGCTTAAGCCACATATAAGATTCTCCTATATATGCCAAAGCAGCACCTTTTGTAGCTCTTCCCAAATCATTTTCAGATTCATAAGTAAAAGATAATTGACCACTAGCCAAAGTTAAATCTTGTATTACCTGTCTAAACACATCATCTTGAGTTGAATTTACAGAATCAATAATTGCCATTTCATCTATTTCTTCAACTATTGGCACATTTCCAAAAGTTGAAGCAAGATAATAATAACTTAAACCTCTATTAAAATAACACTCTGCTTTAAGTCTATTATACAATGCTAATGAAATGATTTTTTCTTCAAACATATAATCTAGCTTTAAAATAGATTTATTTGCTCTTATAATTCCATCATAAGACAGTATCCAAAAGTTATTTAAATTATCATTATTAGAAGAAACATTAAATAACGAATAAGAATTACCCTCTTCTCCCAATAATTTTAGGTCTTGACCCAATAAGTTAGCAGAATAATAGATACCTTTAATTAAATATTTTTCTGAATTTTGATACGTATCGTAAACATCTGAAACTATTGATAAAGCATCAATTTCATTTGTTAATTCTTTTTTTGAGGCATCATCTAATTCTTTCTTATTTTTAGTATTCGATGTACAACTAATCAAACCTGTTAAAAATATAAGTATTAAAAAAGTGGTGAATTTCATTTTTTAGTAAATTTTAGTTTAATTGTTAACAATTTTTACAAATATATTAAAATTCTCATTTTAAAATAAAAATAAAAATATAGAAAATAATAATTAAAATTTTATTGAAATACAATTAATTTGATACTTTTGGTAATTGAGGAATTCATAATGAGTACAAACAAAATTGAATATATAAAACGCATGTAAATGAGAAAATTAAAATTAATAATTATTAGTGTTTTTTTAATGCTGAATTCTTGTAATTCATCTGAAAATGAATCTAGTAATACATTATTTAAAAGTTTAACTAGTAGTGAAACCGGTATTGATTTTACTAATTCAATAATTGACACTAGAGACTTTAATATTTTTTCATATCGAAATTTTTATAATGGAGCAGGCGTTGGAATAGGTGATATCAATAATGATGGTTTACCCGATGTTTATATGGTTTCAAATTTAAGGGGAAATAAATTATTTTTAAATAAAGGGAATTTAAAATTTAAGGATGTTACTGAAACTTCTAAAACAAAGGGTACACAAGCATGGTCAACAGGTGTGGTTATGGTAGATATTAATAATGATGGATTTTTAGATATTTATGTAGCTAATGCAGGAAATGTGAAAGGTGATACTAGAAAAAATGAACTATTTATAAATAACAAGGATTTAACTTTTACTGAACAAGCTGCTAAGTATGGCTTAGATGATGATGGATTTACAACACACACCTCTTTTTTTGATTATGATGGGGATGGAGATTTAGATGTTTATATACTTAACAACAGCTTTATACCTGTTAACTCGTTAGAATATGCAAATAAGCGAAATTTAAGGGATAACGATTGGCCTTTACCTGAGTTATTTAAAGGTGGCGGTGATAGATTACTTAAAAACGAAAATGGTACTTTTATAGATGTTAGTGAAGAAGCTGGTATTTATGGAAGTTTAATTGGTTTTGGCTTAGGCGTTATTGTTGGTGATGTCAATAATGATTTATTACCTGATATTTATGTTTGTAATGATTTTTATGAGCGTGATTATCTATATATTAATCAAGGAAATGGAGTTTTTAAAGATGAAATAAAAGACCAAATGCCGCATATTACCATGTCATCTATGGGTGCAGATATGGCAGATATTAACAATGATGGACTTCAAGATCTTTATGTAGCTGACATGCTTCAAGAAGAAGACAAACGTCTAAAAGAACTAGCTGATTTTGAAAGCTACTATGTATATCAATTAAAGTTAAAAAGAGATTTTCATCATCAATATATGCAAAATACATTGCAACTAAATAATGGAAATAATACATTTTCTGAAATAGGTTTTTATAGTAATACTGCTCAAACCGATTGGAGTTGGTCATCATTGTTTTTTGATATGGATAATGATGGGTTTAAAGATCTATTTGTAACAAATGGTCTATATCGCGATCTTACAGATCAGGATTTTTTGAATTATTTTGCCAATAGTATTATTCAGAAAATGGCTATTACTGGAAAAAAAGAGGAAATTGAGGCTATCATTAACAAAATGCCAAGTACACCTATTACAAATTATGCCTTTAAAAACAATCATAATTTAAAATTTACTAATGAAGCTGAAAATTGGGGTTTTAAAGAAACAACCTATTCAAATGGTGCCGCATATGCAGATTTAGATAATGACGGTGATTTAGACTTAATTATTAATAATGTGAACCAAAAATCATTAGTTTATGAAAATACTGCATCACAAAAACTTAAACATACTTTTTTAAGTGTCCAGTTAAAAGGTGATGTCAAAAATACTTTTGGAATTGGAGCTCAAGTAAAATTATATTATAAAAATCAAATTTATATGCAAGAACAAATGCCTTCTCGAGGTTTTCAATCTTCGGTTGATTATAAATTAGTTTTTGGTTTAGATAGTATAAAAAAAATAGATTCAATAAAGGTTTTTTGGCCTAATAAAAAAATACAAAAAATTGTAGATATTAAAACCAATCAAACTCTTTTAATTGATATAAAAAATGCAGATAAAGATGCTGAAACAATAAAGAATGAAATAAGTAAAACGTATTTCACTAATGCAAAACACCCTTTTAAAGCTCATAAAGAAAATGAATATATCGATTTTAATTTTGAAGGATTAGCACCAAAAATGTTATCAAAAGAAGGACCTACTATTGCTATAGGAGATGTAAATAATAATGGATTAGATGATATTTATATTGGAGGGGCGTTTAACCAAGAAGGGATATTATATTTTCAAAACAACATTGGAAAATTTACACCTTCAAATTTTACAACTGATGGTGCCTTTGAAGATACTTGCTCCAAATTTATTGATATTGATAATGACAATGATTTAGATTTAGTAATAGGCTCTGGTGGTAATTTTGAAAATGCAAGAACAGGTGTAAGAACCTATATTAACGATGGAAAAGGTAATTTTAGTGACTATAAAATTATTGCATTCAGTCAAGCAAATATAGCTGTTATTGCTCCCTATGACTTTGATAATGATGGTGATATTGACTTGTTTGTAGGAAGTTTAAGTATTCCTGGCATTTACGGTATGAATCCTGAAAATTTATTATTAGAAAATGATGGAATAGGAAATTTTAAAAATGTAGTAAATAAAAAGGCTCCAGAAGTAAAAAACATTGGAATGACAACAGATGCTGTTTGGCAAGATATGGATGGTGATAGTTTAAAAGATTTAATTGTTGTTGGTGATTGGATGTCTCCTCATATTTTTAAAAATAACGGTAAGCAATTAATCGAATTAAAAACTAATTTAGATCAAATATCTGGTGCTTTTAATTGTGTGAAGGCAGTTGATATTGACAAAGATGGTGACATAGATTTTATTTTAGGTAATAGAGGTGAAAATTCATTTTATAAAACCAGCAATAATAGTGTTGTAAAAATGTTTATACATGATTTTGATAATAATGGAAGTGTTGAGCAAATTTTAACCAGAAATATAAACGGAAAAGATATTCCTGTACACCTTTTGAAGGAATTGAGAGCTCAAATAAATACGCCAGAACTTAAAAATATGAAGTTTTCAGATTATGCAACAAAGTCTATTGATGAATTATTTTCCAAAGAGATTTTAGCTAAAGCTTCAGTTAAAAAAATAAATACATTTCAATCGGTTGTATTATTAAACAATAACAATAATTTTAAGGTAGTACCTTTACCTTTTCGAGCCCAAATTTCAACCATTAATAACATCCTAGTGATGGATATTAATAAAGATGGTAATCTAGATTTAATAACAACAGGAAATAATTTCAGCTACAAAACCCAATATACGCGTCAAGATGCTAGTTATGGCGATGTATATTTTGGTGATGGTTTAGGCAAGTTTGCTTGGCAGCCTTCTAAACAAACAGGTTTTTTTGTAAAAGGTCAAATTAACGATATGGCAAAGCTAAATGAAAATCAAACTGAAATGTATATATTAGTTGGTCCTAATAATGATGTTCCTCAATTATTTAAGTTAAATGAATAAATATAGCTGTATTTTTTTTCTTTTAATGTTAGGAGCTTGTAATTCTGACCCAGAAAAAGGTTTATTTACCAAAGTTTTAAGCAGTCATTCAAAAATAAATTTTGAAAATACACTTGAAGATTCTAAATCATTAAATGCTCTTGATTACATGTATTTTTATGACGGTGGTGGCGTATCTGTAGGCGACATTAATAATGATGGTTTACCTGATATTTATTTTACAGCCAATAAGGTTACAAACAAACTATACCTCAATAAAGGTAATTTTATATTTGAAGATATAACCATAAAAGCAGGTGTTTCAGGTCATTCAGATTGGAACACCGGGACTGTAATGGCTGATGTCAATGGAGATGGACTACTAGACATTTATGTATGTGCAGTTGTTGGAATTTTAGGTTTTGAGGGACAAAATGAATTGTTTATAAATAATGGTGATTTAACTTTTTCTGAAAAATCTACAGACTATAATTTAGATATACAATCCCAAGCTAACAATGCTGCTTTTTTTGATTATGATAAAGACGGTGATTTGGATATGTACCTTTTAAACGAAGGAAAACATAGTGCAGAATCATTTGGCCCAGCTAAAAACAGATTATTAATAAGTGAAGGGAATGGCGATAGATTATTGAGAAATGATGATGGTAAATTTATAAATGTTAGTCAGTCTGCAGGTATTTATAGCGGTTCAAATAGCTATGGATTGGGAGTTTCTGTAGCAGACTTCAACAATGATGGTTGGGATGATTTGTATATAAGTAATGATTTTCACGAAGATGATTATTATTATATTAACAATAAAAATGGCACTTTTTCGGAACAACTTAAATCTCATTTTGGTAAAATAAGTCGTTATTCAATGGGCAATGACGTAGCAGATATAAATCATGATGGATATCCCGATGTAATAACCCTTGATATGATGCCTAATGATGAAAAAACATTAAAATCAACTTTAAATAATAATGATATACCCTATCATAAACTCAGAAAAAAATTGGGTTATTACCCACAATTTTCTCGAAACATGCTGCAAATTAATCAAAAAGGAAAGTACTTTACAGAAGTAGCTCTTTATAGTGGAATTGAAGCAACCGATTGGAGTTGGGCACCGTTATTAGCAGATTTTAACCAAGATGGAGAATTAGATCTTTTTGTAAGTAATGGTATTTATAGACGATTAAACGATTTAGATTATCTTAAAATGTTAACCGATGAAGCAACTAAAAGAAATATTAATACTTCGCGTTTATTTGATCAGAAAGCTTTAGAGAAAATGCCAAAAGCTGCGGTTCATAATTATATTTATAAAGGTTCTAAAAATTTAAAATTTGAAGATAAATCGGGTGTTTGGTTTCCTAAAAAGCCTACAGAATCGAGTGGTAGTGCTTATGCAGATATCGATAATGATGGTGATCTAGATTTAATTATTAATAATTATAATGCAAAACCAAGTATTTTAAAAAATAATTCAATTAATAATTCATATTTAAAACTCAATTTTAAGACAACTACAAAAAACACGTTTGCAATAGGAACAAAAGTCTTAGCCTACAACAATGGCCAAATGCAATTAAGACAGTTGTATACAACTCGTGGATTTCAATCTGGAATAGCTCCTGTTGCTTATTTTGGATTTGAAAAAGTTAAAAAAATTGATTCATTACGTATTATTTGGCCTGATAATACCAGTGAATTATTAGTAGATGTTACTACCAATCAAAATTTAACCATTAAACCTTCTAAAAATCGTAAAACCATAGATTATGCAATGCTTTTTAAAACAACAAAACCATGGTTTAAAGTTGTAAGTGACTCAAGCTTCAACACTATAAAGCATGTAGAAAATAATTCCAACGAATTTAAGATAAACCCACTTTTACCCTATGGTCTATCAACATCTGGACCTGCTTTTTCATTCTCTAATCAAACAGAAGGTCAAAGCAATTTAATTTTTTTGGGAGGAGCAACTCATCATAAATCACAATTATTGGCTATTGACAGTTTAGGTATTCATCCCAAAACTACAATTAATTTTGATGAAGATTTGCTATCAGAAGATGTAGATGCTACATTTTTTGATGCCGATAATGATGGAGATGATGATTTATTCATAGTATCTGGAGGGAATGAGTTTCGGGGGAAATCAAAATCCCTAAAAGATCGGATTTACTTAAATGATGGCAAAAATAACTTTACAAAATCAGTTTCTGCATTACCTGAATACTATGAAAATGGTTCATTTGTAAGAATTAATGATATAGACCAGGATGGTGATATTGATTTGTTTATTGGTGGTCGTGCTATTGCCAAAAAATTTGGGAAATCCCCTAAGTCAAACTTACTTCTAAATGATGGTTCTGGAAAATTTAAAATTGCTAAAAGTATTTTAACAGATAGTATTGGGATGCTGACTGATGCCATTTTTACAGATTTTAACAATGATGGATTTGATGATTTAATTGTTGTTGGAGAATGGATGTCACCTCAATTTTATAAAAATAATAAAGGAAATTTTGTTAATGTGAGCAAATCTTTAACCGATGAAAATAATACTGGACTTTGGCAAGCAATTCAACCTTTTGATATAGATGGGGATGGTGATACAGATTACTTATTAGGAAATTGGGGCCTGAATACTAAGTTTAAAGCCTCAAAAAAAGAACCTCTTAAAATGTTAATTGGTAATCTTTTAAAAAACGATAAATGGCTGACGTTACTCAGTTTTTCCAAAAATGGAACTTATTATAGTATTAATACAAAAGAAGAATTACAGAAAGTTTTGGGTAGTTATATTGATACAAAATTTAAAAATTACAGAGCTTTTTCTGGCAAAGATTTTAATCAAATTATAGATAAAAAACTTCAAGTAAGAAGTATTTTAAAGACTGTTCAAAATTTAAGCTCGGGGTATTTAGAAAATATAAATGGGAGCTATATTTTTAAGGCGTTTAACGAAACGTTGCAGCTATCTCCAATAACTTGTTTTTTAAAAGCAGATTTTAATAACGATGGACTTGACGAAGTATTGGCTGCTGGAAATCTTTTTGAAGTACCTCCTTTCCAAGGAAAATTAGACGGAAACTTAGGACATATCCTACACGCAGACGGTAAAGTAACTACTGGTTTGGACTTAGGTTTAGCTACTGGAAACAAACAAGTTAAACAACTTAAGGCACTTAAAATTGGTGTTGAAAATTACTTAATTGTTGTGGTTAATGATGATAAGACATTATTATATAAAATAATAGCTAAGTGATAAATCACAAAGAAAAAAATTTAATTTTATAGCTAATATCAAACCCTTCCATATATGTATCGGTAATATTAAACAAAGACATCATATCATTTATATCTTATTTTCATAATTAGTATTGTCAAAGCAAATATTAATGTAATACTATTTGCTATAATAAGTGGAATGTCATTAACAGATATACCATATATTAACCAAAGAAGTACACCTGTAGTAAAAATACTATACATTGCAAGAGACAAATGCATTGTTTGCTTGGTTTTAATAACTTTAATAGCTTGAGGTAGAAATGAAAAAGTTGTGCAAACTGCTGCTGCTAAACCAATTATTGTATTTATTTCCATGTTATTTAGTTACTTCCATTTTACTGAAAATTCATTTTAAGTGAAATTAGGCTAGATTCACCTTCAAAAGCTAACAAATAAACTATTTAGTTCTCAATAGTTTATTTTACAAAATTTCCTATGAGTCCATTTTGAGAATTTGTTCCTACCATAACTTCAAATTCACCATCTTCAACAATAAATTCACCTACATTTGTATAAAATCCAAGTTCTTTATCTGTTAAAATGAATTCAATTATTTTTGATTTATTGGGCTTCAAACTAAATTTTTCAAATCCCTTTAATTCCTTTACAGGACGTACAACACTTGCTACTTTATCCCTAATATACAACTGTGTTACTTCTTCACCTGTGACTTTTCCTCTATTTTTTACATTAACTCTAACTTTAATTTTAGCTTTGTCGGAAGTGTCTATTTGAAGGTCTGAATATTCAAATTCAGTATAACTCAACCCATATCCGAAAGGGTATAAGGGCTGATTAGATTCATCACTATAATGTGACCAAAATACCATTTCTACAGGGTCTGGTCTTCCAGTATTATAATGATTATAATAAATAGGAATCTGTCCTACACTTCTAGGGAAAGTCATTGGAAGTTTTCCACTTGGATTATAATCTCCAAATAAAACTTGAGCAATTGCATTTCCATTTTGAGAACCTAACTGCCAAGTTTCTAATATTGCTGGTATATTCTGATCAGCCCAAGTGATAGCTAGAGGCCTCCCATTCATTAAAACTAGAATAATATTTTTATTAACTTCATAAACAGCTTCCAGAAGTTCTTGTTGGACACCTGGTAAATCTATTTGAGTACGACTTCTTCCTTCACCACTCTGAAATCCATGCTCTCCAAGAACTAAAATAACAACTTCTGATTCCTTTGCTAATTTAACAGCCTTATCAAATCCACTTTTATCAGTATCATTTATTTCAATTTCGTTTCTAAAACTAGCTTCACCTAAAATTAATTCTCCCCCTTTAACATAAGTAAACTCGTTTGTATAGTTTTTTAAGCCTTCTAAAACTGAAACAGCAGTCTCATCATCTGAACCAATTCTCCAACTTCCCAATGGGCTGTTTTTATCAGCAGCTAAGACCCCTATAACAGCAATTTTCTTTTGATTAATTTTGAGTGGTAAAAGTTTTCTTTCATTTTTAAGAAGCACTATTGATTTTTTCGCCATATCCAACGCTGCTGCATAATGGTCAGAATGATAAATTAATTTCTTTTCCTTATTAATATTACAATATTTGTAAGGATCATCAAATAATCCCAATTCAAATTTCACCCTTAATATTCTTCTTACTGCATCATTAATAACACTTATATTAACTTTTCCTTCTTCAACTACTTCTTTTAAATATTTGACGTAGGCATAAGACTCCATATCCATATCTGAACCTGCATTAGCTGTTATTTCTGCAACTTGTTTCAAATCTTTTGCAAACCCATGTGCAATCAACTCAGCCCCAGATGACCAATCTGAAATCACAAAACCTTTGAAATTCCATTTATTCTTTAAAATATCTCTTTGAAGAAATTTGTTAGCTGTTGCAGGAACTCCATTAAGAACATTAAATGAATTCATGATTGTTTTTACATCATTTTCAACAGCGGCTTTAAATGGTGGAAAAACAATGTTATAAAGTGTAGATGTACCAATATCAACGGTATTATACTCTCTTCCTGCTTCTGAGAAACCATATCCTGCAAAATGTTTTGCTGTTGCAGCAATTGTATTTGAGTCTGACAGATCTTTTCCTTGAAATCCTTTAATTCTAGCAACCCCAATTTTTGATCCTAAATAAGGGTCTTCACCAGCTCCTTCCATAACTCTACCCCAGCGTGCATCTCTTGAAATATCTACCATTGGCGCAAATGTCCAATTAATTCCAACTGCTGATGCTTCAATTGCTGCAACTCGTGCTGACTTTTCTATAGCTTTTAAATCCCAACTAGCTGCTTCAGCAAGAGGAATAGGAGATAATGTTTTATGTCCGTGAATTACATCAAACCCAAATATTAGTGGAATACCTAATCTAGTTTCAGTTACTGCAATTTCTTGTAACCTCTTTACATTTTTAACTCCTGTTACATTTAAAACTGAACCTACTAATCCTTTTCTGAGGTTTTCATATTTTAATTTGGCATCCCCTTCATTTGGAATAGGACCAGTCACTTCCCAAAAACCGTTGTACTGATTCATTTGTCCAACTTTTTCCTCAAGAGTCATCATATTTAATAAGGAATCAATTTTAGATTCTATATTCTTTTCTTGCCCTGTACTATTTTTATTAATTGCTAAAACTAAAAATAGTGTAGTACACAATTTTAAAACTAGATTCTTCATTTCTTAATTTTAAGACTTATTGCTAAACCTCCACCCTCTTTCAATAAAAATGATTTTTCCATGTTTTTTGTAATAACCACCTTTTCTATTTCATAACTTGTGGGATTATCATTCCAATGTGCATCTGCCCCATCCTTATAGATAATGGCTTCATATTCATTTGAAGAATCAAGAAAATCAAAATTAATGGTAATTTCTCTTTTTTCTTCATCAGTAATACTTCCAACAAACCAACTTCCAGTTTCTTTCTCCTTTCTAGCAATAGTAACAAAATCGCCTATTTCACCATTCAAAATTTTAGTTTGTTCCCAATCTACACCAACATCACTAATAAATTGTAAAGCGTTGTTTCCTTCATAATTTTCAGGTAAATCACAAGCCATTTGTATAGGGCTATAAACAACAACATAAAGTGCTAATTGATGTGCAATTGTAGTATTTACTTTATTATTCGGTTTATTTTTTAATGATATTTCAAATACTCCAGGGGTAAAATCAATAGGCCCTGCCAACATTCTAGTAAAAGCCACAATAGATAAATGTTCTGGTGGATTACCCCCATCACTAGCCCACGCATTAAATTCTTGTCCACGTAAACCTTCCCTTGCTATGGCATTTGGATATGTTCTTCTTATACCTGTTGCCTTTATAGGTTCATGAGCATTTATTGCTACATTATACTTTACAGCAGTTTCAATTACTTTCCTATAATGATTTACCATCCATTGTCCATGGTGAAATTCACCTTTAGGAATAATTCTACCTACATAACCCGTTTTTACTGAATGAATACCTAATTTTTTCATCAAAGCATAAGCAGTATCTAACTGTTTATCATAAGTTCTTGGTGCTGCTGATGTTTCATGATGCATAATAAGTTCAACTCCTTTTTCCTTTCCGTAACGTACAACTTCTTTTAAATCGTAATCAGAATAAGGAGTTACAAAATCAAAAACGCCTTCTCTATCTTCAAAACCAATCCAATGTTCCCAGCCAGTATTCCAACCTTCTACCAATAACCCTTTGATATTATTTTTGGAGGCAAAGTCTATATATTTTTTAGCATTTTTTGTAGTTGCTCCATGGGTACTCTTACCAACTTTTTTCTTTTCATTAAATGAACTCATATCTTGCGTAGCTCCCATGTCCCAAGTAGAAACACCTAAATGCATTTCCCACCATATACCCACATACTTCATTGGCTTAAACCATGAAATATCACCTATTTTATTAGGCTCATTAAGGTTTACAATTAAATTAGATGAAATGAGGTCTTTAGCCGTTTCACTTATTTGTATTGTCCGCCAAGGTGTTTTGAATGGTAACTCACGCTTTACTTTATAGCCAAAACGATCAGAACCAACCAATTCACTATACATAGATAAATTTTCTTTATTTACTTTGAGTGTCATGCCAGCGTAATCTGTTAGGTTCGCTTCATGAAAACTTAAATGTAATCCTCCTACTGTACGCATGGTAACTGGTGTGTTTACTGCGTTTTCAGGTATATGTGTTTGACCTAAATTAGGATGGTTCCGTTTGGTTATTGCATCAATTTCAGAAAATTTTGTTGTACTGTATAAATGCTCATAAATATCCCAATCTCCTGGAATCCACCAACAAGTATGATCACCTTTTAATTTAAATTGAGTGTTTTCATCTATAATAATCAAACTATCTAACTTTTCTTGTTTTGGAAACTCATACCTAAATCCAATACCATCATTATAAGCCTTAAAATAAATATTTAATTTTCTATTAGCAGCTCCCTCCTCTTCTAGTTTTACCACTAATTCATTGTAATTATTATGTACAATTCGTTGTTCCCCCCAAGGCATTTCCCAGTCTTCATTAACAGTATTAGATTTGGTTTCAATTATTTTAAATCCATTTAGAAAAGGTTCTTGATCTTTAAAATCAAAACCCATTTTTGAAGTATCAATTACAATATTATCTTTATGCTTGACTATATAATTTGGTGACCCATCATTTTTCAATAGAAACTCTATAGAAATATTAGATGAAGGAGATGCAACAAAATTTATCTGTTTTCCTTTTGTATTACATCCTACAAACACAACCAAAAATATTCCACTGAAAAATAAGTTTTTTAATTTATTCATCATAATTAGGTTATTAGTCAATTTACATTTAAGCCATTGTCATTTATTACTTTATTCTATAAAACAGTTATAGGCTATTTTCAATCTATTATATAGGTTTTTTTCTCATTACCTACACCAGTGATAGTTAATGACTTCCATCCTTTTGGAAGAATTGGGTTCTTTTGAATGATTCCTTCATCAGTAAAATGTAAACCTCCAAAACCAAATAAAACGGTCTGTAACATACCGCCTGCTCCAGTTACAAAATATGGGTTATTGCTAGTTGGAGATTCAGAAAGAGCTCCAAAAGGCGGTCGCTCATTAGGCTCATAACTCCCCTTAAATAATCTAAAAGCATTTTCTACATCACCAAGGCGAGCATAAATAATAGCAAAAATAGATTTCCCCATAGCAGGACCTTCATCAGCAATCTTAGGTTCGTAATATTTTAGGTCTTTAAACAACGTTTCTTTGTCATTTACAATGTTTAGAGGATACGCTAATAAATTTACATCTGCTTGTTTAATAATTTCTCCTTTATATGTACTGTGTTCCCTAGTAGTACCATCGGGAAACTTGTGAATTATTATATTATCTGCAACTACATTCCACGTTACATTTGGTTCAATATTTAATTCCTTTGCTGCTAATACAGCAAACTGCAAAACTGTTATTGCAGAACCATTTGTAAAAGCATTATCATCTATGTTAGCAGCCCACTCATTTGCCCCAACCACATTCTTTATGGAGTAAGTTCCATCTAAATTTTTTACACTACGACTTACCCAAAAATCAGCAACTTCTTTTAACATTGGGTATCCCTTTTCTAATAACCATTGCTTATCTTTAGTTACTCTATAATAATTCCAAAAAGCGATCGCTACATCTGCTGTAATATGATGTTCAAAAGTACCTGTTAACGCCCAAGCTGGGGTTGCTTCTTCACCTGTATCATCACTTTCCCAAGGAAACATAGCTCCTTTATATCCAAAATTAATTGCTTTTCGTTTTGCTACATCTAATCTGTCTGATCTATAATTGATAAGAGATCGTGCAATATCTTGATTTAAAGCCAATAAAGGAGGGAACATCCACAATTCTGCATCCCAAAAAATATGTCCATTATACCCTTGAGAAGATAAGCCCATAGGAGAAATACTCAAATCAGAATCTCCTCTAGCAAAAGAATATAAATGATACAATCCTAAACGAATATCCTGTTGTGATTTTAAATCACCTTCAATAATAATATCACCTTCCCACAATGACTTCCATAGTGCTTTATGCTGATTTAACAAGTCTGATTTTGAAGTTAATAAATTAAAAATAACAAAGCGTTCTGATTCTGTTTGAGGGTCATAAAAATCTTGTGTTGAACATTCAGCTGCTGTCCAAGCAAATTCAAGAGAAGTATCTTTTTTAATTTCCTTTTCAAAAGAAACTCTATTATCATAATCAGAAATCTTATTATGAGTTAATTTTGGCCGTTGGCTTGCTCTAGTAGAATTTATATCATGCCAAATAAAAGTTGCAGAAGTTCCAATTGTATGCCTATCAAATTTACTCTTGGCAACAGTTTGAAGTATAGGCATTGTTGTTTCATCATCTTTAAAAATTCTGAAAGTACTCATAGCGTCTTTATACTCCTTTGGAGTTTCTATTTTTCCTGTCACTTTAATTTTTATGTTTTTATCCGCTTGAATACTAACATCAATATATCCCGAATATTGAACATTACGTAATGCATAAATCGTGTATGAAACTATTGCTTTATTTTTAAATGTAAAAGAAGTTGTAAATTTAGCTTCTTTCATATTTAAAGTTTGTTTCCAATTACTAATGTTATTTTCTGTTATTTTTTCATCATCAATTTTTACTTCAAGGTTCCCAAAATTCATTCCAATCAATATTTTACTAACATCTAATGCGCTACCTTTATCATAAACATTATTCAATATTATTTGACTTACTTCAAAAGGTTTTTTTGAAGGTAAAATACCTATGCGACCATTTGCAACGGCTATTCCTGTGTAATTTTCAGTAGTAGTTGTTGAAATATTCCAACCATCATTTTGCCCTATAGCTACAATGGATAACAATGATAATATAATAAATAAAAATTTTTTCATTAATGTATATTTAATATTTATAACGTTGTAATATATAAACATTAAATAATGTAGCCTCCTTTTTATTCTCGAAAACGATTTAGATTTGACCGAAAACGATTTCGGATTTCATTTATAGTTTGTAGCTCCTAACACAACCAAATTTGAAAAACAACATGATTCTCATAAAAAAATTCTTAAATTATAGAAAATATATCTTACTCAATTATTGGCATAAATATTTCAGCCTTCCAATCTAATTCGTTCCCTCCCATAAATGGATTGTTATAAAAAATTTCAAAAGGCTTATTCTCAATTTTAATATTATTTCTTAATGCATAATCATATAATAAAAACCAAGCTCTGTCCGAAGTTCTATAATTACCCTTATAAGTTGCCTTTAATGCTTTCTTTGCTGAAATTTTTTTGAATTTTATTTCCTTATGATAAGGCAACATTTCCAATTCTTCAATTGGAAAACAAAAATTATATTTAATTTTTTGATTTTGTATATCCCAATAATTAACTTCTATAAATGGTCTTCCTACAACTTCTAAATTATTTTTTTGAAGAAAGCCCATAATGTAGCTATTTATAGCTATCATATGTTGGCCTTTGCTTTGCAAACTACTTTCAATTGGAATGTACGCACAAAATTGTGCTGGAATATTACTAGCAGTATTGATTTTTACTTTATGTTTTGCTAAATGCTTGTCTAAACTATTTTTAAAACTTACTACTTTATTAATAGAAAATTGTTTTACACCTTCAGATGAAAATGGAAGCATAATTCTATTTACAATAGAATTATTAGAGTCAATCACTCCTACTTTTACACCAGTAATAGAGTCATTCACACCTTCGAAAAACCAATTAAAAACGATAGTACTTTGCTCTGTTTTTAATTCTTGAACAATTGTAGAAAAAGCCATTTTAGATACAATTTTAGACTCAATTGAATCTGATTTTTTTAAACCATCTCCCCAATCCAATGCACCTTGAAATATAGTTCCTGGAGCAGTTTTATCTTTGAAAGTGACTACGTAATCATATTTTTTAAAAAAAAGATACCAAATTAAACCAAAAACTAAAAAAGAAGTAATTCCTATTATTACTGATTTTTTCATAAATACTATTTAAACTTTATTCAAAGTTAAGCCATTCATCTCATTTATAAATGAAATGAATCATGAAAAAGGATTAATAAAAAGTTAATGATGTTAATGAAAAGAAAATTTATATCTCAAACCCATTAATTAGTATAATTTTACAATATTAAATAAACGAAAAACTAAGCTACTAGCATGAAAATTTTGAATATTTCTAATTTTAATACCAGTTTTGTTTAAGTATATTTGAATTAAATCTTGAAATTTGAAAAAAAGAACTTTATATATAATAATTTTCATAATCTCTGTTATTGGTTTAGTAACCATACAATATAGATACTTAAATATTGGTTTAAACTTGGCAAACTTAAGGTTTAATCAAAATATTGGAAAGTCTGTTAAAACAATCCAATCTGAATTAACAGAAAGCAATAAGCTTACTTTTTTGTTGGGTAAGGCTATTACAAATGATGATACCTACTTTAAAACTGAGCTTGATAGTCTTAGAGAAGCTTCCCGTTATTTTTTGAACATTTTTTTAGAGGAGAAACTGTTGGAAAATGGAATAAAAACTAATTTCTCTTATAAACTTTATATAATTGGTTCTCCACTCTATATAAATTCTGAAAATTTTAATGAAAATGAAATTAAATTAAAAAAATACCCTCTACAGCTTAAAGGATATTTGCCAAATTTAGTTCACAAAAATGTTATTTTAGAATTACAATTTCATAAAATGAATGAATATTTTTTAGCGCAACTTAATGGTCTTACCATTCCTAGTTTAATTTTTTTAGGAGCGATTATTTTTATTGTTATTTGGGTTTTAAAATCTTTTTATTGGCAACAGAGCATCATTACTATGACTAATGATTTTATTAATAACCTCACACATGAACTTAAAACTCCCGTTTTTTCAATAGGTTTAGCAACAAAAATATTACAACAGCGTGAAGATAATGAAAGTAAAACATATCTAGAAATTATTAGAAGTCAAAATAATCGATTAAAAGAACATATAGAAAAAGTCCTACAATTGGCGAGTTTAGATAAGAATCGTAAAGCTATTAACCTTTCAAAAACTGATTTTTATTCACATTTAATAAAATTATGTAAAGAATTTGAACTTGTTTCGGCAATGGAAGAAGTTGAATTTAATTATGAGATTAGTGAGGCCGTATTTATGTTAGATTGTGAACCTCTGCATTTAATTAATGCTATTAATAATTTGTTAGACAATTCCAAAAAATATTGTACCAAAACTCCTGAAATTTCTCTGACTGCTGAATTAATTGCTGAAAAATTGCATATTACAGTAAAGGACAATGGAATTGGTATTGAAAAAAAGTATCAGAAAAATGTTTTTAAAAAACACTTTAGAATTTCTTCAGATGATTTATATACTATAAAAGGTTATGGGCTAGGGCTAAACTATGTAAAAAAGATTATTACCTTGCATAAAGGAAAAATTAGATTAGAAAGTGAAATAAAAAAAGGCACAATCGTTACAATTATATTACCAATAGTTAGTTAAATTATGGTTAAAAATAAATTACTTTTAGTAGAAGATGATCTTGCATTAGGGTATCTACTAACTGAATACCTCAAATTAAAAAAATTTTCAATATTTTGGGTTAAAAATGGTAAGGAAGCATTATCTCTTCTTTCAGAGCAGACATTTGATTTGTGTATATTTGATGTTATGATGCCTGACATGGATGGTTTTAAACTGGCTGAAAATATTAATAAATTAAAAGTGAAAATTCCATTTCTTTTTTTATCAGCAAGGTCTTTAAAAATTGATGTCCTAAAAGGTTTTTCTTTAGGTGCTGTTGACTATATAAGAAAACCTATTGATGAAGAAGAGTTAGTTGTTAGACTAAATAGCTTGCTGGGAATCTTAACAAAAACAAAACAAAAAGAAGACGATTTATATTATATTGGAAAATACATTTACATCCCTGCTACTTTTGAATTAAAATTTAATGATATAAAAAGGAAATTAACATCAAGAGAAAGTGATTTACTCTTATATTTATTAAATAATAAAAATAGTATTAGCAAACATAAGGATATATTAAATTCACTTTGGGGTAAAAACGACTATTTTAATCAAAAAAGTTTGAATGTTTTTATTACTCGTTTAAGAAAATATTTATCCGATGATACTACTATTAAAATTGAAAATGTTCACAATCAAGGATTTATACTAACTATATTTAATGAATAAAAGCTATTAAGATTTAATACAAAAAAAACGGGCTATTTGCCCGTTTTTAATACAATTAAATAAACTTAATTAATACCCTGGGTTTTGTGAAATGTTAGGGTTTGTTGTTGCCGCTAAAGGTATTGGCAATAGTAAATATTTTGGAGAAGAATTAAAAGGTTTTAATTCTCTCGCATTTAAGAAAGTACCAAAACGAATCATATCATTTCTTCTATAACCTTCCCACCAAAGTTCTCTTCCTCTCACTGAATAAATATCATCTACTGAGCTAATAGATGTACCACTTTCATTATCCAACGATTGAACAAGTGCTTGAGCTTCTGAATTATCACCCTTTCTAGATAAAGCTTCTGCTTTCATTAATAAGGCATCTGCGTATCGTGCAATTACAGCATCATTATCAGCGTTATCTCCACCTTCATAATCTGGAACATATTTAACACCTCTAACACCAGAAACCTCAAGTGAAGCACCTCCAGTAATTAAACTAATGTCTTTTGTGAATACTAAGTTATTATTAAGTCTATCTTTTAATGCCTCACCAACTCCTGGACCTCCTGGACCATATTGTTGACCAATATGAAATCCAACGTTATAACCACTATGTTCTGTAACAGATGGTAGCATTGTGTTTATTCGTTCATCATTAGGTTGAAATTTGTCATAATATTCACCTAAAGTTGTGAATCCATTCCATCCAGAAGGTGTTTGATTATAGTGCTGTCCCATAAACCATCTGCTACGTATATTTCCCGAACTTGCTCCTCCAATATTCTGACTAACAAATATTAATTCACTTGAAGTTTCTGTATTTAATGGAATAAAATTGTCCCAATAATTTAAAGCTAAAGAAACTCCTGAAATTGCATCAATATTAGAAATAACTTTATCCATGTTTGAATCGTCAAACGTTGGAGCATTCGCATCTCCAGCAAAAACACCATAGTTTAGGTACAATTTTGCTAATAACCAATGTGCAGCATTTTGATTTGCTCTAGTTGGGTCAGAAGCACTTGGTAAATCCCCAATAATTTCTTCTAATTCTGAAATTACCCAATCAGTTGCTTCATTTCTTTGATAAACCAATGCATCAGCATTAGTATCACTTCCAATTTCTCTATATGCAGCTTGCCCCCATAGGTCAATCACAATATAATAGTGTAAAGCTCTTAAAAATTTAGCTTCTGCAATTTGGGGAATAGTTGCTGTTGTTGAGCCAATAACGAGGTTTGCTGAATTTATTGCATTATACATATCATTGTATGTATCCTTATTAAATCCATGATTTGCATCAATAGTATGTGTGTGCAACTTTCTCCACACACCAGCATCATCCCAGTCACCTCCACGTGTTGGTCCAACCATTGCATCAGAAGTCATAATATTTAAAGCCATTAAACGGGCTTGATCTTGATAAGGTCCTCTCAGAGCAGTATAAGCACTACTTAATAAGGTTCCTGCATCTTCGTTAGATATTGCATAAGACGATGCTGCACTTTCTAATTCAACACCATCATAAACTTTTTCCTCTAAATCAGTACAGGCAATAAACAAAATTGCACTAAAGCAACTCGTTATAAAATATTTAGTTATTCTCATTTTTAAAAATTTTAAAATTTAACATTTAATCCAAATGTAAATGATTTGCTATTTGGATATCCTAAATAATCTATTCCGGCAGAAGGAACACCATTAGAATTTGGTTTTGAAACAGACACATCAGGATCGAAGCCTGAATAATCAGTAATTGTCAACAAGTTTGTTCCATTAAAAAACACACGTAAAGCATTTATATATTTCATTTTTTCTGTATCAAAAGTATAACCAATACCTAAATCCCCAAGTCTAAAAAAGTCTCCTTTTTCAAGATATAAAGTTGAAGGTGTTGCAACATCACTTGCCGATTGGCCATTAGAAACATAGCTTAAAGGCATATTTCTACCGCCATTGAATGCACTTGCATAAAAATAAGCATTTGCAGTATTATTATAAATATAATGCCCAAATTGACCATACCATGAAGTAGTGAAATCAAATTTCTTATAACGTAAACTCGTATTGAATCCTACATTAAAATCTGGTAAACCTGACTTTCCTGAAAACAATTTGTCTGGGGCATCGGATAAATCAGTAATTGACCCATCTTCTCTATAATATTGAGATAATCCGTTTGCATCAAAACCAGCCCATTCCTTCGTGTAATAAGTAAATAAGGACTCTCCTTCTCTAATTATTTGCACTTGAGAACCTGTTAGACCTTGACCATTTAAACCTCCTGTGAATTCAATTCTATTAAAATTTTTCATTTCATTATGAAGGTATGATACGTTTGTTCCAATAGAAAAATCTAAATCATCTGAAGTTATAGCATCATAATTAACAGAAAATTCAAGTCCAGAATTTTCTAATGTCCCATCTAAATTTATAAACCTTTTAATAGAGGCTCCAGGAACTCCACCTGCTGGATCTGTAGGAAAAATCAAATCTGTTGTTTCCTTTAAAAAGTAATCTATGGAACCTGTAATTTTAGAATCAAATAAAGCATAATCTACACCAACTCCATAGGATGTTGTTGTTTCCCATTTTAATTGATTATTAACATTGGTTGTAGGATTAAATAACGTATTATCATATTGACCAACAAATAATGCTGAATTATTATCAAATTCTTGATTTCCTGTAATCCCAAAATTTAATCTCAACTTTAAATTATTTAAAATCTCATCAGCATCTTCTATAAATTTATATGCTGCTCCTATAGCTGGAAATGTTCCATATTTTTCGCTTGAAGCTGGTCTTGTTGAACCATCTATTCTTATAGATGCATTTACCAATAATTTCTTATTTATAACTGTTTCAACTCTTCCGTAAAAAGATTGTAATTCATTTCTAGATTTGAATGAAGATGTTCTTGTTTCAGTAGATAAACCACCTTCAATATTGTCTATTAAATTAGTTTGATTTGGATTAAAATCTCTTGCCGACACAAAATTACCTTCAACGTTATAATCATAATAAGAATATCCTAATAAAGCTTTCAATGAAAAATTATCAGAAACTTCTTTGTTATAAGAAAAATAATTTTCAAAAGTTCTATTAAATCTAGCCATAGAACTAATTGAGGCAAACCCTCCAAGATTATCATCTCCATTAGGGTTCGCTCTATTATAAAAGCCTTGTAAATTAAAAGTTGGTAACAAAGCACTTGTTCTTTCTGAAGTAGAATAATCTACACCAAATACCATATTAAAAGATAAATTATCTGTTAATTTAAGTTTTGGAGCTATACTAGCTAAAATTCTAGTTGTAGATGTTTGATCATCATAAGAATTTAAATAATCAACTGGATTTAAGTAAGTATCCGAAACTACATTTACAGTACCATCAGTATTATACAACTCTCTTGTAGGGTTCCAATATAAACCTACACCTATTATGTTTCCAATAAACCCTGCGTTATCTGTTGTGTTTTCTGCTTGATCTTCAATTTGAGAAACTGAAACTTTTGTGTTTAATGTTAAAAAATCATCAAAACCAGAATATTTGTTATCAAAATTCACTGAATAACGTTGAAGTCCAGTATTCTTTACAATACCTTCAACATCACTAATACCTATAGATAGTCTATTTCTAGAGTTTTCATTACCAAAAGTAACACCTAAATTATGATTAGTACTAACACCTGTTTGCAATAAAGTATCCTTCCAATCATAACCGTTTCCTCCAAAATCTTGACCAATTCCTAAAGTATTAACTCTTTCAGAATATTGTTGAGATGTCATCATATCAACATCTCCTCTTAAACTTGCAAAGCCAACACTACTGCTAAAATCAAATTTTGCGTCACCTGTTTTTCCGCCTTTAGTAGTTATAATAACAACTCCATTTGCACCACGAGAACCATATATTGCCGTTGAAGATGCGTCTTTTAAAACTGTAATTGATTCAATATCTTCTTGGTTTATAAAATTCAGTGCGCTTTTAGCCGAAGATGATCCAACGCCTTCAATATCAGCACCTCCAGCTGAAACATTACCACCAGATAAAGGAATTCCATCTACTACAACTAAAGGTTCATTTCCTCCACGAACAGAAGAATTACCACGAATCCTAATATTTAAACCTCCTCCTGGCTCTCCATTTGATTGTGAAACTTGAACTCCTGAAATTTTACCTCTTATGGCAGCTCCAGGGTTAATTGCACTTACAGTGGTTAAATCTTTGGCGCTTATAGCATCCACAGACCCTGTTGCATCTTTTTTAGTAGTTGAACCATATCCAATTACAACTACTTCATCTAATCTATTTGAATCTTCTTCCAATACTACATCAATAGTAGTTTGCCCGCTGACTGTAATCTCTTTAGTTACAAAACCTACATAACTAAATGCTAATACTCCACCCGACTCAACATTTATTGAATAGTTACCATCAAAATCTGTTTGAGTACCTTTAGAGGTACCAACAATTAAAATATTAACACCTGGCAGAGGTGCTCCATTAATATCTTTAACGGTTCCGTTAACTTCTACAGCCTTTTCTTGCGCAATTTCTGTATTCACTGCATAGGTACTTGCTTGCAAGTTAAAAATTGAAATAGCAAGTAAAAAAACAGCCAGGCTCATTTTTAAACGCCAATTACCAAAATAATTTATTGGCAATTCTTTAATTAAGATTTTCTTCATACTTTTAAATTAATGTTAATTTTGAATTGATTATAAATTTACTTTTATTAACCTTTTGTTAACTTTTATTTTTACCGAAATCGATTTCGATTTTACCGAAATCGATTTCGATTTGCAATTATATCTGTAATCTCCTGTCAAGCTTTAGAATCTCTAAACTCATTCATTAAATATAATTTATACTCTCTTTAAAATCGTAACATCAAAAGTAGACACTTCAAGAATGACTAATTAATAAAGTGATACTAAATAGACCAGCAAAGAGTTTGCTAAGAAGTATAATTCTTCAAAAAAAACTATGAAGTAAAAAATTTAACTGTAATACATTATTCTTTCTAAAAAGCAACTTAGGACAATTGTTATTATATGAACAAAACTTACTTTCCGTTATCTATTCTAGCCCTGCTGTTACCTTAATGACAGACAATAAAAAATACCTACATCATTATTACACCCTTCTATTCTTAAAACTACTTTAAAAAATACATTCTTATTAATTTAAATAAAAATAAGTCTAGCTATTGAATTTACAGAAGTTGTGTGGTGAATTGACTCTCAAATTTAGAAGAGCTTTTATATATAAAAAATAAGGATTTATTAATTGTTAATATAATGCCTTTTTTTAATGCTTTCTTGTAAAGAAAAGTATTGTTTTTTTCTATATAAATGCAATAAATTTTATATATGTTTCATTTAATTTTTGTTCTATTAGTATTTCTACTCCAATAATCTTACAATACATTATAAGAAAATAATAAAATTCTGACGCTGTACTATTATTTCCCTCTACTAGTTAAGACAATTTTCTATATATAGGACCCAGTTTAGACTTAAGGTCTACCTATGATAGAAAAGTAAAAATAGTACTTTGAAAAGTACTTAACCATCCTGTTGGGTTTAGTTAACTTAAATGTAAAACATTTACAACCACCATCCTATCTCAGCTTATCAAGTTTTGTTCTGTCCAAACATCTAAACTTAAAAAGTCATAATTATTTAAAATATTTAGAGAGCAGAAAACCCAAGTAAATCCATAATAAATAGAGCATCTTAAAAACGATGATAACACAGTAAAATCGATTTTTAGCGATTTTAATATATAAAAATCAGTTTCAATGCGGTATCAGCTATTATTGAAAAAGTAAGATTTGAAAACATATTCTATTATTTTTTATTATTAATTAAAATAATTTTTTTATTAAAATTTTAAATAAAAAAAAGTCATAACTATTTAAGTTATGACTTTTTTCAAGTGTAAGCAATTTTTACGCTTCAGATGTTTCTATTTTTTTTCTTGCTTCATATTGAACAATTATTACAACTGAAATTAATATTAAAAGCCCTCCAATAACAATTCCTGTTTTCAATATATTATTTTTTTCAATGATATTAATTTCTTCTGGTTCTTTTATCAACCCCAATGTTTTAGCTCTTTCCATTGAAGGCATTAAACTTTGCATACCTTCTAATTTTATTTCAGTCATAATCTATATTTTAAATGAATATTAAACAATTACTTCTATCAATAGTAAATCGTATATCATATATACAAGAAACAAAAACTGGGTTTCCTAAATCATTAATCATTTCAACATCCTTATGCAATGTGCTAAAATTAAAACCATGACTTTCTATTGTTTGCTTTGTGATAGGGCTCAAATTCATTGCTTTTAGCTTCTTCAAAATCTTATAATTCTTTTGGATAGCCTTATTCATTTCAATAATAGTAGCTTCTTCAATCAACTTTTTTACATAAGCAGCCCTATTTTTACATTTATCATTACAATAAAGCCTTTTAGAGCTTTTATATCCCTCTATGATTTTCCCACATTCTGAATTTTTGCAAATTTTCATCTTTTATTATTTAAATTGTTTATTTTTTTGTAAATATAGAGTGCAATAAATAATATTATACTACCTTTAAGCATTATAAATGAAATTTTATGGACTTATTGCAATTATTTCCGAAATTGAAAGAAAAAAGTGTTACGCTATCTTCTTTAGATATCTCTCATCGAGAATTTTTAAACTGGAAAGAAAAAGGGTTGATAAATTACACACCCGAATATACTAATGAAGATATCGAAAATGACGTATCTAGAAAACGTATTGAGTTGAACTTTTTTGATGCATTGTGGTTATTAATGATAAAGGAACTTCGATCCTTTAATATGGGTTTACCATCAATTAAAAAAATAGGACAGTATCTTTTTGAACAAATAGACGTTTCTTCTATTAAGCAATCATCACATAAAACAATAGAAAGACTTTTAGATAATTACAGGCCGCTTTTATCGTTTGATATAGATAATAATGGATTAGAGGAAAACTTTATGAAAAATAAAGTAGACATACTACCTGATGAATATAAAATATATTTTACAAATATTGGAGCTCTAATTAATTCTGTAATACTTGTAAATCTATCTCCTAGTTTAATGCTCTATAAAATTCCTTCTAAAAGTGAATTAGAGCCATATATTTATAGTCCATTTATTGAAGAGTTCATTTGCAAAGAAAATGGAACGGATTTTAAACAAGAAACAATTGATAGACTTGCAACATATTCAATATTAAATATCCCAATAAGACCACTATTAGGTCATTTCTTTGAAAATATTAAATTATTTAAATATGCTGTTAAATTTGATTTATTAACACCTTCAGAAATGGAACTTCTCAATATTTTAAGAAAAAAGAATTTTAAAAAAATTATTATACACAATACTATTTCTGATAATATAATCATTGAAAAAACACAGACTATTGATTTAAAAGGAGAGGCTGCTAAAAATCTAAGAAAAACCTTAGGGTTAAAGCAATATGAAAAAGCTGAAATCTTTTATAGAAATGACAAACATTTAGTGGTCAAAAATATAGTAAAACAACACATACAGTCCTAAGAAATCCTTAGCACTTCATTTCCAAAAGTAAGTTAACAAGGTAAAAAGCCTTCTTACTTGCCTCATCGGAAATAATGGAACTTAAACAGGCTAAAAAAATACTTTGTAAGAATCAAAAAAATGAATATTCAGACAAAGAAATTGAGTCAATAATTAACTTATTAGAAACCTATGCACAAATAGTATGTAACAATCTTTTAAATAACAACAAGGACTTATGAAAAATGTAATATTGTATGGGAGAGTCTCTACAGATGAGCAAGCCAAAAGAGGGTATTCTCTTCGAGACCAAGAAGATAAATTACTTAAATACTGTGAAGAGTTAAATTATAACGTTGTTGCTATTTATAAAGAAGATTATTCTGCAAAAACATTCAATAGACCAGAATTTAAAAAATTACAGGCTTTTTGTATGAGTCATAAAAAAACTATTGATGAACTTCTAGTAGTTAAGTGGGATCGTTTTTCAAGGAATACAGCTCAATCATATCAAGTCATAGAGGAATTTAAATCCGTAGGTATTAATATAAATGCGACAACTCAGCCATTAGATTTGTCCATTCCAGAACAACTACTAATGTTGGCTGTATATTTATCCATTCCAGAGGTAGAAAATCAACGGCGCTCACTAAATGTCATTGCGGGAATGAGAAGAGCATATAAAGAAGGAAGATATGTAGGTTCACCACCTAAAGGCTACTTTATTGGTAGGGATGATACGAAAAAACCTATTTTAACACCTTCAGATGATGCTCCCTTTATTCAAGAGGCTTTTGAGTTAATTGCTACAGGAATTTACACTCAGAAATCGGTTCTGTCAACACTTCAAAAAAAAGGATTTAAAAGTTCGAAAACAGTATTTTCAACAATACTTCGAAATCCATTATATTATGGAAGTGTTTTTATTAAAGCCTACAAAGATGAGCCTGAAACTATTATAGAGGGAATTCATGAACCAATTATTACGAAGAAATTGTTTAACCAAGTACAGGAAGTATTATTTCAAAAAAAGAAAAAATATCACATTACACATAAAAAAATTAACCCCAAATTTCCTTTAAAAGGTTTTTTACTTTGCCCTAAATGTAACAAGCCACTAACTGCTAGTACCTGTAAAGGTAGGTCTGCATATTATTCCTATTATCATTGTATTAGTCCTTGTAAAGGGAGGTATCGTATTGAAGAAGCCGAAAAATCATTCATTGAATTTTTAGAAAGTATTAGCCTTAAAAAACCTGTTTTAAAATTGTTACAAATTATCATTAAAGAGCAATTAAAAAAGCAACTGCTTATATCTCAGTTAAGACCTAAGCACTATCAAAAAGTTGAAAGTATAAAAGAAAAATTAATCAGGTTACAGGACATATATATAGATGGCCAAATTGATAAGAAAGATTACGTACAAGCCAAAAATAGATATCAAAATATCTTAGATGAATTAAATGAATTAGAAATAAAGCAAAAAAAGGAAAAAGATTTATTTGAAACTTACAAAAATGGTCTTTCAAATATTCAAAATATTGATAATCAATATATTGATGGTAATATTGAACAAAAAAGGATGTTAACCGGTTTGATATTCCCAAATAAATTTGGTTTTGAAAATAATAAAGTTCAAACCGCTACTTTAAACCCATTATTATTAAAAATTGCCAGTATTAACAAAGCTTACAAGACGAAAAAAAAACGGGACAAACTCGATAAAAAGTGTTTGTCCCGTTCAGGGTGGAAGACCGGATTCGAACCGGCGACCCTCGGTACCACAAACCGATGCTCTAACCAACTGAGCTACAACCACCATATTGCGGATGCAAATGTAAAACATTTCTGTTTTATTACAAACATTTTTTAAATTAAATTATCTAAAGATTTTATAGCTACGTAACGCTCTGTTGTGAAGCCTTCTGCATATTCAACACCAATCAATCTACCTAAATCCTGAGCTCTGTATGTAATACTGTCCAAAAAGTTTTTACTAGAAATTGGCGAGCTTGGTTCTTTACTATTTGGGTTATAGAATTGCGAACCGTATGCCTGTACAGCATTTATTTTCACATTCATAAAACCAGTAACATCAACAACAAAATTTGGTTCTAAATTTTTCCATTGTATATAATGGTAAACCTGTTTTGGTCTCCAAGCCGCTTGAATATCACCATTTATAGTTGTCTCTACCTTTGCTAACCCAGATAAAAAACAAGCATCTGAAGCTAAATTGCCTCCTTTTGGGTGATCTATATGCCTATCATCAACTGCATTACAAAGTACTACCGTTGGCTTATATTTTCTAATTATTTTAATAATTTCAAGTTGGTGTTCTTTATCGTTCAGAAAAAAACCATCAGCAAAAACCAAATTTTCTCTAACCGCAACTCCTAAAATTTCAGCAGCACTTTTAGCTTCATTATCTCTAATTTTAGCAGAACCTCTCGTTCCCAACTCTCCTCTAGTTAAATCTAATATGCCAACTTTTTTTCCTAAAGAAATTTCTTTTGCAATTGTAGCTCCACAACCTAATTCAACATCATCAGGATGTGCGCCAATTGCCAAAATATCTAATTTCATAAAATAAATTTTCTATAATATAAAAGCAAATATACTAATTTTTAAAACCACATAACTTCCTTCAACTTATAAATGAAAAACTCATAAAAAGCGCACTTAAATTAATAAACGGTTAATTTTTAATAATAAATGGTTGTTTTTTATTGTTTATTGAAAAAAAAGATTTACATTTGTTTAAGGAATTTATAAAATTTGACCCTAAATTGAATTCAACCCCAAAGAAGATGTAGAGAAGTTGATGTATATTAAAATGAAAACCCCATAACAGAAATACTTTGATCCCACCAAAAGTTAATTAAATTTCACTTTTAAAAAAAGAGACTGATAAAAACATCAGCCTCTTTTTTTTACTAATTTATAAAAAAATTAACATAGTTGCATACACAACTAACAAATAACAATTTGTATATTCGCGACAAATTAATTACATGAAAATTCATAGCGACAGCTTAGATTTTAACAGTACTCTTGCTCCTTGGATTGGTAGCACTTGTAAAATGATGAACTTCTACATTTCTGATATCTTTCAAAAAAACAACATACAGGCTACCAAAGAACAATTTATTGTTTTAAAAATACTACACGAAGATAATGACGGTATAATTCAAAACGAACTTGCCTTTATTACTGAGCGCAACAAAGCTTCATTAACAAGACTTATAAATGTTATGGAGAAAAATAATTTAGTGGCCAGAATTCCTTCAAAAAAAGATTCACGTAAAAATTTAATTCATATTACTAAATCTGGAAAACAATTATTCTTAAAAATGAAACCTATAATGCTTAATTGCATAGAAACTTTTCAAAATGGAATTACTGAAAGTGAGAAAGAAATATTTATTAATGTAATGACAAAAATTCAAATTAATTTAAAAAAATAACACTATATAGTTGCTTAACTAACCAATTTTAAAACAATGAGAAAAATTATAATAATAGCCATATCAATAATACTTGTAGGTGGCTCAATATTTCTAGCTAAATATTTAATTAACAACAAAAAGAAACCAAAACCTAAAACTGAAAAGATTGTAAAAACTGTATTTACTAAAATTGTGAGTAACACATCAGTTCCGTTAATTATTACAACAAATGGTAATTTAGTTGCAAAAAACAAAATTGAAATTTTTTCAGAAGTACAAGGTGTTTTAGAAACAACTTCAAAAGAATTTAAACAAGGTACATCTTACTACAAAGGTGAAACTATTATTAAAATAAATAGCGATGAGTTTTATGCAAATTTACAAGCTCAAAAAAGTAACTTATTTAATGTTATTACAGCTATTATGCCAGATATTAGGTTAGATTACACTTCTGAATATACAAAATGGCAAACTTATCTTCAAAGTTTTGATACTCAAAAAACCCTTCAAAAACTACCTAAATTTTCTTCAGAAAAAGAAAAATTCTTTATTTCTGGTCGCGGTATAAATACTGCTTACTACAATGTTAAAAATTTAGAAGTTAAATTAAATAAATATAATTTAAGAGCTCCCTTTAACGGAATACTAACTGAATCTTTAGTAAACCCTGGCACACTAATTAGAGTTGGGCAAAAATTAGGTGAATTTATAAACCCTTCTGTTTATGAAATTGGTGTTTCAGTGAAATCTGAATATAGAGATTTACTTCAAATTGGGAAACAAGTTAGGTTACATAACCTAGAAAAAACAAAAACTTGGACAGGAAAAGTCATACGAATAAATGGTAAAGTTGATGCTTCAACACAAACTATTAAGGCTTTTATTCAAGTTAGCGGTAAAGATTTAAAAGAAGGTCAATATGTTGAAATTGCATTACAGGCCAAAGCCGAAGAGAATGCTTTTGAAATTTCAAGAAACCTTTTAATTGAAAATTCAAAATTATATATTGTTAAAGATTCAATTTTAGATTTAGTAACTGTAAACCCAGTTTTTGAAAGTGAAAAAACAGTAGTTGTAAAAGGATTAGCTGATGGCACAATATTATTATCAAAGCCTGTTCCAGGTTCACACTCAGGAATGTTAGTTAAGGTTTCAACTGAAAACAACAAGCAATAATGGAGAAATTAATATCTTATTTTATAAAATTTCCTGTTGCTGTAAATATATTTGTACTTGCTTTTTTTGCGTTTGGATTGGCCGGAGCTTTATCCATGAGATCATCTTTTTTTCCCTTAACTGAATCTCAAAATATTTCGGTGAATTTAGTTTATCCAGGAGCTTCTCCAGAAGAAATGGAAGAAGGCATTGTACTTAAAATTGAAGACAATTTAAAAGGAATAGTAGGTATTGATCGTGTTACATCAGTTTCAAGAGAAAATTCAGCAACTATTAATATAGAAACTTTAAAAGGTAAAAATATTGATGTTGTTTTAGCTGACGTTAAAAATGCAGTAGATAGAGTACCTTCATTCCCTTCAGGTATGGAACCTCCAATAATTGCTAAAATTGAAACTATGAGACCTACCATTAGTTTTACAGTTAGTGGTGATGATGTTCCTCTAGCAACTTTAAAACAATACGCAAGAAAAGTAGAAAATGATTTAAGAAATATTGATGGTATTTCACAAGTAATACTTTCTGGTTTTCCAGACCAAGAAATTGAAATTGCAGTTCGTGAAAATGATTTAAGAGCTTATAATTTATCGTTTACTGAAGTTGCAAATGCAGTTAGCAAAACCAATTTACTAATTTCTGGTGGAAATATTAAAACAGATAATGAAGATTACCTAATTAGAGCTAGAAATAGAAATTATTATGGGAATGAACTTTTAAATTTAGTTGTAAGAGCTAATCCTAGTGGACATATAATTAGACTTAGTGATATTGCAGACGTTTCTGATACTTGGTCTGAAAACCCTGACAGATTATATTTTAACGGAAAAAAATCAATAAATATTACTATTAATAATACTATTAGTGAAGATTTAATTTCAACAGCAGATAGTGTTAAAGAGTATATTAAAAATTTTAATCTACAACAAGATAATGTTCAAATAGCAATTTCTAGTGATAATTCTGTTGCATTAAACCAACGTACAGAGTTACTAATAAAAAATGCTGGAATGGGTGTTTTATTAGTGTTATTTTTCTTAGCCTTATTTTTAAATGTTCGTTTGGCAATTTGGGTTGCATTTGGTATTCCTGTAGCATTTTTTGGAATGTTTATTTTTGCAGCGCAATTAGGAATTACTATTAATGTTCTTTCGTTATTTGGTATGATTATCGTAATTGGTATTTTAGTAGATGACGGGATTGTAATTGGAGAAAATATTTACCATCATTACGAAAAAGGGAAAACACCTATTAGAGCAGCTATAGATGGAACTTTAGAAGTAATTCCTCCAATTGTTTCAGCAATACTTACCACAATTATTGCATTTTCTACCTTCTTCTTTTTAGACGGTAGAATTGGTAACTTTTTTAGTGAAGTATCTTTAGTTGTTATGCTTACATTAACTGTATCACTTATAGAAGCCATAATAATATTACCTGCCCACATTGCACATTCTAAAGCTTTAGAACGTAAAACTAAAAAAAGAAATAAATTAAACACCTTCTTTTTTAATGTAAATCAGTTTGCTGAAAAAGGACTCTTTTATGTTAGAGATAATTGGTTTGCGCCATACCTAAGATTCTTTTTTAAACATAAATTACTAGGATTTGCTATTCCTATAGCGCTGCTAATTGCAAGTATTGGAGCATTAGGTGGTGGCATTGTTAAAACTTCATTTTTTCCATCAATAGCAAGTGATAGAATATCTATCAATTTAAAAATGCTTCAGGGAACAAATGAAATGATTACTGATTCTATTATTTCAGAAATTGAAACAGTTGCATGGCAAATAAATGAAGAATTCA
>Ga0209345_10000643_pt1 | contig 44655 bp, 36 predicted proteins | sample Cruoilmetagenom7_FD_187294 | JGI IMG/M metagenome (GOLD analysis project Ga0209345, IMG submission 187294) | Oil polluted marine microbial communities from Coal Oil Point, Santa Barbara, California, USA - Sample 7 (SPAdes) (version 2) | ecosystem: Environmental > Aquatic > Marine > Oil seeps ...
TCATCATTAGCACTCGAAGTTACTCGTACTGCTTTAAAAAACAATACTTTAAAATTGGGATACAGTACCAACGATGAACTTGGAGACCACAAATCACTGGAATGGGTCTATGTTGGAGAAATTGCGATTCCAGTTGATGAGTATTCGGCGGTTATGGTGCCATATATAGGTCCACAGAAAACTTTCAGCTATGTATCAGCTTCTGATATTTTAAATAAATCTATTCCACGAGATTTAATTAAAAACAAAATTATGATTTTTGGTACTAGTGCAGCAGGCTTGCACGATCTTAGAACAACCCCACTAGAATCAGCCTACCCCGGAGTAGAGGTTCATGCCAATATTATTCAGGGTATTTTAGATCAGACAATTAAACATAAACCCGAGTACATGATTGGCTTTGAAATTTTGCTGATTTTTATACTTGGCATTTCACTAACAATCATTTTACCCATGCTATCCCCCTCCTGGAGCACAATTGTTTCAATGTTAACCATTGGTATTATTTTGTTACTCGATAACTATGCATGGAACCAGCTAATGGTAATCATGCCGGTTGCTTCGCCACTGATTTTAATTCTTATGTTATTCACGCTAAACATGTCTTATGGCTTCTTTGTTGAGTCTCGAGGTAAACGCCAGCTTACCCATTTATTCGGGCAGTACGTTCCCCCTGACCTTGTTGATGAAATGAGCCGCAACCTGAAAGAAATAAACCTGGATGGTGAAATCCGCAATATGAGTGTGCTCTTTACCGATGTAAGAGGCTTCACCAGTATTTCAGAAAACATGGAACCGAGAGAGCTCACAACGTTTATTAATGCATTTCTAACCCCTCTTACAGAGGTAATCCATAAAAACAGAGGTACCATTGATAAGTATATGGGCGATGCAATTATGGCTTTCTGGGGTGCGCCATTAAAAGACCCATATCATGCCAGAAACTCCTTAAATGCTGGGCTCGATATGTTAAATGCCATAAAAAAGCTGAATCAAAACTTTAAATCTAAGGGCCAACCAGAAATTAAAATTGGAATTGGTATCAACACGGGTGAAATGAATGTAGGTAATAAAGGTTCTGAGTTCAGGGTCGATTATACTGTTTTAGGCGATGCTGTTAATCTGGGGTCGCGTCTCGAAGGCCTTACAAAAAATTATGGCGTAGATTTTATAGTCAGTGAATCTACACGTCATGAAGTACCTGAATTTGAATATCGTATGTTGGATGTTGTGAAGGTTAAAGGAAAAAACAAACCTGTAACCATTTATGAACCTGTTAGTTTAATTGAAAAAGTCAGCAAATCTGATCGTACGCGAATTAAAGAGTTTCACCATGCATTGAAACTATATAAACAACAATGCTGGGATGATGCTGAGCAAATTTTATTCCAGCTAAGCCAGGAAGAACCGGGGCGATTAATTTACACGATATATCTTGATCGTATTGCCTTTTTCCGCACAAACCCACCAGCTGAAGGTTGGGATGGCGTATTCACACATACAAGTAAATAAAGGGCCGTAAGTATTAGTTTAAAGGCAGGATGTTTTAGCCGTTAATAGTTAATAATGTCTGATACAAATTACTCATCAATTCGCATTTTTAGACTACCCTTATGAAATTTGAGTCTCGTACTCCTGCCTATAAAACACCATAAACTTATACATATAATAATGAGATATTCATTACAAAAATCATTAAAAACTGACTAAAACAACAAATATTCCGCTTGTCTGTAAACTGACTGTGATAAATTTCACAGATATTAAGTCAGTCTCTTTGTAGGATTAATAACAAGAATACAACTACCAGATAAGCCTTATAAACTAATCAATGTCAGCACGTCACGCACAATACGATGTAACTAACACTGTAAATGTCTCCAACAGCCAGGCCGTATGTAATGCTGTATGTGATATATTTCATAGTTGCTACCTGAATGCAAACGATAGCCACATACGTCAGGCATTTGAAGACTTTGATAACTTATTTGAAGGCTATTACAGCGGCTTTAGAGCGTGTGATACCTTCTATCACGATAAACAGCACACCCTGGATATGACTTTAGCAGTCGCTCGACTCATTGACGGTCATGAGAGACAAAGTGATCGGGTGCACACATTTGGTGCCAAATTAACAACTCTGGCAATCATTACCGCCCTTTTTCACGACTCTGGTTATATTCGTAAATCGGACGATCAAAAATCCTATAATGGTGCCCAATACACGCCAATACATGTAAGCCGTAGTGCTAACTTTTTAAGTAACTACCTGCATATGGTTGGTATGCCAGAATTCGCTGATATTGCAGCGAATATGGTGCACTACACTGGCTATGAAGTCTCGCCTGATAAAATCAAACTACCCGATGAAAAAATACACGTACTGGGTTATATGCTAGGTACAGCAGATCTAATAGCTCAAATGTCAGACCGATGCTACCTTGAAAAATGCAAAGACAGATTATTTCCAGAGTTTGAGCTCGGCGGGATGACAACGAGACAAGATGAAAAAGGTCAAACAATTATTCTATTCGAATCCGCAATTGACCTTTTGGTCAAAACGCCTGTATTTTATCATTCAGAAGTTAAAAATCGGCTGAATAATTTATTCCAGCAGGTATATAAATATGCAGAGGCACATTTCGGTAAAAATAATCTTTATTTAGATTATTTAAATAAAAATATTCGTTATGTAGAACAACTTATATCAACAGATAAGCTGGATACCTTGCATAGGTTGCCCCCACAAAACCCAGACCCCGAAGACCTAGCTACGCCTCACTAAGTTTCACATTATCGCCTCAGATATTGATAAAAATTTATGTCGATCTTAAAAACAAACGCAAGGACGAGCATAAAACTCGCCCTTACATTCTTATTTAATTGCGAACACTTCACCATTTACTGAATTAAAAATGACTTTGCCATCAGCAACTGCAGGAGATGAATAAATTTTAGAATTTGTTTTATAGCGCCAGCGTAATTTTCCTCTATCGGCTGTCATCGCATATAAATAGCCATCTGTGCTTCCTATATAGACTGTATCAGAAGCAATTACAGGTGATGAATAAACTGGACCTCGAGTTTGATACTCCCAAATTCTACCACTGTGAGCTTCATCATAAGCATAAATATAGGTATCGCCACTACCAAAGTAAACCGCGCCTTCATAAACCGCTGGTGAAGAAAATATAGGACCAGCCGTTTTCTTCTTCCACTTTAATTGCCCCGTTTTCACATTCACCGCATGAATATGCTTATCACTGGCTCCAACAAAAACATGTCCATCATGTACACTAGGTGATGAGTTAATAGGTGCTCGCACAGAGTATGACCATTGCTCTTGTCCTGATCGCTTATTAATCGCCCGTAAGTAACCATCAAGCGTACCAACTATAATCAAATCACCACTCACTACAGGCGATGAAAACACTTTACCTTTTGCGTTGAAACGCCATTTTTCTGCACCTGTTTCAGCATTTACCGCATAGACATTTTTATCTTTACTACCAAAATAGATAATGCCATTCTCTATAATCGGTGAAGAGTAAACATAGTCTTCTGCTCGAAACTTCCATTTCATTTGGTGAGTATCAGTATCTACTGCGTAAAGATGCCCATCCCAACTTCCTACATATAATGAATTACCACTTACCGCTACAGCTGCTTCTATTTTACCTTTGGTTTCAAAAGTCCACTTTACATGGCCTTCCCGTAAATCAAGGGCATAGACTATGCCATTTTTACAGCCAATATAAACTGTATCACCTGAAACTACTGGTGAAGCATACACCTCATCGGGTGCAGTATACTTCCACACTAACTTATCTAATTTTTGTGGTGCATATGAACTCGCTACACCCGTGTGTTGCGGATTCTCACGAAACATTGCGGCACCACCACCACAGCCGATAAGTAAACTAATTAGTAATGCGATTAAGAAAAGAGAAAAACCCTTTATCATTTTAAACTCCGTTAAATTCATATTTCTAAAACTAATTATTAAGTAAATATTTTTAACCCTATCGGATTAGACAATATAGATCAAGTCGGCTTGAACTTATCTTAAAATACGTCCCATTGAACACAGTAACTCATAGGAAATAGTCTCTGCACACTTTGCAACCTCATCAACAGGAATTTGCCCACCCCAGCACTCTACAACATCACCACATTCCGCCTGCACACCTCGCAAATCAACCGCAACTGAATCCATAGAAACGCGGCCAATTAATTGACATAATTGCCCATTCACAGCTAATGGTGAGTTCTGAGCGTGTCGAGGGTAACCATCGCCATAACCAATATTTACAATTCCCACCTGCATATCTTCAGGGCATACCCAGCTGTCCCCATACCCCACTGTTTGATCTTTTTTTAATTCATTAATAGCAATTAATTCAGCATGCAAACTCATTACAGGCTTCAATTGCAGCTCAGCGGCGGTAACCCCCTGCAAGGGAGAAGAACCATAAAGCATTATTCCTGGGCGCAACCAGCTTTGCTCTCTATAAAAATCACTTATTATTGCTGCAGAATTAGAAGCGCTAGTCTGAATTTTATAGTGATTTGATAGCGTTAAAAAGCGATCGAGCTGTAGCTTGTTTGATATATGTGTGGGCTCATCTGCATTAGCAAAATGCATCATCAGACCAATTTGATTAATCAGTTTAAGTTTTAGTAAGCGCTGATAACATGTTTCAACTTCATCCAGTTGAACGCCTAAACGCCCCATACCCGTGTTTACTTTTAACCAGACATCAATTGATGCGTTTTGTGTAACAGCCTCAAGATAATCAATTTGCCAACTCTGGTTCAGTGCAGGACGCAAATCATATTGAATAATTGCCTCTAACTGTGCCCTATTTGAAAAGCCCTGAAAAACAGTAATCGGTTTATCTATACCATTTTCACGTAATGCAACTGCTTCAGATAACTGAGCAACAGCAAACCCATCGGCTTCTGTTAAAGCTTTAGCCACCTGTAACATTCCATGCCCGTAGGCATTGGCCTTAATCACAGGCATGATATAGCTATTAGATGAATATTTTTTTACTTGATTAAAATTATGCTGCAAAGCAGCTAAGTCGATGGAAACTTTTGCAGCTCGGTTACTTAGCATAAGAAATTTTATTCAAATCCTGCGGATGAATACATTTCAGGGGTGAAATTTTCAAACTTTGTAAATTGCCCCAAAAAAGTTAAACGCGTAGTACCTATTGGGCCGTTACGCTGTTTACCCACAATAATTTCAGCACTTCCCTTATCGGGTGAATTATCGTCATACACTTCATCACGATAAATAAATACAATCAAGTCAGCATCCTGCTCAATCGCTCCAGATTCACGCAAATCTGACATTACCGGGCGTTTATTAGGTCGCTGCTCAAGGCTACGATTGAGCTGCGACAAAGCAATAACAGGGACTTCAAGTTCTTTTGCCAGGGCTTTCAGACCACGAGATATTTCAGAAATTTCATTAGTCCTGTTTTCTGAAGTCCCGGAAACCTGCATTAATTGAAGGTAATCAATTACGATTAAACCCAGACCATGTTCACGTTTTAATCTTCGCGCACGTGCTCGTAAATCTGTTGGTGACAACGCAGGTGTATCATCTATAAACACTTTAGCCTCTGAAAGCAATGAAACAGCAGAGGTTATTCTTGGCCAGTCTTCGTCATTAAGTTGTCCGGTTCGTAAACGATGCTGATCAATACGCCCCATCGATGAGATCATACGCATGGCTAATGATTCAGCAGGCATCTCCATACTAAAGATAGCAACAGATATACCCTGTGCGATGGCTGCATTTTCAGCAATATTCATTGAAAACGTCGTTTTACCCATTGAAGGACGACCCGCGACAATAACCAGATCACCTTTTTGCAAACCACTGGTTTGCTCATCAAAATCATTGAACCCGGTAGTAACACCAGTAAGCGTGCCTTCCTGCTCAAAAAGCTTATCTATCTGCTCAACGGTCGTCGTCAGTAATTGTTTGATACCCTTAAAACCATTGCCTGCACGATTACCCTGCTCAGCAATTTCAAACACCCTGCGTTCCGCTTCATCTAGTAGTTCCTTACTTGCGCGCCCCTCGGGGTTAAAAGCGCCTCCAGCAATATCGGTACCCACTTCAATAAGTTGTCGAAACACTGAACGCTCGTGAACAATGTCAGCATAAGCACGTATATTTGCAGCACTCGGAGTATCTTTAGCAAGCTTACCTAAATATGCGAGGCCACCCGCATCCTCAAGCTCATGAGTTTTTGATAATTCATCAGAAAGTGTAATTACGTCAAAAGGTCTATCCGCCGCCTCGAGCTTGGCAATACTGCGAAAAATAAGGCGATGATCGTGCCGATAGAAGTCTTCCTCGGTAATACGGTCAGCAATTTGTTCCCAGGCACGCTTATCAAGCATAAGCCCACCCAGCACTGCCTGTTCACCTTCAATAGAGTGAGGGGGAACTTTCAAATTTCTAGTAGGCGCATCTGCAACCTGATAGTCGTTGTTGCTAGGGTAAGTTAATGATTCAGACATAATTTTCGTGCAAGCTGGATGGTAGATTATTTTGCCTTCTAAGGGACAGGACTGCAATATACTTTTAACCGAATTTGGTAATATCGCTACAGATTCATTTTCTCGGGGAAAGACCATTGCATTTTTGAGCTCTACCCCGTATTGAGGGCAGGATTACTAACAATGCCACCCTTAATAAGCTCAAATACTTTTGTGTAATCAATACGGGCAGCAGAGGCTAAAGCCCCCTGGCATAGCGACCAGATACAGGAGACTTGTACATTAATTTAGGGATATATAAACGTTTATTTGCGTTAGTCTTTTGCTTTTTAGTTAGTCTATAATAAGCTGCTCATTATCAATTGATTAATACACATGCCCAATTTAGAAAAAGATCCAACCATTCAACTTGCACTCGATTTAATTTCCCGTCCATCGGTTACTCCAGAAGATGAAGGCTGCCAACCTTTGATGGCAGAACGCCTGAAAAAACTGGGCTTTGAAATAGAGAATTTACGCTTTGCAGAAGTCGATAACTTCTGGGCTAGAAAAAATAACACAGGCCCTTTACTAGTATTTGCAGGCCATACAGATGTAGTACCCACCGGTCCGGTTGATAAATGGGCTGTTCACCCTTTTGAGCCAGAAATCATTGATGGTGTTTTATATGGTCGCGGTGCTGCTGATATGAAGGGCAGCCTTGCATCTATGATTACAGCTTGTGAGAACTTTATAAATGAGCACCCTCAACATAAGGGGTCAATTGGATTTTTAATTACCAGTGACGAAGAAGGCCCATCAATCAATGGCACGGTAAAAGTCATTAAGCATCTTGAAGCCCGCAATGAAAAAATCGACATGTGTTTGGTAGGCGAGCCTTCCAGCACCAACAAGCTAGGTGATGTGGTTAAAAATGGACGTCGTGGGTCATTATCAGGAAACTTAACAATAATTGGAAAGCAGGGGCATGTTGCCTACCCCCACCTCGCAGAGAACCCAATTCATACATCGGCTCCAGCGCTTGCAGAATTAGCCGCAGAAGAGTGGGATCAGGGCAATGACTTTTTCCCCGCCACCAGTTTTCAAATATCTAATATTAACTCTGGTACCGGAGCTAACAATGTAATACCCGGTGAATGTGAAATTATGTTTAATCTTCGGTTTTCAACAGAGGTCACTGAAGAACTACTAAAACAACGGGTTGAAGCCATCCTCGATAAGCATAATTTAAATTATGAATTGCAATGGGTATTATCTGGCCAACCGTTCCTCACACCTGAAGGTGAGCTTGTTGAAGCTACCTGTAAAGCAATTAAAGAAATTTGCGGACATGACACCGAGTTATCAACAGCTGGCGGCACCTCTGATGGACGCTTCATTGCCCCCACAGGAGCTCAGGTTCTTGAACTCGGACCACTTAATGCCACTATTCATCAAGTAAATGAACATGTTAAGGCAGATGATTTAATCACGCTTTCAAAAATTTATCAGCGAATGATGGAACATCTACTATTATAGATAGTATACGTTGTATAACTATGTATTTTTAACCTTGTAAATTCATATATAGCTATTTAACCTGAAGATATACAGGAACTATTAAACATACAAAATATTTACTAAAAAACTGTAATATATTTTGATAAAACAATAACAAAATAGTAACAAAGGGGCTTATAAAATGAACCGCGAAAAAGTTGTCTTTAGTTTTTTTATGATTCTAGCTCTCACCCTTAATTTTGGTTTTTATGCTGGTGAAGTTGACAACCCAAGCCACCACAACGTCTATGAATTATTCGCTGTAATAATCGTAAACCTTATAGCCACGGTTCTTAAATTTGGAGATCGCTCTCAAATGGGAGCCATGCTGCTGGCAACCAGCCTGGTTGCCTTAGTGCAGTTGTTTTCTGCCTCTATTGTATGGGCTTATGTAGTAAATATTCAGGGCCATGCAATGACGGCTGACACCATGTCCACCATTATTTCATTAAGTGGCGGTGCCATGATTGCTAATTTTATTTCCGTTATATTGCTGATCATTGAAACATCAATGATGCGTCACTAAGCCACGCAGGTAAAACTATGTCACTTGTGACATCACTTATAATGCGCCAAATGCGTGTACCCATTATTATTTTAATAATGGGGTATGCTATTGCTATACTGGGCATGGTGATTGCACCAGGCGTAGATGATCAGGGTAACCCCTGGCACATGACGTTTTTTGATGCCTTTTACTTTGTTAGTTACACTGCTACAACCATTGGCTTTGGTGAAATTCCATACACGCTAACTAATGCACAACGAACCTGGGCTCTGATAACCATTTATTTAACGGTTGTTGCCTGGTTTTATTCACTAGGTAAAATAATTTCTTTAGTTCAAGATCCATTATTTCGTGACGCACTTAAGAAGAATTTATTTGCAGAACAACTATCCCGTATACCGGAATCATTTATACTAATTTGTGGATTTGGTGAAACCGGACATGCTTTAGCTAAAGCGCTTACCGAGCGTAATATTCATATTGTAGTTATCGAAAACAATGACACTCTCATTCAAACCTTACCTCTCGAAGATTTTCCATTAGTCATTCCTGGCTTCAAAGGTGATGCCCGTGACCCTGAAAAACTAATTCAGGCAGGATTACAGCATGAAAAATGTGCTGCGGTAATAGCCGTTACCGCATCAGATGAAACCAATTTAAAAATTGCGGTTACTAGCAAATTACTACATCCGAATATTTGTGTTGTCTGTCGTTCAGAGCTTGAAGAATACGAAAGTAATATGTTTTCTTTTGGTACAGATTTTGTTGTTAACCCATTTGAAACCTTTGCAAATATATTCGCCATGGCAATGCACTCCCCTTCGCTACATCTTTTATACGACTGGCTAACGGGTGTACCTGACACCGATTTAACAAACCCTATTTATGTAAAAGAAGGTCACTGGGTAATTTGCGGATTTGGACGATTTGGATATGACCTGTATAAACAACTGCTTAAGAGCAATGTTCAGGTAACTGTTATTGACCCTTCAGAAGAAAAGCGTAAAGCCTTCCTTAGTCTGCCCGAAAATAAACATAACGATTTTATTATTGGCACCGGCTTTGATGCTCACACATTAACGGTGGCAGGTATTACAGAGGCCGTAGGCTTAATTTCAGGTACTGATCACGATACCAATAATTTATCCATCATCATGACAGCACGCGAATTGAACCCTGAATTATTTATTGTTGCAAGACATAACAAAAAAGCCAATGAAAAACTCTTTGAAGCAACTAATGCCAATTTAATCATGCAGCCCAGTGAAATTATTGCACGTAAAATTCGCACTTTATTAGTGTCTCCACTGATGATCGCATTCCTCAATAAAGCGAGAAACCAGGATCCATCCTGGGCAAATATTACAATTAGTAGAATTGTTGGTGCGCTAGGTAATTCAGTACCTAGCATCTGGACATTACAGGTAAATGAAAAAGAAGCTCGTGCCCTTTGTCAGGTACTTCGTTTAGGCAGGGTCATCCGGGTAGGTAATTTACTGCAAAATCCTCGACAAAGAGAAAACCAGCTGGCTGCAGTACCTCTAATGCTTAAGCGTAATCAGAAATTATTATTAATGCCGACTAACGATATTGCAATAAAATCGGGTGATCAAATTCTATTCTGTGGAACCCCCGGCGCACTTCGTAGCATGAAATGGTCGCAAAATGACATACACAGCTTAAATTACATAATGACCTATGAAGATACCCCTGACTCATTTATCTGGCGAAAATTCCACCAATTTATTAAACGCAATGAACGACGTAATCGCCCCAGACAGAAAAGTCATCTAATGAAATAAGCATGACCGCTCAATATTATCGTTAAGTATAGACAACCTGCTAACTGCTTTTATTTGCTTACATTGAGTTGACTGTTATAATTCGCCTCAGTTTTGTCCCCGTAGCTCAGCAGGATAGAGCCACCGCCTCCTAAGCGGTAGGTCGGACGTTCGAATCGTCTCGGGGACGCCAAATTACAACAAAAACCTAGAAAAATCAGGTAAAAGCCCGATTGGGGCACCATCAATCACTCAAAGAGAAAAAAATATGTCAGATAAAATATGCCTGGATACTAACCACGGAAAAATAATCATTGAACTGAATGCCGAAAAAGCCCCTATTTCTGCTGAAAATTTCTTAACCTATGTAAAAGAAGAGTTCTTCAATAATACAATTTTCCATCGTGTTATTCCCGGTTTCATGATCCAGGGTGGTGGTTTCATTGAAGGTATGCAACAAAAAGATACCAACCCCAATATTAAAAATGAAGCCGACAACGGCCTATCAAACAAGCGTGGCAGCCTTGCCATGGCGCGTACACCTGATCCAGATTCGGCCAGCTCTCAGTTTTTCATTAACCTTAAAGACAACGACTTTTTAAACTACAGTGCTCCCACATCACAGGGTTGGGGTTATGCGGTATTTGGCGAAGTCACTGAAGGCATGGACGTAGTAGATAGTATTGCCCAGGTTGCTACTGGTAACATCGGCGGTCATGGTGATGTACCAGTTGAAGCAGTTATTATAAACAGCGCTACACTGGTATAAAAATTCACTAGATGGCAAAGCACCTATTTATATCTGATTTGCATCTTGCACCTGAACGGCCTGATATTATTCAACTGTTTATTCAGTTTATGAATAATCAGGCTGCTCAAGCCGAATCATTATATATACTGGGTGACCTGGTAGAATACTGGCTTGGTGATGATGATCAGGCCGAAGGTCTGAATGAAGCCTTCAAAGCATTAAAAGATCAAGCCGATAAAGGCCTGAAAATATACCTGATGCATGGCAACCGCGATTTTCTAATGGGTGAAGACCTTGCCAGGCGAACCGGCTGCACTTTAATACAGGAACCCTACATCGCTACACTTGAGAACTGCCCAGTACTTCTCTTACACGGTGATATTCTATGCACTGATGATTTACGTTATCAGGAACTACGTAAAATGCTAAGAAATCCTGCATGGCAAACCGATTTTTTAAGTAAGAGCATGGCTGAACGCAAGCAAATGGCATTAGCACTACGCAAACAAAGCAAGGAAGAAACTCAAACTAAAGACATGAACATCATGGATGTAAATACACTTGCTGTAACTAATGCCTTTATTGACAACCATGTTTCTCTAATGATTCATGGACACACACATCGACCAGCAATACATGAAACTGAAGTCAATAATGCACCAGCAAAGCGTATCGTGCTTGGCGACTGGTACTCTCAGGGCTGCGTGCTGGAATTTAATAACCCTGATGACTTTCAACTAAAATATTTTAATTAAATAAACACCTATAAGTTATTGTTAAGGGAGGCTTATCTAAAGTCTTACTTGCTATGCATATTTCTGCAGGTAGAACAATCGCAATTAAGGTACTTTCACATGAAGCCTCAAAAGATATGATCTCTTTAACGCAGCATTATCTAAAAGAAGCTAATTGCTGTAATTTAAAGCAAGGAATACAAAAAGACTTAAGTAAAAATGATATTTTTTTAAAATTGATAAAAATCACTTAACATTAGAAATATTATCAAGTGTATTTTTCAACTTATTTATCAACACCTCATTATCTACTTGTTCTGAAAACTCACCTATAATTATTTTCGCCTCGTTAAGAAGCTCTTCGTGTTTGCTATTTTTCTTTCGTAATGCATCTAACATTTGTTCAAATGATGTCGCCAATTCAGTTAGTTGATCGGCTTTACGTAATGAAGATACAGGGCTGTAATTGCCACGTGATACTTCATCACATATCGTTTTCAATCGATACATAGGGCCAGCTATTTTATGACTCTGATACAATACTGCCACACTAGCAACTAACCCTGTAACAATAACAGTGACAATGTTTCCAAATATAATAGCGGGTGCCAGACTATCCCAGGTATTTTGTAACTGATTATGTGCCATTTGTAGCTCACTACTAAGCTCACTTGAAAGCATAAAGTACATAAGCACACCGGATAGTAAGCCTGATGCCGCAATTATACCTACAACTGTCATAATGGATCGCATTTGAAATGCTTTCTGAATAAACATGGTGTTTCGTTTAAATTCGGTATTACTCATAACTATTACTCATTATTTACTGTGGCATGCGAGGCACAGATCACCCTCAGCATTGTTTCTTCGAAGAATATAACTTTTACTCAATCGACTACGATTTAAAATATGATCCATAATACTCGTACTTGCCATAGGCTTATCACTTTTCAAGCTTCCATGAATATAATGACAAGTTAAACAGGATACCTGATTATTTTTATCTAAAGGTAAATCTGCAGGTACAGAATAATCCGGTGTAACCCCAACGATATGACTAGAATTCTCATCACCATGACAGTTCGAACACATCTCAGTCTCATTTTTAACAAAATGACTCATATCAGGCATAATATGCATTCCACTAAACTTCATTGAAGCTGATGGTAACTTTTTATGACAACTTAAACACTCCGTACCTTCACCATTATGAGTTAGATTAGTACTATGTGGATTAAAATCAGAATCGGCATAAGAAGAGGCTACATATAGACATGCCAATAGAATCAACGTACATTTTTTAACTTTTTGTATAAATATTATATGAATCATATATTTCACTAAAGCAACTTTACTAAGGAAATTAAAAACTGGCTACTAATTGGAAAGTCAGCTTACGTTTTTCGAAATCTGGCTCTGAGGTTGACGTGCCCAGATGACTTAAATACTCTAGTTTAATTTGCAAAATATCATCAATCACATACCGTCCACCAATCGTCATACGGTTTAATTTATTTACGCTATAACTAGTAGCAGAGTCTTCAGGGTCGAGTACAGCCGTAAATTCTGGTTTCCATTGTCCATACCCGATAAAGAACGACATAGGTTCAAAATCAATTAAAAGTCTTGAGTTAAAACCATCCTCATCCGCCGGCCCAGCAGTCCCTCCACCAGGAAGAGTAACCGTATCAATATTATCCAGCTTAATATATTCAAGTACTAATTCGACAACATCATACTTCCAGCGAATATCCATGGCCTGTAATGTGTTTCTTTCATTTTCGTCCGAATCCATATCATGCAACCATGATAAGCCTATACTGAAATCACTTTGAGCATCACGGTTATGTACACTGAAAGGGTCTCTTCCAGGGAAAAAGCCTATGCGAGTGCCGACACTATTACCTGTGTCTTCAAATAAAGAATTAGTCCAATACACTGCGTAATCTATTTTTGACCAACTTCCGTACGCGCGTAATCCATCGCCATTAAAACCATCATTCTGAATTCGTTGAGTCGTTAAAGGAGCAGTGATGTTGGGTCGATCGGGTGCTGCAAAAAACTCATAATCTATACCAAAGGGAATATCAAAACGTCCAAATTGAATATGATATCCAGGTTCGCCAAATAACCGACCTCGAGTAGGAACATTGTGACTACTAACATGGTAATCAAGTACTGCGACTGCAACCTCAGAAACCTCTCCGTCCCAAACAAGTGCAGTACTAACTGCAAAGTTTTCTCCCTGGTTAAACTGTAAATCCAACTCAAGACCACCTAAGTCAAATATGTGATCACCATTATCAGTAGATTGAGCAGTTACATCAAAAAAACCTGCTATTTCAAGAATATGCTCTTCATTCTCATCTGTTTTACGATGATCTTCCTGTTTGATTTTTTTAAGTTGTTGCTGAAGTTTGTCTATCTGTATTTGCTGCTGATTCAGCTGTTTCTCAAACTGAACTGATAATGAACCATCTGATGTCTGTTGTGCGCTAATCTGTGTAGGACAGATACTTAAAAACATTACGCAGAGGTTAAAAATTATATGATGAAGTTGAAATTTATTTTCTTCATGACTGTATTTTTGTCTATTATTCATATTTTAAAACGCATTTTTAATATAAAATCTACTGATTATAGTCAAGATTTTATAAAATTTTAGAATACTTCTAAAAAATCAACATTTTACAATTCACATATTGTAATACATCAAATTTAAATACAAATTTAGGTTCAGGCTTTCATTATTACCCCAATATTTACCTGTCACTACATTTATCTAAAGTTTAAGTATTCTAAAACATTAGGAATAATTCCCGTATAGCCTTGATAACATGGAATTTTACGACTATAAAATAGCATAGACACGGGACATTAAACGATTTTACAGATAATAAGAAGGGTTCATAAGGATTTAACAATATTAATACTACCTGTAAATCATTTAAATGGTAACAACCAAAAAAATCGGGATTACAGAATATGCGTCAATGGGGATTGAAGAAAAGTTTCTTAGTATTAATATCTATTTTGTGCTTTATCGGCGTCGTACAGGCCATTATTGTTTTTAAACAAAACGTCCATATTAAAGATCAAAGCCACATCATTACATCAACTAACGTTCCCATTTTAAATAAAGCTCACCAATTAAAATTAACCGTCGTGCAGGTTCAGCAGTGGTTAACAGATATAAGTGCGACTCGTGCTCGTGATGGTTTAAATGATGGTTTTGACGAAGCAAAAAATAACGCTGACAAATTCAATGCTCTTATTCAGGAGTTAATTATACTAGATGAACAAAATGCTGAGACATATAGCGCCATGACACCCATTTTTACTGCTTATTATGAAACCGGCAAGAAAATGGCTCAGGCATATATAGATGATGGCCCAACTAAAGGAAATGTTTTGATGGGAGAATTTGATAAAGTGGCAGCTGATATGTCACAAAGCGTTGATAGTTTATTAGAAGGTACTATCAGTAGAATGAATTCAATATTAATTGCTCAGGAAGAAACAATAAATGCAAATATAACTTATTTTTTAATTGGTAGTTTTTCAATATTTTCGAGTATAGCTTTGTTATTTTTTATAATTAACAGGTCTTTATCTTCATTACCTGGGGCACTTAAAAGCATTCATCAGGTGACTGGAGGTGATTTAACGGCAAGTATTGAAACTGGTCAAAATGATGAAATAGGTCAGTTATTAGGAGCAGTTGAAGGCCTGCGAATTCATCTTGTAAGTATGGTTTCAGAAATAACTAATTCTACTGAAAAGTTAAGCGCATCATCTGATGATATTCTTCAGGTAACCTATGACACCAGTGATTTTTCAACAAATCAACAGGGTGAAACACAAATGGTGGCTACAGCTATGAACCAGATGACTTCAACTATTCAGGAAGTTGTCAGAAATATAAACATAACGGCTGATAAATCTACAAACACACGTAATGACGCAGAATCAGGTAAAGTACTTATTCAAAATGCAACAACACAAATTCAAAACCTGTTTTCCCAATTAGAAACTGCGGGAGACACTATCCACAATTTACAACAGGACTCAGAATCAATCACCACTATTCTAGATGTAATTAGAGGTATTTCTGAACAAACTAACCTACTCGCACTTAATGCTGCAATTGAAGCGGCGCGTGCTGGTGAGCAAGGCCGAGGCTTCGCTGTAGTTGCCGATGAAGTGCGTGCCTTAGCCAGCAGAACCCAGCAATCAACCGAAGAAATCAATCAAATGATTGAAAAACTATTACGCGGTTCACAACAGGCTGTAGAGGTAACGACAAAATGTCGAGAACAGGCGAAAATAGCCGTTGAGCAAACTACTGCGGTAAAAACAACGCTAGATGAAATAACGGGTTCTGTAACTGAAATAAGTGATATGAGCAATCAAATTGCTACAGCTACGGAAGAACAGGCTTCTGTATCAGAAGAAATTAATCGCAATATAGTTCATATTGAGGAGATAAGCGGTAATATCGTACACCGTATATCTCAACTATCAAGCTCTGGTGAAGATCTTAAAACACAGGCAGGAACGCTGGATAGCATGATACATTACTTTAAAATTTAACTTAGTCGAACATTTAAAGCCTATTATCTATTAAATACCAGGCTTTTCTAGTGATTAGCTATTTGTTAAGTGCTGCCGTATATTCACTGTAACCTTGCGGTTTTACAAACAACTTTATATCAAATGAACTTTCTTTAAAATCTTTAAGAAATTTCTGATAACCACGACTATAACTAATCTGCACTGGCAAGCCTGCCTTATAATAATCACCAGAATCATATATTTGATCAACTAGAAAACAAGGAGTATGCAACTCTATTGGAGTATTCTTCAGCGTTGCTACTTGCTGACCAGACAAAACCTGTTGATATTCATATAAAACCTGCATATTTTCCGCATACAATCCTTTCACAAGCGATACCTGTGTACAGGCAATATCGCCTGCAAAAACGATATAACTATAAACTTGCTTATTTGCTATTTTAGGTGCGTTCTGCATAGCCTTTTGTTTAGTTACCACCTGAAAACTTAATTCCGGGCGCACCCATTGATGATTTTTTATTTTTAAAATAGTTTTATCTTCTTGATTAATGCTGTAAATAGCCTTTTTCTTCACATCAAACAAAACGAAATCACCCTCATCATCACCATTATCAATTCTTAAAAATTGTTTATTAATAATGTAACGCATTATTTGCGGCTCTGTACCCTCTTCAACCTCATCATAAAAAAGAACCAGGCTTTTTATATCGCTTGCTGATGCAGTGAAGCTTATAAAATATAAAGTAAGGTAGAAATAAAAATATTTTTTCATAAATTAATTAATCTCCAGAGAATTTAAATCAGCAATTTCTTCTGCAGTAAAACCTGCCTGCAATCTTGCAACCTCATCAAACGGGCCACGCAATGATCCGTTCATATAATCCTGAATTAGTTTTTTAAACGTTTCACGATAGTTCAATTCACGTTGATCACAAAGAAACTTATACCAATGGCTACCAATAGCCACATGCCCTATTTCATCTTTATGTATAATTTCCAGATGCGCTATAAATTCTTCATCCTTTGCCTGTCCCAGTTTTTTTAATATACCCGGTGTCACATCTAGCCCTCTGGCTTCCAACACGCGCGGTACCAATGCCATACGAATCATCACATCATGAGCTGTCAGTTGAGCCATTTCCCATAAGCCATTGTGAGCATCAAAATCGCCATATTTAGTATCTCGCCGATGTAAATAAGATTCCAGCAAGCTAAAGTGATACGCCTCTTCAGATGCCACTTTTAACCAGTCACCATAATACTCTGTTGGCATGTCAGTAAATCGATATGCCGCATCCAAAGCCAGGTTAATCGCATTAAACTCAATATGAGCCAACGCATGACACAGTATTACTCTACCCTCTTCGGTATTTATACTGCGCTTAGAAACTTCCCGAGGCGCAACCAGTTTCGGCAAATCGGGTCGTCCAACCTCGGCTATTTTTTCAGGCACAAATGATCGATTAATTTCAAGCTTATCCGCACACCAATCCTCATAAAGAGTTTGTGTAAGACGAACTTTCAAGGAGGGTTCACAGGCGTCTAAACACTCTGCAACCCGAAGGTGTAATAATGACATGAGAGACAGCTCTTAGTTAATTGTATCTCGGTAATGGGGGGAGTAAATAACCGATAGAATCGGAAATTAAAAAATACTATATGATACTTAAGCCGTTATTCAGGTTGCCCGTGCATGACTTCAGATTAAGACGAAAAAAATGCGCTTACACATGTAAGTAAAAAATTTTCAGCTCGGATATGAAGTTTTACAGAGGTAAGCTGGATTGCTACTTCGGCTTCCAGACACCGAAGGCATCACCTGACGCAGGCGGAGCCATTTGTGGTTTCTGTGCTTCCATATATTCAAACACATGGGTCATAAAACCAGCCAGGTCTTCAAGTGCATCTTTCTTGTTCATCTGTGGGTTATTAATATCTGAAAGCATCATACCCGCTGCAGCTACCAGATATTGCATGGCCATAACATCATCACTAGTTCTTGGATCCTGCTTTTTTAATGCATCACGCAAATCTTCCATTAACTGGGGCGATAGTTGAATACCGTCATCACTCATTTTATTTTTCCTGAAATTTGGTTCATTATGGGGTTATTGGGGTGCATTCTACATGAAACCCTGTTTTTATATCATTCCAAATTTCAGGGATTATCATCAAAATGTATAAACTATGCGTATTTATCCCTAAAAGCCACTTACAACAGGTAAAAACAGCCCTGTTTGAAGCCGGTGCGGGTCAAATCGGTAACTACGACCGTTGCTGCTGGCAAACACAGGGTCAGGGACAATTCAGGCCTCTTGAGAACAGTCAGCCTTATTTAGGACAAACGGGTGAAATTGAAGAAGTTGATGAATATAAGGTAGAACTGGTTGTAAAAGATAAGCTGATACAGAGGGTTATCTCAAGTATGAAACAAGCACACCCATACGAAGAACCAGCCTATGACGTCTGGAAACTGTCGGATCTTTAAAATATAGTCGAATATGCTAATATTCGTCTTTAACGCTAATTTGGAGAATTAATATGTACGGTTTTGATGTAGTAATTGATGCAAACATGGACGATGCGGAAGCTAAAGTACGCGATGCACTGGCCGGTGAAGGTTTTGGGGTTTTAACAGAAATAGACGTGCAGAAAGTTATGAAAGCCAAACTTGATATTGACCGTACAGGTTATAAAATTCTCGGTGCCTGTAATCCTAATTTAGCCCATGAAGCTATTGAAGCGGAACCTGAAATTGGCTTACTTCTACCTTGCAATGTTTTATTACAAGAAGTTGATAACGGCAAAGTAAAAGTCAGTTTCATGGACCCCGTCGCAGTACTAGGCATGATTGATAACCCGAAAATTGCTGAAGTCGCTCCTCTGGTTCAAGGTAAATTAAAAAATGTAGCGGCCAGTCTCTGACACGGTAGCTCATTGGTTCAGGGCATACGTTAAAAGCGCTTATGCCAGGCTTTAAACATAAGTTAACCATTAAGCTAGATTAATGTTGTCTAGTTTAAATTTAAATAATCAAATCGGAAATTAAAAAGTGATCATTAAACCCAAAACCCGTGGCTTTATTTGCACTACTACTCACCCCACTGGCTGTGAAGCTAATGTGGCCGAACAAATCTCAAGAGTAAAGGCCGATGGTGCTGTTAAAAACGGTCCAAAAAATGTTCTGGTAATCGGCGCATCAACGGGTTACGGATTAGCTTCACGTATCACCTCTGCATTTGGCTCAGGTGCTGCAACGCTAGGTATTTTCCTTGAAAAACCAGCTAAAGAAAAAAAACCAGGGTCTGCTGGTTGGTATAATTCAGCAGCATTCGAAAAAGCCGCTCACGCAGAAGGGCTGTATGCAAAAAGCATTAATGGTGACGCATTTTCAAATGAAATGCGAAACAAGGCCATAGAAACCATCAAACAGGATATGGAAAAAATTGATTTAGTGGTTTACTCACTAGCCTCACCCGTGCGCAAAATGCCTGAGAGTGGAGAAGTTATTCGTTCAGTTTTAAAGCCGATAGGCAACGTCTATAAAGCAACTGCTATAGATACTAGTAAGGACGAGATTTTTGAAGCCGAAATAGAACCTGCTACAAATGAAGAAATTCAAAACACCGTTACTGTTATGGGTGGAGAAGACTGGGAGTTATGGATCAATGCACTTAAAGATGCAGATGTATTAGCTGAGGGAGTTAAAACCGTTTCGTATAGTTATATCGGGACAGAAATTACCTGGCCGATTTATTGGCATGGCGCATTAGGCAAAGCGAAAGAAGACATGGACCGCGCAGCCACTGCTATAAGAAACAATCTTTCAAGCCTTAATGGTTCAGCAAATATGGCAGTATTAAAAAGCGTTGTAACCCAGGCATCTGCAGCTATACCTGTTATGCCTCTGTATATTGCAATGGGCTTTAAAGTAATGAAGTCACTTGATATTCATGAAGGCTGCATTGAGCAAATCAATCGTATGTTCCGCACTCAATTATATAAAGATGCTGGTGCCGAACTAGATGATAGTTCACGTATTCGAATGGATGACTGGGAATTACGTGATGATGTACAAAATAAAGTTAAAGAAGTTTGGCCAAATGTAACGACTGAGAACTTGTTTGAGCTAACTGACTACCAGGGCTATAAAGACGAGTTTCTCAAGCTGTTCGGTTTTGGGGTGGCTAATGTTGATTATGACGCCGATGTCGATACTATCGTTGAATTTGATCCTATAACCATCTAAGTTTCGCTACATTACATAGTAAATATGTAGTTTTCGAAAACGCTGGATTAATCTATCACCCTGGTTGGAACCCTACCTTACTAGAGCTCCAGCCAGGATTTATATTCAAAATATTAATTTGCCTTTAGAATTGACACTAGGTTGATGGCCGTTGATAACCGCGCTGCTCAAGCGCATTAATTAACGTTTCATAGGCTTGTTTCATTTTTTTAGCAACCAACATAGCCTGTTCTACTTTTCCATCCTTGGCCAATGCTTCACATGATGCGGATAACTCCTGCAAACTGTTAGCACCAATAGTAGCACTGACTGACTTTAAGCTATGAGGTAACCGAACCAACTCTTTCATATCAGAAGCATCTGTCCAATTATCTAAAGTCTCAAACACACCATCAGCAACCTCAAATACCGAAAAAATGACTTCATCAAAATTATCTTTAAGTACAGCTCGTAAGTTTTCAAAAACAGTATCATCTATAGCCTGTTCAGTATCTGATGCTATTAACTCATCAGATACAGATGATGACTCTTGTGACTCTTCCATTAAATAATGCCTCAATATTTGTAACAAATCAACTTTAGTAAATGGTTTTGTTATTATGTCGTCCATTCCTGCAGAATAACACTCTGCTGTATCCTCTTCTGTAACATTAGCTGTTTGTGCAATGATAGGAGTTTTCCCACCTGTCTCTTGCTGACGAATTGTTCGGGTAGCTTCATAGCCATCCATATTAGGCATTCTACAATCCATTAACACTAAGTCATAAACGTTATTATTATAACTTTCAATTGCTTCGAAACCATCATTTGCTATATCAACATCAAGACCAAAACCCTCTAGCATAACAGTCGAAATCAATTGGTTAGTTTTTACATCCTCAACCAATAATACCTTTCCTGAGAACTTATCCGATTCAGTAAACAATTCATTATCCGTCTCTGTGCTACCATTAATAGAATATTTAGTAATAAATGTATGCGATTTTTTTTCAGCAACTACTTTTGATAAAATAGTTGAAAAAACATCTGTACAAAAAGGCTTGTTAATGAAAGCAGAAAAACCAGACCTTTCTAACATCTCGCTATAATCAGTGGAAACATCAGAAGAAAGTGCAACTAATTTCACATCGTCAATAAGATGTGAAGCACGCCATTGTGTGATTTTATCTTCATTTAACTTAGTTCCTTGATCAAGCTCACATAGTAAAATAATTTCATTCTTTTCGTTGCCTATACCAGCTGACAGTAAGTCCTCAAGCTCATTCATATGCACAGCAAATACTATATTTAATTCGTGGTAATTCAGTAAATCAACAATGATATTTGTATCTTCTTCTACAGATTTATATAAAATAAGTGTAACACCTTTTAACATAGGAACTGGTTCTTGTTGACTATCTTCTTTAAATGGCAGACCTAATTTAACACTAAAAACACTCCCCTTACCTACTTCAGAAAAAACAGATATTGTACCCGACTGAAGCTCAACCAGGCGCTTTGAAATAGTCAGACCTAGACCAGCACCACCATACTTACGAGTAGTAGATGCATCTGCCTGAGTAAACGACTCAAACAAAGATAGTTGTTGCGCTTCAGACATACCAATTCCGGTATCACTTACATCAATACATAGTTGTTGCTCATCATCTATATTAACAATAACTTTAACAAAACCTTTATCTGTAAATTTAATAGCATTCCCAATTAAATTAAATAAAATTTGGTGAACTCTAGCTGAGTCACCAATAAATCCTCTAGGCAATTGTGCGGGGTAATCCAGTATCAATTTTACATTTTTATCCAACGACCTTTGCATCAGCTCAAGAACGCTACAAATAAGCTGTTCAAGATTAAAAAGCTCATTATCTAACTCAACCTTTCCAGCTTCAAGCTTTGAAAAATCTAATATATCATTAATAATTGTTAATAAAAGTTTTCCTGAATCTAGAATAGTACCAACATAGTTCTTTTGTGTATTATCTAAATCGGTATTATTTAATAACTCAGCCATACCCAAAACACCATTCATTGGCGTCCTTATTTCATGACTCATAGTTGCAAGAAAATCAGACTTTCCTTGTGCTGCTTCAATTGCTCGCTCTTTCGCTTCTTCAAGAGCCCAAGTCTGGAATTCCAGGTCACTCATATAGCGTTCTAATTTTTCATTTGTATGAAATTCCTCGGTTATATCATCTATACACACAAACAATCCCTTAAGCATTTTATACTTACTTAAATCAGGTGAAATATAAATTTTAACCACTTTTTCATTACTAATATCCGTATACAATTTAGCCTCAACCGATACTGACTCACCTTTAAGCGCACTATTTATATAAGGTAAAACATCTTTATAACCCCCCTCTCCCAATATATTTATTATATGTGAACCTAAAATATTATCTTTTGAAACCCCAAACCAACGTTCATAATTTTTATTGATAAAGCGACAATTTAGCTGATCATCCACATATAACAATAGGAAAGGCACTTCGTGGGTAATACCATCTATATATTGCCTTGTCTCCTCAAGTTCCTTATCACGTAAATCTTTTTCTTTACCAACCTCATTATATTGATTAACCAGAAAACTAATTTCGTCATTTCCTTTACTAGGAACATTAATATGATGAGCCGATGTTTTTTGTTTATCTAGAATAGTTGTGATTTCTTTTAATGGCTTTATGACAAACCTTCGCTGCATATAATACCCAGCAATTAACATAATAAATACGCTAATAATATAAAATAAAATAAATTGATAATAACTTAATTTTTCATGATATAACGCATTGGTTTTATCATAAATAAGTAAAAAATAATAAGGACGAAAACGGTTTTTCTCAATATCGATAAGGTTTAACAATTCAAAATGATACACATATGTTTCATATTGAATAACTAATTGACGTTTATTTGCTTTAATAAATTCATCAATAGCAAGCTGTTGTTCTGAATTAACCGTGTCTTTTATATCAAGTCCAATATTTACTCTATCATTATCAGCAGTGATAACCCCTTTTTCTTTATGCACTAGTGATATACGTGAAATTTCTTTTTCAGCAGCGAGGATACTAACAACTTTATTCAATCTTTTTTGAGACAAATCATTTTCTGCTGCAATTATAAATGTTTTGGCAACAGCTTCCGTTTCAGCGTGTATTTTTTGATTTATACGCACTTCACTTTGTGTTTTCGCATAAAAAACAAAACTTAATAGGACTATAAGGCTTATAGTAACTAAGGGGATATTAAGTTTAAGTGATAGTGATTTACTCAAGTTATTAGGAAAAACCGTCATCTAGCAGCCCTTAAAATAAACCGCGATAAATTATATCTGGATATTGGCTACAGTCAGTGGTAAGCGCATCAACATGAACCAGTGTATTGCACACCCGTTCTACTGATTTTTGCAATTTATCCGGAGCTGAAAATAATTCTTTTTGTCCCTGACTGTCCTGTAACTTTAAACCTGAAATAGCCTCTTTAAAATCCTCAACACTAATACCTTCGCGTTTTGCCATTAAACTATACGCATCATGCTCATTCGTAATACTATAATCAATCGCCATTTGCCAGGCCTGGTGCAACCTGGGTATTAAATCTGGATTCTCCTGTAAAACCTCATTTGAAATCGAAACTGTATCTATAATCTCATAAGGTATTTCTGAGCTAGAAAAAATAGCATGATATTTACTGTTCTTTAATATTTCTACAGAAACGGGTGGATAAGTGACAAATGCATCAATTTCCTGTTTTAACAAATATTCCCTACCATCTAGTTGCTCGACATTTCTTACACTAACATCAGTTAATTTCAAACTATGTTTTGCTAATGCACGCTCCAATATGTATATACCTAAAGATGATACTTCACAGCCTACATTTCTGCCTTTGAGAGAGACTATATCCTTTATGCTTTTATTAGTTACAATCACATCACCACCATTTGAATAATCAGGTACCAGGACTATTTTCAGAGACTTACCTCCTAATGGTTCAGCCTGCACTGCTTCAATAATTGTTGATGCCATACCATCAACATGTCCATTAACATAAGCTCTTTGAGAATCTGCCAGAGCCCCCATTTGAACTAAGGATATATTGAGACCGACCTGCTTAAAAAAACCTTTTTTTTCAGCAAGATATAGGAATTCATATCCTGGCCAGGGACTTATAGCAATAGTGATTTTTTTCTCTGGTTCAGGTGTACAGGCAGCAAGTAAAAACACTATTATCGCTATATTAATTAGTTTAATTAAAATATTGTGCATGTAGCTCTCCAAAGTGATATTAAGAGAATAGCTCATGCTAATAATTTTTCATGAAATCTATTTAATTATTTGAATTTTAAAGATAATTACAAGTAGTTATTTTTGATAATTCCGGCGAAATCAAATTGAGGAATGCTTAGCTTTTAACACTATTATCACTTACTTTTTTAATGGATTCATAAAGGGCTACAGATATTATAATCAAGCCACCTATCACAATAGGGACTGTTGGTTCTTCATCAAGTAAAAGCCAGGCGAAAAAAGTTGCAAACAATGGCTGCAAACAGCTAATCATGGCAACAGATTTTGCCTCCAGATGCTTCAAACTATAAGAGAGCAAACTATGAGCAGTAGCAGTGCTTACAACCCCAAGCAATATGAGAAGCCCCCATCCCTGCAAATCAAGCTTTGAAATACTGGAATAATCGATAAAAACTATCAGCATAAATGAAATTGACAGTACCTGGTACATTATTAAACTATCAGATGAAACGCTCGAATAATAATATTTTTGCAACAAATTCCTAATTGAAAATAAAACTGCAGATAAAACACCCCATAAAACCCCCTGCACCGATGAATTATTAAACTGGTTTAAGTCATCTATTACCATAATGAATATACCGATCATAACAAATATACCTGCAACTACATCAGCAACTCTTATACGACTCTTATTAAAAAATGGCTCAAGCACAACTGTAATGACTGGATATGTAAATAATGAAATCATTCCTATGGCAACAGTAGACACTTGCATCGAATGATAAAAACTAACCCAGTGCAAGCCAAGTATCATCCCAATAATTAAAATCCCAAGGTACTGGTTAAGTCCACGAAGTTTAACAGCTCGCTTTCTGATGACAGCAAAAACAACTAGGGCTATAGCTGCTATTACACTGCGTATCTGTGTAATAGATACAGAATCTAAAGGAATTACCTTGGAAAACAACCCATTTAAAGCCAGTAGAAATATCGCCAGATACAATATACTCAGGGCATTTTTGTTGTCACTCATAATAAGTAATTTCTCAAATATTCAAGCAACTATTATAAACCAGCGAGATCGCTTGATAATGATTAATTGATCAATAAACTCAGAATTATTAAAGACTCATCCCAAATCATATTCTATACTCATAAAATGCAATTAGATGGCTATTCAAACCTCACAAAATTTTCCACTGGCGGTATGGCTACCGTATATAAGGCCAGGCAGGACTCACTTAATAGAACTGTAGCCATTAAATTTTTATCGGCTGAACATCTCTGGGATGAGGATGCTAAAACATTATTTGACCAGGAATCACTGGTTATAGCTCAATTGAATCACCCCAACATAATCCATATCATTGATCGCGGTCTAACACCTAAAGGCAGACCCTATTTTGTTATGGACTATATTCAAGGCAGTGATTTATCTCAGATAATTCAACAGGAAAAACTCACCCTCAACAACAAAATCAATCTACTTATACAAATTTGTAAAGGTATGTCTACTGCACATAAAAATGGAGTTATACACCGTGATATCAAACCATCGAACCTGATAGTTGATACTGAAAACCATCTGCATATACTGGATTTTGGAATTGCATGGCTGGCTGCCAGTGGTAAACCGGAAAATATTGTCGGCACACCTGACTATATGTCACCAGAACAGTTTACACACCCTGAATCCGTAACACACCTGACCGACATTTACTCCCTGGGTGTTATAATGTATCAAATGTTTTTCAATACATTGCCCCCCGGAAACACCGAAAAACTTTCAAATAGTCTGAACAACTTACCAGAATCGTTGGCTAAACTAATAGCACAGTGTCTGGAAACCAGCCCTTTAAAACGACCTGCCACCGCTGATGCAATTCGTTTACACCTGTTAAAGGTAACTAAAGGTGCCCATCTTAATCAGAACCAGAAATCAGAAGCCAATAATGCTATCAACAATACCGAAAATAAATTTTCGTTATTAGACATAATAAAAAAGAATGAATTTGGTGCTGTTTATTTATTTGAAGATCTTAATCGACATAACCTTCTGGTAATTAAAAAACGCACACAATCCGTTGCCGGTTACAACGAAGCTAAATCATTGAGCCAGCTTAAGCATGAAAATATTATTAAAATATACGGTACATCGAAAAATAAAAACACATTCATCATCGTAATGGAGCATCTTGCAAGTGGAAGCCTTCAAGACAGGCTGGTTAGAGAGTTCAGCTTAAGTCGTTTTATCCCCATTGCCGAATCGATTTGCACCACATTAAAATTTGCTCATAACAACAATATTACACACCGCAATTTACGCCCAAGCAATATACTCTACGACAACAAAAACAATATTAAATTATCTGATTTCGGACTTGAAGAGCATTACTCCAATACTGGAAGTACAACAGATTGGTACCAACCTAACGATAAAGCATGCACATCAAAAACTCGGGACATGTATAGTGCTGGTGCTATTTTCTATCGCATGTTGACAGGAAAATCCATAAACTTTTCTAGCAAACGCATTCAAAACTCAATAGAATTTAACAAACTGAACAAACCATTAAAAACTTTTTTGAGAAACTTAATGGAAGAAGATTCTCCTAATCATTATCAGTCTTTTGACCAGGTCTTACCTGATCTGGAAAAACTCAAGCAAATTATAAAATCCGATAAAAACAAAAAAACCTGGCGGCTTAAAAAAGCACTTTCTATTTTAGGTTTACTACTTCTAATCAATAGTATTATTATAGCTTTATATCTTTATTTTAATCCTCAACAGCTTGAGGAACTTAAACAATTAATTGGCTTATGAATTTTTTATCTTCTTGCACCCCCCGTAAAAAGTAATCGAAAAAGGCTGCTTCACAGTACCAATCCAGCCTCACAACCACTCTCTATCAGCTGATATTAATTCCAGCTCAGAATATTCCAGCACAACGTTTTCTATCAAACTATATTGTTTATCAAGATATGACTTGTCATTATTTAATAAACACACACCGACTACTGATTTTTGCCAACTATCAAGGTGCTCGACTTCTGCTACTGATGCATTAAAGCGACTACATAACCTGTCTTTTAGGCTTTTTACCTGACGCCGCTTTTCTTTTAAGGAATGAGAATTTGGAATATATAAATTTAATTTGATAAGTAAGATATGCATAATAAATTGTAATTTATTATGCAAGCAATCGCCAGTCCATGCTATTAATAATATGGACTGACGTTAAATATGCCACCGATTACAAGTGATGAACATCCAGAGCCAGCTCTTTAACTACGTCTTCATTAGCCGGGTTAGTAATCACCGCAACGCTTGCATACTCTGGTTTCAGGTACTTTTCACCTACACGCTTCAGGTCTTTCACTGTAACTTTTAAAACCCGCTCTCTATAACGCTGACGTTGTTCCGGGGTACGACCATAAAGTTCATTATGAAATGCCTGTTTTGCTTCGCCGGCAGGTGAACCAGGTTTGTCCATACTTCCTATTACACCCAATATTGACTCTTCTACCTGTAACTCGGTATGTTCTTCATTTAACAACCACTCAATAGACTTATCAAAGTCATCTAATGTTTCAGTTAAGCGCGGATCTCGGTATGAATAAAACCTAAAGCATGCATTACTGGACTCATGACTGGCACCACCACCATATGCTCCACCCTGCTCACGAATAACACGGTGTAAAAATCCATTTCGAAGAAAACCACCCAGCACAGTTAAAGCGGCGGCATCCTCATGGTTAACACTTACTGTTGGATAAGACTTAGCACAAAAGTTAACCTGTGTACTGGTTAACCAGGCTTGTTTAACCTGCTGCTTAACAGGAGACAAGTTAAACTGGGTATTTTCTACATTACCTTTACCCGTCCAAAATTTCTGAATATCTTTTTCAATTATATTCTGGTTTTCTTTTTCAGCAACACTTAAATATTTTCGTGGCGCATTTATAATGTGCCTATGAATAGTCTTAAACTGATCTGCCAGATTTTTTAAAGCATCCTTATCACATAACGAATCATCAAGATCTTTAAGGCGTTTAACACCCTCTAATCCTGATAGACGATGACTTAACTCTGCTGCTGGGCTCATACCACTGCTTGCGGCAACCATTGCCAGGCTATGCCCCTGCCCGGTAACACTTTGCTCGCGTCTGGCACGCTTCTGTGAGACCAACTCACGTATTCGCTCCAACTCATCAAAGCGCGCACTTTCTAAAATTTCTGACATTAATTCATTAAGCTTTTGATGATTCCTGGCCAACGCTTTACCAGATAACACAAAGTGAGCTTTTATATTTTGCTCACTATCAACTGAACCTCGTACCGTTGTATATGAACTTACACCCCCACTCACAGCATCCTGCCATGCCTGAGATTGTAAATAGTCTTTATCTCCACACCCTAGCTCAGTTAGGCAATAGGTATAGATGGGTAACAGGTTAACCAGCTCTTTCTGTAAATCGGGTAAATCGACTATAATTTGCTGGTATATTAAACCGTTAGTACCCTGATCAAAAAATGCAGTCTGTATATCACCCAATGATCTGGTTGATCCCGTAGGTATCAACATTTTTGCGGGTACATCCTCGAGGCCTACTTTTGGCAAAATACTGATATCGTCTTCTTCGTTCTGTCTTTTTTCAAGAGCCGCAGCTTGCTCAACTATTTGCTGTTTTTCCTCTTCTGATAACCTGGCTTTAATTTCTGCCAGTTTGTCTGCTTCTGCTTTTTCTTTAGCTTTGCTTAAATTTGTATCAGGTGTCATAACCAAACGAACTCGGTGTTGATTATCGAGCAAGTTTTTCTTCACTAAATTTTTTATAAAGTCAGGTTTTTTAATATCTTCACGCAGCTGTTCTAAAACAGGCTCAAGATTCATTACCGCTACCGGATCACCACGGTGAATAGCCACTGATAAACCACCTAATATCAACTGCATACCATAAGGGTAACCATCACCACCAATCTCTCGCTGCCCAAGCTCAAGCTGGTGTAAGACCGCTTCAACCTGAGATTGCTCAACACCATTTTCTGCCACATCCTCAAGCACTTTTAGCACCAAGACCTCAATATCATCTGCATGCTCAGCTTCAGATGATTCAAGCCCACACATAAAGCTCATTTCACGGTTAGAATCTTCCAAGCCACACAAAGGTGAAGGAGATGCACCTAAGTCGGTTGTTTCTAATGCTTGCTGCAACGGTGAAGCCGAATTATCAAGCAGCACGCTAGACATCAAATGCGCCTGCAACATGTCCTGCAATGAAGTACTTGGACCTAATAACCAACTAATAACAACATGCGTTTTAGCCATGGTATCTTCTTCATCCAGGGCATAACTGCTTTCAAAGTAATGTGGTTCCTTGTAGCGAGTTTCGTCATCTACTTTTATTTGCACATCAAGCTTATCAAATCGACCCAATGCTTTTTTCTCAAACACTTCGTGATGTTCGAATGCGGGAATATCACCAAATGTCATAAATACCGAGTTAGACGGGTGATAATGCACCTTGTAGAAATCTTTTAATTGCTGATAACTTAAATCAGGAATATTTTCTGGCTCACCGCCAGAATTATAGTGATAGGTAGTTGTTGGAAACAAGCGCTCAGTGACGGTTTGCCATAAGGTACTGACCGGAGAGCTCATCGAACCTTTCATTTCATTAAACACCACTCCTTTATATACCAGCGGTGTTTCAGGATCATCAGCTGTCTCAAATTCAAAACGATGACCTTCCTGTGCAAAGTCCAGCTCATGCAAACGTGCGAAAAACACCGCATCCAGATATACATCCATCAGGTTATCGAAATCTTTACGGTTCTGGCTGGCAAACGGATAGGCCGTCCAGTCACTACTGGTAAATGCATTCATAAAGGTATTAAGTGAGCGACGAATCATCATAAAAAATGGGTCGCGCACAGGAAAACGCTCACTACCACATAAAACAGTGTGTTCTAGCATATGTGCCACACCGGTCGAATCAGTTGGTACTGTTCTTAAGGCAACTAAAAATACATTTTCGTTATTTTCAGCCGACAGGTGGTAATGCGCCGCACCTGTTTTTATATGCTCATACTCTTCAATGGTAATATTGAGTGAATCAATTCGCTCTGAGCGCTTCCACTGGAATGCAGGGTGAACTTGAGCGGGCTTCAAATCAATAGATGACATATAAAATTCCATAACGTTTTTATTAGGGCACCGATTGTAGCTTGTTACACATTCGAATAAAACGGCTTTTATTTCTACTGTTATTAATAATCTCATTATCACCCAATCGCTCATAAACAATAAAGTCAGCTATATGATGGTTAGCAGTGAAATGTCACGTTATAAGTCCCTGGCGGACTCAGGTCGCAATCAGCTATCCTTTTCCTGTGATTCAGTGATAAAACTATGCGAGAATACGCATATACAAGTTATTAGAAAGACATTCGAATGATAAAACCCCTCAACGCCAATCAGCTACGCCCCCTATGCTCTGCTGAAACTCTACCCTTTAAAACAACAGCTGAGCTTGAAGACCTACCCGATATACTGGGGCAGGATCGGGCCTTTCAGGCAATTGAGTTTGCGATCAACGTTGAACATCGAGGTTTCAACCTGTTTGTTATGGGGTCATCAGGCCTGGGTAAACACGGCCTGATACGTAAGTACCTGACAACAGTTGCCGCAGAAAAGGAATCCCCTTCAGACTGGTGCTATGTACACAACTTTGAGCAAGACTATAAGCCTACTGCACTCAAACTACCTCCAGGACAAGGTAGAGCCTTTAAAAAAGACATGAAGAACCTGGTGGAAGACTTGACTAAAGCCATTAATGCGGCTTTTGAAACCACTGAATACCAGGAACAGATTCAAATTATCGAAAAGTCATTCCAGAAAAAACAGGCCAGTCTGCTAGAAAAACACGCAGAACAGGCCAAACAGCAAGATATAAACCTTAGCAACACCCCCTCTGGCTTTATGCTCACCCCAATCATAGATGGCCGTAACATCACCGAAGAAGAGTACGACCAGCTACCTGATGAAGCTAAGGATGTAATTGAAGATAAAATTGCCAGCTTTCAGGAAGAGCTGGAATATCTGGCCCCAGAAATGTCACGCCAGCGACGTGAACATAATATAAAAATTAAAAAACTTAATCGTAAGGTTGCACTGTTTGCCACAAGCAGCTTAATAAAAGATGTTAAGCGTAAGTTTAAGTCACTACCAGAAGTTGTGAACTACCTGAAAGGCCTGCAAGAAGACGTACTGCATCACCTGGAAGAGTTCTCAGAAGCTGAAGACGAAGAAGCCAGCGGCGAATCTGGGCAACAACAAAGTAATAAAAGCGAGTCTCTACAGCGCTACCAGGTAAATTTAATTGTTGAACCCGGTAAGCAAAAAGGCGCCCCCGTAATATATCTGGATAACCCAACATATCAGAATCTGGTAGGGCGCATTGAATATGAAACCCGTTCCAGTAACCCTGGCAACAACTTTACACTAATAAAACCCGGCGCATTACTACAGGCCAATGGTGGATATTTAGTACTCGATGCACATAAAATATTAAGCACTCCCCATGCCTGGGATGCTCTCAAACGCGGCATGTATGCAAAGAAAGCCAAAATTGAAAACCTGGACCAGGTAGTGGGTGGAGACAATTCAGTTACTCTGGAACCTGAACCTATACCATTAAAAGTAAAAGTCATTTTGTTAGGCGATCGTAGCACCTATTACATGCTGCATGAAATAGACCCTGATTTTCCAGAACTGTTTAAAGTTGAAGCTGATTTCGAAGAAGAAATCCACAGGGATAAAGATTCAACACTAAAATATGCCCGCTTAATTGCCTCACGCACACGAAAGTTTGAATTAAAAGATATGGACGCAGCAGCGGTTGCCCATATTATTGAGTTTAGTTCACGCCTGGCAAATGATGCAGAAAGATTGTCTACCCGCTTACGAACTATTGATGACCTGTTAATTGAAACGCAATATTACGCACAACAGTCTAATAGCGATTTAATCTCTGCCATACACGTACAGCAAGCCATTGATGCGCAGATAGAACGTACATGTAGAATTCAGGGTTTAATTCAGAGCGACATTCAACGTGGCACTTTAATGATTAATACCGATGGTGAAGCCATCGGTGAAATTAACGGCCTTTCTGTATTCGAAATTGGTAAATTTGGATTTGGTCAGCCCTCACGTATTTCAGCTACGGTACATTTAGGCGATGGAAAAATTATAAACATAGAACGTGAAGTTGATTTAAGTGGCTCGATACACGATAAAGGCGTTCTAATACTATCTGCTCTTTTAGCCAGCAAATACACAAGGGATACTCCCCTTTCATTTTCAGCCAGCATTACCTTTGAGCAATCTTATGGCTTAATTGATGGAGACAGCGCATCTGTTGCAGAATTATGTGTATTAATATCTGCACTAACTGATCTACCCATTCAACAAGGTCTGGCCATTACGGGCTCACTCAATCAACAAGGTTATGTTCAGGCCATTGGCGGTGTTAATGAAAAGATTGAAGGATTTTTCGACATCTGTAATCAGCGAGGGTTAACCAGTAAGCAGGGCTGCATAATTCCCGCTGTAAATGTAAAAAACCTGTCACTCAGAAAAGATGTCGTAGATGCCATCGAACAGGGGCTATTTAATATCTACCCCGTTAAACATTACCAGCAAGCACTTGAGTTACTGCTTAATATGCCAGCAGGTGAAGAACTGGCTGACGGTTCTTACGATAAGGACAGCATTAATGACCGTCTGGTAAAACGCTTATGTCAGTTTGCTAAAAACCGCAAAGCGGCACAAATTATTTTGTAAAATCCAGTCAACTACAGGGCTTCTTCAAAGGTAAAGAAAAAACTAAAAGTATTGTGTGCCACAGGCACACAAACTAAACATTTACGTTTTGCTTTTCTTTTTACTTTAACTCACAAAGTAATGTAGTATTTAGATATTAGTTTTATTACGACTTTACCAGCTACTTAAAAAAAGCTCTTACATCATGTCCAACCGCAAGTGTTGCTGGAATAGTAAATAAAGTCACAACTGTTGCAAACATTAATCCCCAAGATAACGCCAATGCCATAGGCGATACGAAGTGATCTAAACCACCCCAACCATAAGCCGTAGGTAAAAGCCCGACAACTGTTGTAGCTGCGGTTAAAATCACAGCACGAAAACGTCTTCGGCCCGCCAGTAAAATCGCCTCTTTAATCTCCATTCCCTGCGCTCTTGCACGTTGAATAAATACCAACAAAATTAACGAGCTGTTCACCACAACACCGGTTAAAGCAACCATACCCATGGTAGAGAAAAATGATAACGGCATTGGTTTCCAGAACATATCATGTAAATAAAAACTTATTATCACACCAATCGCACCAAATGGAATGGCTAGCATAACGATCAGCGGGTACGCCATATTATTAAATTGAATAGCTAGAATAAAAAATATAGCAACCAGAGCAAAAACAAAAGCCGTCAGTAAACTAATAAATGATTCCTGATTTTTTTCCTGCTCGCCTCCATAATTAACACTCACTTTATTTTTCATACCTTTTAGCCAGGTATTTTCATTGTCTTTAACAATTTGATTAAGCTTTAAACTGGATAAAATAGTACTATCTATGTCTGCAACCACATTCACTATGCGCAAACCGTCTTTATGGCGAATGGTGGTATAACCTCGATGCTCTTCTAACCTGGCTATCTTATGCAGCGGTACTAACCCACCCCTGCTATTGGGAATTAAAATATTATTAATTTGCTCAAGCTCATCTACACTTTCCGAAGGAAAGCGAATGGTTACATCTATTTCTTCTGTCCCTTTACGAATAGTTGAAACAACCAGTCCATCGGCTGCGGCACGCACATGTCGGGATACAATATCTAAATCAATACCTGCATAGGTTGCCAGCTGGCGATCAAGCACAACATGTAATTCAGCATCTCCTGGCCTTAATCCACTATCAATAGTCGTTACTCCCTTTACGGTTTCTAAATAGTCCATTAACTGTTGTGCTGCCTGTTCACTCGCCTTTATATCAAACCCACTAATTTCAGCTTCAAGTGCTCGACCTAATGGAGGTCCATTGGATATTAAAGTTGATGAGACTTCCAGTTGCGGATACTTCTTTTTTAATAATGCAGTTATGTTAACCATATCAACAGAAGCATCATGATCTGGGCGCCCAACAGCTGGCGTATAAATTGCGCGTATCTGGGCATAACGACTACCCCGCTGGGTCAGCGGATCTCCTTCATCCATAGAAATATCACCACTTTGTGCAACGGTAGCCTCTAGATACTCAGGGTTAGTTTGGCTACGCATGTCCCTATCAACATCGCGTAAAATCTCCCGCATATTTTTAAGCGATGTTCCGGGGTTAGCGGTTACTCGTACGATATATTCTTCCACGCCTGCAGGTGGAAACAACTGAAACTGCATGCTCTGTTTAGCTAAAGCTAGTGTTCCAATTAATACCGCAAAAGAAATAACAACAGTAAGCCAACGAAAACGGATCGCCTTTTCTAGCATCCAGCCATAGATATTTTCAAATGCTAACAGCCACGCACGTTCTTTTGGGTGCTTATTCGGGTTGGTTACATGCGCCACATGACTGGGCAATATTAAAAACGATTCCAGCCAGGATAATATCAATAAACTGATAACAACAATGGGTATGGCAATAACAAACTTGCCAATAATCCCTGACATAAACATCATTGGCAGAAATGCTGCTATTGTTGTGAGTATAGTTGTGGTTACCGGGCCGATTAATTCAACAGCACCTTTTACTGCAGCCTCGACTGGGGTTAACCCCTTCTCCATATGATAGGTAATATTTTCCCCAATTATAATGGCATCATCTACAAGCATACCCAACACCATTATAAAGCCCATCATTGATATCAAATTTAGAGTCATACCCAGTGTATAAATAAGTGCGACACCCGACATGAAAATAATAGGTAAACCCCAGGTCGTAGTCATTGCCACTGAGAAACGTAAAAATAAAATCAGCGAAATAAAAACTAGAAAAATACCCACCATGCCATTATTAGTTAACACACCTAAACGCATTCGGGCAAAGCGAGAAAAATCCTGAAACGACTTAACGATTAAATCATCACCATACCGAGCAGGTATGGTTTCTAAATAAGGTTTAACCAGGTCTACTGTTTCGATTATGTCAGCATCAGAGCGTTTTAAAACCAATAACGATACAGCTGAAACACCCTGTACATCATGCAGTGTTCTTGGCTTTTCAAGTGATTCTGTTATTTTAGCAATATCACCCAAACGTAAAGAGTTGCCACTGGCATTTGCGCGAAGAATAATATTTTCAGCATCCTCAATACTACTAAACTCACCTACAATACGAATTGATTTCTGACCTTCAGATGTATTGATTTCACCGCCGGGTGTATTTAAATTCCAGCCACGTAAAACCTGTGATATTTGATCAACTGATACCCGAGCTTTACGTGATTTTTCAGGATCAACCTGCACACTGTACTCAGCTTTTCTATCACTTAACAAAGCAATTTTAGCTACACCCTTAATAGCTAGTAAATCTTCTTTTATATCATCACCCAGGCGCTTTAATTCTAATTCAGTACGCTTACCCGATACGGCAACACGAAGAATTGGAAATACAGCCCCATCGACTTCAGTCACAAACGGATCAAATGGCAAGTCACCAGGTAGTTTGGCGCGATCAATTGCCAGGGAAATATCAGAGGTTAAACGATCTCTATTATTAGCATTTGGATCGACTTCCATTGAAATTCGACCTGAACCGGGAAATGCCATAGAGATCATTTTATCTATGCCATTAATCGCACGTAATTCCTGCTCAATTGGTGTAATAATTAACTGCTCTACTTCGCTAGGAGAAGAACCAGGATAAGTCACATCTATTTGAATAATATCAAGATTAACATTAGGAAATGCCTCTACCTGAATCAACTTAACCGCAGTAAAACCTCCAACAGCTAGTAAAAAAACTGAAACCAGGTTAACAACCAGACTACGAGTAACCAGGTAGCGTATTATAGATTCCATTATTTATAACTCTCTTTTGGGTTGCTCAATGTATACTCGTCAAATGTAAACTGCGGCATTAAAATATTTTTCCAAATACCACCTTGAATTAAATTAAGCTGGTGATATCGACGTACCAACTCAATAATTTGCAAATCTAAAGACAGCTCTGCAACTGCCAACTGTGATTCAAAATCAATAATTCTATCTGTTTCTATGCGCCCATCTTTATATCGATTCAGCGCTTCTTTTAATTTCTTGTCCTCAGCTTGTACACTCGTCTTAAAGGCAATAAGCGCTTTTTCACTAGACTGTATCTCAGCCAGTAAGCTCGAAATATCATATTGTAAATTTTCCAAAACCTGCTTCTTATCTTCTAAAGCAATACCTTTATCATAATGAGCCTGGCGCAATTGTGCATCAAAACCACTTTTATCAAGACCCCGATTAAACTCCAGGCTAATACCTCCAATAACCTCTGACTCGTCTAAATCAGCATTACTGGTATCACCCTGATTAAATTCATTACCCAGAAATAAAACCAGGTCGAGGTCATCTTTCCTTTTATCTCTACTACTTCGAATTGCACTCTCAGCTAACTTTAATCTTGCATCTAATCGTTTTAATTCTGGGCTATGTGATTGCGATTGCTTGTAAAGTTCTGAATAAACTTTGGTTAGTGTACGATCGACGGAAAAATCTGCTATTAGCTGCTCGTCCCATGACCGTCCCATTAATCGATTTAATGATATCACCTGCTTTTGCATTGCAACTTGTAGGCTTTGCTTATCAGCTTTATTCGTTTTTAAACGCGCATTAACCTGTAATACATCTTTTTCTTCTGATAGCCCCAACTTAAATTCATCTTCGATGTATTTTTTTAATCTCAGAGAGCGCTCAATACTTTTATCAATACTTTTAATTCGAGCCTGGGTAGTCGCAGTGGCCAGATATAACTCAATTACCTGTGATGCCAGTTGATCATACAAGCTTAGCTTGTCACTCAATGCAAACACATTACCAGCAGATGCTGATTCTAAACTTTCCGCATATTCAGGATTTCCAGATCCTTTTTCAAATCGATGTCGATAATTAACATCTACACGCGTTTTTGTTATTGGGTTAGGTATTGTAGAGCTAAAGGTATCGGATGCATCCTCACGTGAAATACTCGCATTGAAGCCAAGGGCTCCTCCATTTTCTAAATTTCTATTTAAGCTTCCATCAAGGTTATAACGATCTGTAGCCGTACCAAATAAACTGGTACCCCGACTATAACCTACATTACTTTTTAACCCCCATGTAAGCTGGCTTTCTGCCTTAATATTTTCCTGATGAGATTTTTCCACCTGTAGTGCAGCAGATTTTATTGAAGGATAATGATCAACTACTTTTTGTAATACCTGTTGTAAACTAATATTACTATTTACACTTTGTGCATTAGTGCTGGCTTGAAAAAACAATATTGAAATTAGAAAAAGTTGTCGTAAGTAATTCATATTAAGTCCTTTTGTTCATTTACAACGTCAGTTTTTTTAAGCAGATTATTAAGTATAAATTCAGTGTGAAGCTGAAGATAACCCTGTGACCCCATGTCATCATCATACGGTTTAAGTGAGTGCATCCAGATAGCAGCCTGTATAATCGGAGCCACAACTAAGCGTGCAACTGTTTCCGCATCATATTCCTCAAATTCACCACAACTCATACCTCTTGCAATGACTTTACTAAACAAAGCTCTAGATCTTGCGACTACATTTTTTGTGAAATACTCTGCCAACTCGGGGAAATTACCTGACTCAGAAATAATAATTTTCGGAATTGCTGATAGCGAAGTACATACAACGCCAACCCACCAGCCTTTAATCATAGTTCTTAATAGCTCGGCATTACTGCCTTCAAAATTATCAACTATCTCGGTAAAACTATCGATATGAGGAGTGAGACGTTGCTGAACTACACCTTTAAATATGGCTTCCTTACTATCAAAATATAAATACAGAGTGCCTTTAGATATGCCTGCAGCCTTGGCTACATCAACCATGCGAGTTGAACTGAAGCCTTTCTCAGTAAATAATTCAAGGGCTGCATCCAGTATTTCCTCCGGCCGCGCATCTTTACGGCGCTTCCAACGACAACCAGATTCTAAATCTTTACCGCAGAACATAATAACACCATAAATAACTGACCAGTCAGTAATATATTACATAAAATGACCCGGCGTCCAGTTATTTTGATTGATACATTAGGATTAGCTAAAATAGCTGCACAGGTATAGCATTAATGCTCTCAAATAATAAGCATAAATTAGCTAATCAAAGAAAATATCAAGATTTGAATTATCTAATTGCAAGAACTGCAGTAAACCGTGTTAGATGTTAGTAGCAACACACCAGAAAGCATGATAAAAACACTATAAACCATAAACATAGACTCATATGACTCGTCATACCAAGAGGCACAACCCACCGCCCCTGGTGAAAGCACATCATAAAGGAAGCTTGAGATTAAGCCCACCATCGAAGCATAAGCGTGAAAATTAAAACAGACCTCAAACTTAAAATAAAGCTAGTAGCATTTAAGCTTTCTTCATTAATATTCGAGGATCAAGAAGATAGGAATTAAGGTTTTGCCAATGCTTTTAATTTAGCTATCAGCTCATCTGAGTCCCACTCAACACCACCAAACAAGGTGTAACGAATTTTACCCTGGGGGTCAATAATGAAATTTGAAGGTGCCGCAAACACTCTCCAGTCTGCAATACTCTTACCGGATTCATCCATTAATATGCTGAATTCAGGCTTTACCTCATTTACAAACCGAGTGACTTCTTCTTTTGTCTCACCCATATCTACTGCGAGTATTTTAAAGGGCACATTCCCCATTTTTTTCATCATCTTATTCATTGAGGGCATTTCCTTGCGGCAAGGCCCACAATAGGTTGCCCAGAACTGCACCAGTACCACCTTCCCTTTATAGTCATTTAAATCGTGAGATTTACCTTGTAGGTCAGTTAGCTTTAACGGTGGTGTTGGTGTATTGGCCGTGAAGGGTTTTAAATTAGTTGACTGAGCGCTGGCAGTTAAAAAACATAAAACTGCAAACAAAAATATTCGTTTAATCATTGCTTTCTTTTTCCTCAAGGTAAAATAAACTCACTTTAATCAGCCCTGCCATTTGTGAAGTTACGACATCTTCTGAGCGATTAGCGTCTTTTCGTTTGAAAAAATATCCTCGAACATTAGGTATGACTTTTGACTTTACCTTACTTCCGTTTTTTTCTAATTCATGACTCAGTGTATTAAGTCCCCAACGATTTGGCGTACGCTCTCCCTCAAGTAACAAAATGGGTAAACGTGTCTTTCCTACTGCATCCTGATACTTAGGCATTTCACCCGGCACAGGCGAGTCTTTAAATAATCGAGGAAACATTAACACCGCACCAGAAAGCGCAATATTTTCCTCATTTGATTCCCAGTGACTCGCACCCCGTAAGATTAACTCAGTATCCGGTCCACTGGCAATCAGGTAAACTTTTTTACCAGTTTTTGTCGCTTCATTTATTATAGCAACAAGAGATTCGGTCGATATTTGTGAAAGACTACTACGAACCTTAGGTAACATAAATCCCGACAGCAAATCAGGCATCCACACTTCAATGCCATCCTCAGCTAATGATGAGGCTGTTTTTTCCTCCGCCAGGCTTTTTCCCTCATCGCAAGGAAAGCCTAATAGCAGTATATTTCCTTTAGCAGGAAATATACGCACATCGATTTCGGTATCGCCGGCTTCTATGGTTTTTACTTCTTTGGCTAAAACCGGATTAACGCTAGCCGCGCCGATAAAGACAAAAAGAGTTAAAGCCGTTAAAAGTATTCTGAAATTCATAATAATTTGATCTAGTCTATTAAAATTCGCAAGTTAAGAGTGTTAAGCTATGCACATGATTAAACGACATATTATAACAACCTGTATTTTAGTGCTAACAAGCTTTGTAGTTCCTTGTGCATCATCAAGTCCTGCTGAAATAACTGAAGCTTTAACGCTAACACCAAACTTAAACAGGGGTAAGAAGATTTATCCATTATGCGCCACATGTCATATGAAAACCGGCTGGGGTAAAAAAGATGGTAGTTTTCCGGTTATTGCCGGCCAACATAGAAATGTCCTGATAAAACAATTGGCAGATATACGCGCAAAAAATCGAGAAAACCCCACCATGTATCCATTTACTGACCCTAAGTCCATTGGCGGGGCGCAAGCTATTGCCGATGTTACCGCATATATAGCATCAATGGATAAATCTACCGATGTTGGCATAGGTAATGGCCAGCAACTGGCCTTAGGCAAGTCAATATTTCAGAAGCGCTGTATGGCCTGTCATGGCGATAAAGCACAGGGCAATAATGATGCATTCTTCCCCAGGCTCAGAGGCCAGCACTACGCTTATTTATTACGCCAGTTAAAATGGATCAAGGGTGGCTATCGAAAAAACAGTAACCCACTGATGGTTACCGAAATTAAAAGCTTAACAGATGCTGATCTAAATGCTGTGGCAGATTATCTGTCAAGATTATAAAAAGTCGACCATAAAGCCGCCTTTTTATAATTTAAAAGTAATTATCTTATTTTTTTCTTGCGCCTGGCAAAGCTTACTAAACTGATTAAACCAGAACCAAATAACCATACAGCTGCTGGTACCGGCACAGCCGTTAGTCCTTCATTAATTGCATAACATTCAATTGTGAAAACGCATTGGCCTCCACAATATCGGTTACTGGATTATCAACCAGGCAATCTAATTCTGTTTCAAAAACGGGTAAATCAACTGTAATCACTATTGTACCCAAGCCTGTAGGCATTAACGCACATGAATCAGTACTATTAACGAATGGTCGACCATCAGTAATGATAAACAGATGTTTATTAAAACTTTCGCTAAAACAAATTAATGGCTTGTTGTACTGCTTGCCCAGTAGACGTCAACCCTGTGATAAGCACCATGTTATCAACCTCAGAAATAACTGAGCTTAACGTTTGGTCATCAGTAAGGTTATGTTCAATATTCACGACAGAGTCGGGGATACCCCCAAACTAGATAATGCCAAAGCGATATTCATTATCAGAAGTTAACTCGTACGCATCAAAAGATGAAACCAACCATTTGGTAAAATCAATAGTTCTAGCCCGTCAATCGTCCTGGAGCATGCTCCAGGATGAATCTATAGCAATATCAATGGTTACTGCATTGAGTACCCCTACTTGCCTAGCTGACAATATAATTGCACATACAGCAACCTTAACAATATTATTCATCTGTCATTCCTTTTACATTACTTAATATTGTTTTCCACATTATAACGGGGAAACATCATGCCTAAGCTACAACCTACTGTTTTAATTAAAATTAATGGATAGAACTGATTGCAGAGGATGGGTTATTGGAAAGAAAAACAACACTCGAGTATTGAAAGTAAACCCTTCCTTGGATTTAAAATCGACACTCAACTATGGACTACTAGCTAATACTGTAAAAAATAAACCTTATACCCTATACCACAGAGCATAATTGAGTGTAATGTATTTTCAGATACATTAGCCAAAACAGGCCGCCATTATGCCGAATAGTCAAAAAGAAATGTGCTATGAATATTTTAACTGCAAGGAATTTGAGTGTATTCGACGCAGTCAGCTTTCTATTAATTGCTGGGATATTGACGACGTAAGGTGTCAAAGTCACAGTGAGGGATTCGAAAAACTAAAACTACAACTCGGAACCAAGTTAGAAGCATGTAAGCTCTGTGTTTATTACCAAATACACAACTAAACTAAGATACAGACATCTATCCACTAACTATCTCAAATCATAAAATCCAGTCCTGCGGTTTTAGATATTTCTCATATAACTCCGCTTCTGCACTACCCGCTTTTGGTTGCCAATTATAACGCCAGCGCACATTCGGTGGCATTGACATTAAAATTGACTCAGTACGCCCACCGGATTGTAAACCAAACAATGTGCCACGATCATAAACCAGATTGAACTCAACATAACGTCCACGGCGATAGAGCTGAAAATCACGCTCACGCTCACCGTATTCCATCGCTTTACGTTTTTGCACAATGGGCCTGTAGGCTTTAATGTAATGATCACCTACACTTTGCATAAAGGCAAAACTTTTTTCAAAACCCCATTCATTTAAATCATCAAAAAATAATCCGCCAACACCCCGGGGTTCATCTCTATGCTTTAAATAAAAATATTCATCACACCATTTTTTATATTTTGGGAAAACCTCTTCACCAAATGGGTCACAGGCATTTTTAGAAGTTTGATGCCAGTGCTTTACATCTTCTTCATTTCCATAATAAGGCGTTAAATCAAAGCCCCCACCAAACCACCACACGGGGTCTTCACCCTCTTTTTCTGCTATAAAAAATCGCACATTTGCATGTGATGTAGGTATGTAAGGGTTTTTAGGGTGTATAACTAGTGACACCCCCATAGCCTGAAATGACCTGCCAGCTAATTCAGGACGATGAGCTGTCGCTGATGCGGGTAACTTACCGCCAAATACATGTGAAAAATTAATACCCGCACTTTCAAAAACATTGCCATCTGCCAGTACACAGCTTTTACCACCACCTCCTTGTTCTCGCTGCCATTCATCAACTTCAAAGTTTTTTCCACCATCTTCTTCAGTGAGTGCATCACAAATATTTTTTTGTAACTTTAAAAGGTAGGTTTTTACAACATCGATATCAGGGAGGGTGTTTGTTGCACTCACGTTTGAGGGCTCCTATGCATTTTTATTATTATAAAATATGGTACTGCCGTTATTTCACTCATCATAACTGCAAAGTACAGGGATCTGCTGCTGCCAGAGGACTTCGAACACTAGATCTTCCTGACTACGGACTTTCGTTCTTCGTCATTCAAATCATGCAAGCACAATCATTCTTACAGATACTTTGTAAACAGGGATGATAACGAAAATTATTTTACTGTATTTACAGCGGCCTTCAAAGGCTCTATAAGAGCATCAAAATTATCAGGCATCACATATAAAATAACTTCTTTTTCTGTATCACTCAAGGCAATATCTACGCCTTTTTCCGGATATAACCAATGTACAGCATCACTTTCAGTATCTTGTATTTTTTCAGTTGGCTGCCCAAAACGTTTCTCAATTAACTCTGCTTCAAGGTGAACTGAAGGTAAATAAGTGATCGAAGCAATAGTCGATTCACGTACACGCATGGCATCTGCACCCGATAAAGTCACTTTACGTGTTCCATCTCCTAAGGTAGAAATGCGTGCACCACGACTAAACATCGCCTGAATTTCATCTGCAGGCAAATCAATCGACATTACCATTTTAGATTTAAGACCCGCAATTTTAACTTCGCTGAAAAAAGCCTCAATAACAGCTTTTGACTGCTCTGGTACAAATAATGTTATCGCTGAAAATTCTTTAAATACCTGTTCAGCATCACCTAATGTAGACTGCCCGACAATTAAACTAAAAACCCGGGTATGACCTGATTCTAAATTTTCAATTTGCCAGGGAAAACCCGCTTGATTAATTTCAGGCGCTTTTAATGATGACAAATATATACCCAGCAATAAGGCCAAAATAGTTGCGCCTAATACACTTA
>Ga0209345_10000645_pt1 | contig 44558 bp, 62 predicted proteins | sample Cruoilmetagenom7_FD_187294 | JGI IMG/M metagenome (GOLD analysis project Ga0209345, IMG submission 187294) | Oil polluted marine microbial communities from Coal Oil Point, Santa Barbara, California, USA - Sample 7 (SPAdes) (version 2) | ecosystem: Environmental > Aquatic > Marine > Oil seeps ...
CAAATTGCTACTGCAATTTTGTACTTTTTATTTATTCAATATCTTCAAAAGACATCTTGAATTTAGAATAAATAAAAAAATCCACACTAAAAAAGTGTGGATTGTCTACTTAATGTGGGCGCGAAGGAACCACCATATACGAATTAACACGTTGATTATCAATAGCTATAATTTAACATTGTGTCACTTTTGTGTCACTAAGGACTTTAATTTCTTTAATTGAACCTCTATATTGTCTATTATTTCAATTGGATTTCCCTCCTTTTTGTAGTCTGAATCAGGTTCGTTTGTAACAGATCTCTCTTGCCCATCAAAAAACAAATGATACAAATTGATGTCCGGAAAATATCCTACAGCTTTCATTATAAAATCTGCACTCGGACTTTCTCCATTTAAAATTCTACTAACATAACCTTTATGTAAGTTGCAATCGTCAGCAAATTTAGCCTGTGTCACCTTTTTTTCTTTTAAAATAACCTTGAATTTTTCTCCAAATTCCATAGATGTAAAATGTTAAAGTTTACTTTATGTAAATTTATTTCTTGTTTTATTCACTTATTGTGAATATATTTGACAACAGAAATAAACAAAACAAAACAATTGACAACAAATATAAACAAATTAAAGGAGCTATACGATATGCAATCGCATAAGGCAGAGAAAGTAGATGTTCTATTAAATAGCCACTTGCCATTTGGATATTCTAAAACCATTAAAGAGAGAGCTGCTAAAAAAGGACTTGCTTTAAAAGGGCAAAAAATACGCGAAGTAAAGTCGCTACTACAAAAAGACTTACAGATATTAAATCTATTAATTGAGTACGCTAAAGAAATACAAGCTGTTACGGAAGCTGGTAAAAAACAATTCAATAGTCTACTCGAAAACTAAAATTTATGACATCAACAGACGCAAATCCACGCATTTATCCTGGACTTAATTGTTCAGGCTTAGAAATTTTCAACATTGGTAATTTAGTAAAAGTATTTACTAAAGGTAAAATGGTAGACTTCGAAGATCTCCCATACACTTACCATCAAACAATACAGGGAACATTAAATAAATTGCCTGAAGCTCAAGCTATTTTAGAAGAATGGCATCCTGAATCTGAACAACAGCAGCTAAAGAAATTCGCTTCCTGCAGATTTGGAGGTTTAGACTTTACTCCAGATATCAAAAATTTTCAATTACAAGATGGCGAGTATTGGCCATGTCCATTTCGTGGATCATGCAAAGGTGAAGGTATTGTATGTAAGAACCCTATATACAATAACATCGAGCTTACTACTGCAGATATAAAAATATTAATACTTCTTACCACTAACGATACCAACGAGGTTATTGGCGAAAAGTTAAACGTGCCAATGGGAACGCTTCATAAATTAAAGCGCATCCTGTACGCTAAATTAAGTATTCAAACCAAGCAAGGCGCTGCCGAAGTTGTTAGAGACCTCAATTTAGTATAACGCATTTGTGCTATCACACAAATACACGTTCTTATCCATGCTTCAAATGAAGCTATTTGTTGCAAAACCGTTGTTTCGGCAACGGTTTTTAAAAACCCAAATTAAAATGACACCTATAATAATTTCACACGTATTCGGATTAGCAGTAATTCTATACGTACTAACACCAAACCAATGGAAACAGTAATAATATATGTATCAATAGTAGCAGCTGTTATTCTAGCTATGGCAGGATTAGGATTTATATCTCTAATCATATTAGCCATTATTAGAGGTGTTGCAGAAGAAAACGAACATCTTAATTCTTAACTAATGAATCTCCAATCTAAAATAAACGTTGTTAGAAGCAGAATAAACCAGATTAAAGAATCAGATTTATTTACAGACTCTCAAAAGAAAGTAATTTTAAAAGCCAATAAAGAAGAATTATTAGGCTATCAATTTTTACAAGCTACCCAAAGACTTAGACAAGTAAATCAATCTCCAAAACAAGCCACCAACTAAATGATTACAAAAGAAAGTATAGATCGAGTACTTGATGTTTCTGTTGAAGAAATAATCCCTAAAATATGGACACTTAAAAAAGCTGGCGCAAACTTAAAAGGAAAATCGCCATTCAATCAAGAAGATAACACACCTTCATTTATTGTGTCTCCAGCAAAAAACATTTGGAAATGTTTTTCTACAGGTTTTGGTGGTTTTGGTCCTGTAAGTTATGCCATGCAAAAAGATGGCGTAGAATGGATTCAAGCCATTAAAATAGTTGCAGACTTAGCAAACATTGCTTTAATTGAAGAAGTTGAATCTCCAGAACAACAAGAAGAAAGAGCCAAGTTCGATTCTTATAAAGTTATGGTAGAATGGGCAAACAAAGTATTTGCTAAAAACTTTACAGACTTACAAAAAGACCATTGGGTAAATAAAAATTTAAAGACACGTAAATTTTCAGACGAAACTATTACCAAATTTTCAATAGGTTATGCTGCACCTTCTTTTCATCAATTACACAAACGATTTCATGAAGAAGGAAAAGTAAACGAAGCCATAACTGTTGGACTATTAAAACACAGTCCTCCAAAATATTTCGATTATTTTATAGATAGAATTATTTTTCCTATACATAATACACAAGGACGTATTATAGCCTTTGGTGGACGAAGAAGTAATGACGAGAAAGTAAAAGATTTTCCTAAATATTTAAACTCTCCAGATACACCTCTTTACAAAAAAGACACTATTTTATACGGTTTATATCAAGCCAAAGCTGCTATTATAAAAACCAATAGAGCCTATTTGGTTGAAGGTTATACAGACGTTATGGGTTTCCATAACAAAAATGTAAATAATACTGTTGCTACATGTGGCACAGCTCTTTCTGTAGCACAATGTAAATTATTAAAACGCTTATGTAACCATGTTGTTATTGTTCGCGATGGCGATGTTGCAGGACGAAATGCTGGACATAAAGACCTAGACATATTATTATCATGTGGCTTTAAAGTATCTATTATAGAACTACCTAATGGAAGCGATCCTGACACACTTGCTAGAAATGTAGAAAATCTGCAAGACGTTTTAAAAGGCGACACGTTTGATGCGCTACTTTGGAAAGCGTCTAAACTTCGTGACGAAGCTCAAGATCCAGACGAAGTTAGTAACGCTGTAGAAACCATTGCAAAATCGTTGATGCTTATTAACGATCCTATAAAACGTAAAGAATACATTAAAGAGGCAGCTAAAAAACTGAAGGTTACTAATAAAGACCTAACCTTAAAGGTTACGGTTTTAAGTAACATGAAAGAGGCAGGAATACAGCGTATTAAAAATAACGACGACCAGGAATTAATGTCTATGCAAAGTCGTGGTTTTCCAGACGATGGAGATTTACAACAATTTAAAAAAGATGGCTTTGTTTCTTCAGATTTAGAAAAAGCCATCTACTTTAAATCAACTAACGATATTTTCTTTAAAGGATCAAACTTTATTGTTAATCCGTTATTTCATATTATCTCTAGTCAAGACGAAGGAAAACGTATTCTAGAGCTTACTAATAATATTGGCGAAACTGGAGTAGTAGATTTCACCAATAAAGAAATTTCTTCATACACCTTATTCCAGGAGAAAATTGTAGATAGATATAATTTCACCTTTGAAGCTTCAGTAAGCGCTTTTAATTTCAAACAATTTAGAAACAGATTACTATATAGTTTCGATAAGGCTTACGAGTTTACAACACTTGGCCAACAACCTGAAGGTTTCTTTGCCTTTGCTAATGGTGTTGTATTAGGCGACGAATTTAGAGGTGTAGACGATTATGGTATTGTTCAAGTAAAAGACCAGGACTTTAAAGACGATAAAACTAAAATAGATTTATTCTATTCGCCATCCTGCTCTAAAGTAAATCTAGGAAATAGAGACGACGACGATAGTTACGAAGGTGTAAGAAGTTTTGTTTATAAAGAAAGTCCGATTGCTATTTCTAAATGGATGGACCTGATGGTTAAAATCTATAATAAAAAAGCATACACAGGAATTGCTTATGCAATAGCATCTATTTTTAGAGATATTATTGTAGATAATAATGGCTCGTTTCCTCACCTATTTTTAACAGGGCAAAAACAGTCTGGTAAGACCACTTTTTCAGAATCTTTAACAAATATATTCACTCCAGGACAAAAAGGATTCGACTTGAACTCTGGATCTGTTGTTGGTTTTTTTCGTCGTGTAAGTAGAATTTCAAACATTGTTATTGCATTAGAAGAATATCATGACAGTAATATTCACGAAATAAAATTCCAAGTACTTAAACAAGCCTTTGACGATAGAGCTCGTGAAACTGGTGTTGCCTCTGGAGATAAAAAAACCAAGCTAGATAAAATTAAATCGGCTTGTATTATCCTGTCTCAATACATGTCTGTACGCGATGATAATGCTTTATCATCAAGATCTATTACAGAACATTTTATTGAGCGTGTGTATTCGGTTGAAGAAAAACTAGCCTTTGCCGAATTAAAACAATTCGAAAAGGCAGGAATGACAAGCATGTTAATAGACTTACTTAAATATCGCGAAGAAATTAAGAAGCAATTAACACCAACCATTAACGAACTTAATAAAGAGCTCCTGCAGCAATTTGTTAAAGACGAGTATATGGAGCGTATGCTAAACAACTTTATAGCCATTATGGCTCCTGTAAAAATTCTGTTTAAAAAATTCGCGTTTCCTTTTACATGGAAAGAATTTTATAACCACTGCGTAGATGCTATTCAAGCAAGTAGCAGTATGATTTCTGAAACTGAAGGAACTGCTAAGTTCTGGCATACATTAAGTTTCCTTGTAGATATCAGAAAAATTAAAATTGACAACGAGTTTAAGATTGAAGAAAAAAGAAACTTTAAAATCTATCATGGAAAAAAAGGTGGCGAAGCTATTTACGAAGAGCATACCAACAAAAATGGCCATGAAATATTATTTCTAAGATTAAACCTGGTCCATCAACATTATGTTGAAGCAGTAAGTAAGCGTAAAAACGAAGAGCCAATTGGCGAGAGTACACTTAAAGGGTATTTTAAAAGTAAAAATTATTTTATTGGAAGTGTTAAAGGACACCACTTTAATACAGGAAGTAGTAGCTGCTATGCGTTCGATTATACCATGATGAAAGAATTAAACGTGGTAGAACTAGAAAGAGACTACTCCACAGAACACGAGCCTCCAGTACCTTCCTCCTTTCCAGATCCAAACAGTTTTAGTGAGCGCAGCTCATCTGGAGATAAAATAGACGACGAATTACCATTTGGTTAAAATTTAAACCTAAAATTTATGACAACAACAACAGAAAAACAAACAATTATTGAAGCTAGTATCAAGTTACGGAAAGCGACTAGCGAAGATTTTAGAGAAACAATTCAAACCTATGTTAATAATGAATTGGCAACTACTTATAAGCCAAAGCTTGGACAACCTTTTTGGTTGCGTAGCTTAAAAACTGGCGACATAGATAATAGAAACTACAGGATTACAGAACATACAGACTGGCCAGAATTCAAGCAGTATTTACGCTTAGAAATGGTGTATGTGCCAGCTGGATATTTCGAACTTAAAGATGCTGAGTTATGAAGAAAATAAAAATAATATTTGGACCACAAGAAAGTGGTAAAAGTTTTTTGTCCAGACAGATTATGTTAGGATATGATAATCCATTATTTATAAATGGAAGAGCTCTTAAACACCCAAAAGAAGTTGTATTTGAATTTCACGAGTTATCAGAAACTACAGATATCATTGTTATAGACGATCTGAAAATAGAATACTTACTTGATTATGTAAAAGAATTTAGTAGAGAGGAAATCAGGGTTAATAGGAAATTTAAACCAGAAATTAGAATTATAATGCCCAGGATTTTAATTAATCTAGAAACAGCTTGTTTACCTGAAGATTTAAAAAAATACAATGTTGAAGCAATTGAAGCTTTAACATGGATTCATTCTACTGGAAAATTGATTTTTGAAGCCAACATAATATCATGATAGACTACAGCAATTTAGAACTAGAAATAGCTGTTTCTAACTGCAGAAATATGAGAGATATTTTTAAGCTAGCAAAAACAGTAAGATACATTTGGGAACTAGGCGAAAGTATTAATAGAGACTACTTCCAAAAACTAACATGCAATCGAATAAAACAATTAGCATGTCGAAAATAGTCCACCTAAAATTAGTTGGTAAAACAGCCAATTTTCTACTAAACAAAAAAGAAATTAATTGCACACCATCTACAGCTGCTAAACCTTGTCTTCCTGAAGACCAGTTTGATCAACTTGAAAGCTGTAAGGTTTGTGGGAAAATGTTTTAATACCATGTTTACAGAGCACACAAAAGAAATAGAACTCCAGGAGTTTATTAGAACCAATGTTAAGCGAGGAAGATATCTAAGGCTGTTAAAGAAAGGAACTAATTTTTTATCAAAAGAATTAGCAATAGATCTAGGTATTAAGGATAGAGATTGTATTAAATTTTTTCAAGACAAAAACAATCTTAGTGATTGGTATGTAACAAAATCTGATGAAGGCTTATTAGTTAGATTTTATTGTATAGGACCAAAAACACGAATCCAGTTTAACAATTCGTCTTTAAGTAATGAATTTATAGAACAGTTTAATATCACAGAAACATCATTTAGAATAAATGTAGGAAAACCAATAATTATTAAAGGCGTTAAGTGTTTTCCATTATTAACCATGCCTTTAGAAACAAACTCACAATAACCATGAGATACTTAGCATACAATGGTCACAGACTTAGAACCAAGAACAAACTAGAAAAAGCAGTTCAGCAATATTTAAAAGACATAGATAGAACTTTTCTAGATGGAAGCTTCAGCTTCAAAAAATTCAAACTTGAAGTTACGAAAAAGATTGATCAACTTAACCAGGAACATTCCAGATGCAGACCTTTAGATGTGCATTGGTTTGAAGTAGATAAAAACGACTGGTTTTTGTCTGGAGCTGGGTTTAGTCATTTTACTATTTATCATATTAAACAAAATTATTAGTTATGGAAATACCAAACCATTACACAGACATAGTGGGTACGCAAAAACAATTTGGAGGTGGTTTATTCAGCTCTAAAACAGATTTGCCATTTGAAACCTATAACATAATTAATTGGCGTTGGGGAAGCGCTAAAATAATGGACATGAAAACCATGAAAGTAAAACATCCAACAATCGAATATCTAATTAAAAAAGAAGGCATGCGAGCCAGTAGATGGACCAGACCATTTCCTGTAAAGGAAATTACACTTAAAGATGAAGATGACTAAAAAGCAAAAAATATTAGCCTGTTATGGACATATAAACAGTCCTTCTATTTCTAGAATGACTGGAGCATCTTTAAGCTATGTGGCTAATGTGCTTTCAGAACACGATTTAGTAAGAACAAATTTTAATACAGTGCATCCAGATAAGAGTTGAGATAATAAGACTCTCGACATTAGCGATGCTTTAACGCAGATAAACACATTAAGAATTTATGGAAAACCCAATAGTAATATTAAACAGTAAAAGATATTTAATGATTGAAGCTGTATTTAACACCTTGAAATCTGCTAAAGAGATTGAGTTTAGAATACAGAAATATGAAGGTATTTACCAAGGGATTAAAGAAGTGAAGCAAGTAGGTTTTTTTTCAAAAGGCTACATAATAATAAGAGTATTAATTCCTGAAACCAAAATTGAAGAATACAGAAAAGAATCTTTTATACAATAAATTTTAATACAGTGCATCCAGATAAGAGTTGAGATAATAAGACTCTCGATATTAGCGATGCTTTAACGCAGATAAACACATTAAGAATTTATGGAAAAAGCACTTATAGTAAAAACCAAAACAGGAAAGAAAGGTTATGTCTTCTACAAAGACAACAACGACTTAAAAGCAGAGAAGCTTCAGGTTAAAGTTATTGACGACAAATTTAAAGAAACAGGAGAAAACTTATTATGCGCTCCTGGATCACTTACTGCTATCGGTTATAAAGATTAATACTAACACCTGTATATGATTCCGTTTTAATGAATCATATACCAAGTTAGCATATCTCTCCAGCATCGAATAAGTAATTAAAGCGTTTGGTAATTCCAAGCGCTTTTTTGTGCTTCAAACTTTCGATTTTGGGTTCCTGGTAACTAGATGTCCATCATGAACTACATGAATATTTTATTTAAAAATCCCTCCGACCCTTTTGTAATAAAAATTATATGAAAATATATTTTATACTAAAAAAGTTCCATAGTTCAAGGTTAGTCTATATTTTTTCTCTAAGTATATATATATAAGTAAGTTAGTTACCTTGAACTAGTATAAAATAACCTTGAACTTCTTGAACTACAAAAACCGAGTTCAAGAAAAAAGGGTGTAGTTCAAGAAGTTCAATATATAATACATTAACAATCAATTAGTTATCTGTATTGAACTTTTTTAGTCCAAAAACGATATAAATATATTTTATAAATTATTCACAATAAGTAAATATTATAGTTTCCATATTGTGAATTTTTATTACTTTTGGTAAAACCCTACTACTTTGGATATTAGCAAAAAAGTTCTAGTTCTACCTAATATTTGTGGCATTGAAATAGATCTCACTGGACAACCAAACCCTTCAATAGATACAAGCTTACAGCCTTTTTATAATACGTATGTGCAAAATAGCACGCCAAAGACAGCTTATTTCTCACCATCTAAAGCATCGTACACAGAAAAAGGAAACAATACTGAAGCTGGAATGTTGTATGAACACAAACTAACATTACAATTTCCAAACAACGATCCATTACGTGTTATGCGTATTCAAGATTATTTAAAAGTAAAATACATCTACATTAAATTATCTAGTGGTATGGTCCTGTTTTTTGGAAGAAACGACTTCTACCAAAACGCTAAACCAAAAATTAGTGTTGTAAACACAAATAAAAAAACCACCATTACTTATAAAATGAAGTCTATTCTATTAATGGGTTTTACAAATGGAAGTTTCGATTTTAATTTATCTGAAGAATTTCCAATTAACTTTTACAATCTCTAATTATGCCAACACCAAATCCATTTCCGTTAAGTATAGGTTCTAAATCTGATAGTTGGGAAAAACTCCAGCTGTTAGCTAATATAGATCCTGAATATAAATACTCTGCAGACGAGTGGAATGTAATTATTCAAGCGCTTACTTATTTATATGAAAATTTAGGTGGTGGATCTGGGCCTACTCCATTCGAATCAGAAGTCTTAGGTAAAGTGCTTGTTAACACAACTGTTTCAGTAACACAAAACTTAGATTTTTCAGCATATTCAACGTTCATTTTTAAAACCGTTGGAGGTGTAACATTCGTAAACGCAGCAACTCCAGCAATTTCAGGAGATGGTATTTCGCAAATGAAAACCATGTACCTAACAGGAGAAAACGCATTTACTACTGGAACAGGATGGATAAAGGATCCTAAGTCTGATGATTATGATGGAACACTTTGGAACCGACTTATTTTAGAAGTCATGAACACCACAGAATACGGTTTAGTAATAAGATACAGTATTGAAAATTTAGAAACATTCGTTTAAAATGGTAGCAATAAAAGTCACACAAAATATAATCGATAAAAACTCTGGACTTAATTTAGTTCTAGATAGTATTTATAGTTTACCTAAAATACCAAAAGTTTGGAATGGATGGGAAGGTTATAATTATATACACGCTACTACTCATCAGGCAGATGGTTGGAGGCAATTAATTCACACAGCATATAATCCGTTTACACATAAAGAAAAGCTTAATAAAATAGTTCCTGTAAAAGATGAGAATGATAATAGTATAATCCTACATTATACTTATAAAATTGTAGAATTAAATGAAGAACAACAGGCTCAATATTTATCTAATATTGAAGATGCTCAAGACGAGGCTGAGGAAGAATTACATGAAGCCGAAGGTTTTAATTTAATAAGACGAACTCGTAAACGATTAAGACGTAAAGTAAAAAAAGAACTTGCAGATCCAACAAATGAAAACGGATTATCTATAAATCAAGCTAATAAATTACGTAGATGGTTTTCTCAAATATTTTGGTTGTTAAGACAAGGCGATTGGGATCTAGCTAATGAAGATATTTTAGCCGAATCTTTTCCAGTACCTAACAATCAAAAACTAATAGATGAAATAGAATGGTTAAAAGATAAAATTAGCAATTACATAAGTAACGATTTTAATAAACAATGAGCCAAAAAAGAGCATCAAATTTTAAAAAGAAAGGATCTTCTGGTTGGAATCCTGCTGAAATATTTGCTGCATGGCAATATGAAAACAATGTTTTGGATAGTGTTGGCTCAAATCATGGAACTTTAACAGACGGAACTTATGAAGATGCAATAGTTGGAAAAGGTATTAATTTAGGCAATAGCACAGCTTCTAAAATAACAGTTGGGAATGGATTGAATTTTGGTGATGGTGTATCTGATAAATCTGTGTCAATATCTTCTTGGATAAAAAGAACGGATGCAAGTGGAAATCTTGCTGTTTTAATTAAAAGAACCAACAACGCAGATAAATGTTGGAATTTTATGACTTCTGGTGCGACATTATATTGGTCTTTTTACGATTCAGCAGGTAGGGCAAAAGAAGTGAAACATCCTATCACTTTTGTAGTAGGACAATGGTATCACGTTGTCGGAACTTATGATGAATTAACTGACATAATGAAAATATATGTTGATAAAGTTTGTGTTGGAGTTTACTCAACAACTGCTGGATATACTACAATGAGAGTAAACACAGCACCAGTAAAAATAAGTGCCTTAGTAACCTCTACATGGAGTGGTCATTTAGCATTGGACGAAACTTTTGTTTTTAATAAGGCTTTAAGTCAAGCAGAGATTAATTTTATTTACGATGAACAATTAGCAGGAAATAACATATTAACTTAAAACAAAATAAAGCAATAACCAAGCAATTTGAAACATAGAAATTATGAAAACAAGTTTTAAAAAATCCGATATAATATCCTTTATAGTTTTCATAGCAATAAATATACAAATATTTGCACAAAACTATCCAACACAGGAAACCGTACTTTCAACTAATTGGCAGAATTATGAAGCACCAACAAATACTCCTGGTTATTTAGAAACCTTTGTAAACGAATTTGGAAACGAGGTAACTAGAATTAGCGATGCAGATGTGTTTGGCACAACAGGACAAAATTTAAGACATCATTATAGTTTAGATCAACCATATAATTCAGATGGTTCGTTAATAAAACTTGCTGGTTATCCAGCAGCTATTTTAGATGCTGAAACAAACGAGTTCTTGTATTGGGCTAACATACCAAGTTCTGCAACATGGAGCAATACAGAACCATTAATAATGTATGGCACACAGCAAAACCAATTAATAAGATTTCATGTAGATACCAATCAAAGAGAAGTATTAAAAACCTTTACCGAATATACCGAAATTGATTATGGTTATAACAAAGGTAATATTTCTAATAATGACAAGTATATGCCTTTAATGGGCGAAACTTCAACAGGAATATTACACTTAATAGTTTACGATTTAGAACTCAATCAAGTACATGCAGTTAAGCAAATAAGTCCACAGCCTAATTGGTTTGGAATTTCACCTTTAGGAAATTACGTATTAGTCCATTATTCTGGACATGTGGCTGTTATGGTTTATGATATTGGTTTAACTGAAAGCCCTAGAACTATTACAACTTATACAACACATTCAGATATTGGAGTAGATGCTTTTGGAAACGAAGTCTATGTAGCTTATGGCGATGTAGAAACCAGAGCCAACGATTATTATATGAAAATGGTAAGGTTAAGTGATGGTGTTACAACGCCTTTATTTTATCATCCTGAAGGTTATGGTATATGGCATGGACATATAAGTTGTAGAAACATTAATAGGCAAGGTTGGGCTTATGTAAGTGAAGGTTGCTGCGAAACCGTTGGTTTTCGTGAAATTTTCGCTATTAAATTAGATGGTTCAGATACTATTGAGCGTTTTGGATATCATCATTCAAACGACGATTTAGGCTATGGACACGAAGCTCATGCAGTACCTAATAGAGATGGTAGTAAAGTTGTGTTTGCAAGTAATTGGAATGAGCTGTACAATAATCCTTATCCTCCAGCATTTATTGTTGAAGCACCACAAACTACGCTGAGTGTTGAGAATGTAGAAGCTTTTAATAAACTAATCAAGATTTATTACTACACAATTTTAGGTCAGGAACTTACTGAAGATGTATTAAATTCAAATCAGCCAAACGGTTATTATATAGAAAAACGAGTTTACGAAAATAGAGTAGAAACTAAATTAATAGGACAATGAAACAATTCATTAAAAACCATAAAAATTGGTTTCATCATTTAGTAGGATGGCTAATTGTATTATCTGTTACAGCTTTTTTATTATGGACTAATGCATTAGAGAAAAATGGAAATATAGGAACAACCATGCTGTTAGCTATAATTCCATGCTTATGTCTTTCTGGATTTTGCGAGTTTATTTCTCCTTACTTAAAACTTGGAAGAAACACGCTTTTTGGAGTGTGTAAAAACGCGATACCAACAATTATTGCTACTGCTTTGTGTTTAATTTTTGGAGCAGATAATATATTCGAACTTATTAAACTAACCTGTAACATACTTCTTTAAATGCCTCCAGAACTAATTAACGTATACATAAGACCACATTTAATTTCTTTCTTATTCCAAGAACTAGATGGAGATATTAAAGCTGTTTACGATAAAAAAGTTATTAAGCTAGCACATGTTACAAATGCTAGTATTTTAGGCCGATTAATCCACTTGTTTAGATCTAGAGCTCAGCCTGTAAAAAAGCGAAGTAAGATTAATGGATTTAGCGTTTTTTTATCTATAGATAACGAAACACCTTCAGAAACCAAAGCGTCTATCAATTCGCGTACCTGGTTAGAGCATTCGCAAATACAATTTCTTCCTGAAGATGTGAAGCTCTTGAACGATCATTTAGATTCTATTTTCAGAATCTCTCTTATTCAATTTGTTAGAGGTTTTGCTAAAGGCAGCGATTCTCATAAAAAAATTAATGAAGCTGTGCATGAGTTTATGTTACTACATAATTTATACGATACAGAACTAGATCCAGAAAGTTTACGAAGAGACTACTATAATGGTATTAAAAAAAAACACCTATTAACAAGACTTCAAGTGCCAATTAGCAACAAAACCTTGAATTATTATAGTGCATAGTTTACCGTGTCACAGTTAGAAGCTGTAAAGGGTTGTTATTTTGTTAAAAATTGAGAGATACAATTGTTAATATTAAACAACCTATAAATGAAAACAAAAATTTTATCAAGTCTTGGAACCACGCTTCTTGGCTTATCTTTTTTAGAAGTGGTTAGTTATGGAGTTGGTTTAATTGGTGCAATACTATTTGCAGCAGCTCAGTATTATTCCTTTCAAAAAAACAGACAAGCGCATAGAAACGAAGTTCATAAGTCTAAAATGTTAGAAAATTTAAATCAAGATGAAAAATAATTTATCAAGAGCTTCAATAGCGATAGGAATAGCTTTAATAGGTTTTTTAGCAAATTACATTAACAATAATCTTCCAGAAGAATGTAATACTATTTACAATGAAGAAGTTGTAGAAGGTGGTTATATTGATGCATCTGATTGGTTAGATCCAAATTTATTAAAACAATTCAGAGAATTATCCCAATGTAATGGAGCTACCAGAATAATAGTTGTTTTTCATCATACTGTAACGTCAGATGGAACAACTGCTAGAGAAATATGTAATATAACAAACGATAGATTTAGCTTAGGTTGTAGCTATGCAGCTACCATTCATAAAAACGGAAAAGTCATTCAAGCAAATAAATTTGAAGAACACTCACCAAGTGTTGGAGGCATGAACACTTATGTTATATCATTTGCTTTTGTAGGGAATTATCAAGACCAAGAGTTACCGTTAATCATGGTTAAAAGAGCCTGTCAAATTAAAGCAGCTTTTGAGGCTTATTCTGAAGAAAACCCAGATTTTAAAGTAGAATCATATTCAATACATAGAAATTTTAAAGCAACATTATGTCCTGGAGATAAAGCTGTAAAACAATTAATTTCTTATGGAATTGTAAGTGATTAAATAAAACAAAAACTAAATACAATTATTATGATATCAGATTTTATTAAACAGTATAGTCTATCGGCTTTTTTAATTTTATTAGCCTGTTTGTTTGGAATAGTTAATCCAGGTTGGTTGGTTAAATACGAAATTGGAGCTGTAGCCCTATTTATATTTATAGCAATTGTTTTTTTAATGTTTTATGTGCCAACGCTATGGAAAATAATTACCGACTTTTTTAAAGGCCTCTGGAAAGTTATTACAGGAGCAGATTAACAATTTAAAAGCGAGGCATTCACTACACAGGTAGTTCTTTCATGATTTTTAATTTTTTTGGTTAGTTAATTAAAAAGACCTCGCTTTTATTTAAAACCCTCGAATTCGAGGGAATAACAAAATACTTAAAACAATACTCATTATATGGTCCATTTTAATAACAGTAAATTTTTTACTACTGTTTTTCGATTGCCAAAAATGTAATAGTTATAAAAAATGAAAAACAAAGCTTTAATTACAGTTTTTTCAATCATGGCTCTAGCTATAATAAGCCAAAGTATTTATTTTAATTATAAATTAAAATTACAAAGAGGTTTTGTAGAGAAAGAAATACAAGCTATAAAAGACAGTATTTCTGTTATAGACATTAAAGAAGCTAAAATAATTTCTAAAGGAAAAACAGTAACCAATAAAGCTTCTGCTAATAAAAAAACCATTAATCAAAAACTCAAAGCAGATGAAAAAGCTATTTATAATTCTCCTGTTACTGATGAGCGCAGAAAGCGCTATCTCGCAAAGCATAAAAAATGATAGTATTAAATTAAGCTTACCTGTATTTGATTCTATGGTAATGGAAAGCGAATATTGTGATAGTTTAAAAACTGCTTATTTTAAAGTTAATAAAGAATTAGCCTCGTTAATTTTTGATAACAATAAAATGTTTCGAGATTTTGAGAACGAACGTGAAAAGAAAATTAAGCTTCAGTCTCAGCTGGAGATAAAAGAAAAAGAATTTAAAAAATTATTCCAAATCCCAAATAAAGGATGGTTTGTTCCTCTTTTAATTGGTCTTGCTGCAGGTATTTTATTAGGATCTTCCCTCTAAAACTCCAAAATCACTAAAAACCGTGTCACAGCTATAACGGTTTACTTTCCCTTGTTTTGTGTAAAATCCGTTTTACATGAACAATTTTTCAATAGTTCCAGAAGCAAATCATACCATTTTAAACGAAATCCTAACAGGAGAATGGCTGTTAAGTCATTCAGGATTGTTACAAATGGGACACTTTTTTAAAGGCTTATCAGAAGAGGCATTAAAGTCAGATGCTAAAGAAGTAGATCGTTCAGCTCAAATATTATCCTTCTTTAACGAAGATAACGAGCGTATTCATCCTCGCGACATTTCAGAAATACCTGAAGGATCTGTAGCTGTAATAAATATTGTAGGTCCTATGATGAAGTATGGTAACTGGTGGATGCTTGGAGCTAACGAAATTATTCATCAGTTAGACTTTGTAAACAACCTACAAAATGTAGCAGCTATTATTGTTTATGTAGATGGACCAGGAGGAAGTGTTTCTGCTATCTCTCCATTTATAGATTTTGCTAAACGCAAACGCAAACCTGTTGTAGCTGTTTGCGATGCATCGTTATCCTTACATAGATGGATTCCAGATGCTATTGCAGATTACCAGGTTGCCGAAAATAATATTTCAGCACGTTTTGGAAGTATTGGTGTAGTCTCCAGCTGGATGGATGCTACTAAATATTACGAAGCACTTGGTGTAGAAATGCACGAAGTGTATTCAGATCTATCTGAGCATAAAAACGAAATCCCAAAAGCTATAAAAGCCGATAAAGAAAAAGGATATCAATTATTAAGAGACATGTATCTAAATCCGATGGCTCAAAAATTCCAAGAAGCTGTTAAAGCTGCACATCCAAATCTTATTGAAGAAGAAGGAACGCTAACTGGAAGAACCTACGGAACAGAAGATGCTATTAGATTAAATATGATCAATCAAGAAGCAAATATGAAAGAAGCTATGCAAATTGCGAAAGCCTTAGCCGAAGCATATTCCATTAATTAATTATTAACAAACAAAAACAAGTAAGATGAAAAAATTCAAAGCGCTCTATGCTTTTATGTTAGCCTTCTTTTCTGCCGATTCGTTGGTTGAAGATGGGAAGATAAATTTAAGCGAAGACCAAAAACAGAAGCTCCAAGATGCTCTTGGACCAAAAACAAAATTAAGTGAAGTGGTTGATGCCATGAATCAAGAACTTGCAGATGCAGCTGCTAAAGACGACGACGACAAGGATCAGCAATTGGTTGACCTTAAAGAAGAAGCCATGAAAATGCTTAAAGCCCATGGACTCGCTCAGGAAGATGCCAAAGATGCTGTAGAAGATCCTACAAAAACTTCAGCACAAGATCCAAGCATGAAGCAAATTTTAGCAGGACTTCTTGAACACAACAAGAAAACCGATAAAATGCTAGAGACTTTATTAAAAGCTCCAGAAGAAGATGAGCCTTTAGCATCAGGAAACCGTAACAATTTAAAAGATATGCACTCTAAAACACACTTTTTAGGTACAGGTCAAGCCTATGATGCTTTTGAAAACAGACCATGGAACCAAAGAGCTGCAGGATTAAGAAACGGTCCTACAGATTTTATGGCTGAAGATGGAACCGAACTCCAAACACTTAAAGGAGATATCGATTTATATCACAGAAAAAACCCTCAAGCTGTAAATTCTCTATTTAGAGATTTAGTAGGTTTACCATCTTTCTGGACATTAATTTCTAATGTAGACGATAAAATTGCTACTGCAAATATTGTGTCTGCAGAAGTGTCTCAAGCTAGAAAATTACCATACTTAGCTAAAAACAAACAATTAATTCAACCTGAAGAAAATAAGGTATTCCCTGTTCAAGTAGACATTACTCATCAAGGGTATTACTTACAGAAAATAGAAGCTTCTTGGTTAAACATGATGAATAAAGAAGGTTCTTCTCCATTTAAAATGTCTTTTGTTCAATTCTTATTAGTAGAATTAGATAAAAAAGTAAGACAAGAAGACCGTAAAGTAGCTATTAATGGTGTATTTGTTAAAACTCCAGATACTGCTACTGTAGGTGGTAGAGCTATCCATAGAGGCGATGGCTTATTAGTACAATTATGGAAAGCGTATTGGTACGATTTAAAATTCCGTGTAGCAAACATTGGAGATCCTTCCACTACTAATATTGTAGATTATGTAAAAGATGTTATTGAAGCTAATATTCCAGAAGAATCTAAAAATTCTGAAGGCATGGTGTTTTATTTATCTCCTTATTGGATGAGACGTTACAAAGAACGTAAACGTCAGTTATTTGGTTTAGACAATAACTACGATGGTAAAGAAGTAAATGAAATAGAAAACTATTTAAATTTCCGTTTTGAGCCATTAAGAGACTTAGAAGGCTCTAACTTCATGTTTATTACAGACGAAAACAACATTAAGTTGTACGAGAATAAGCCAGGAGAAAAATCTATGTATCGTTTCCAAAATATTTTAAGAGACACGCATATTTTTGCAGACTATAAATGGGGAGCAGGATTTGACCATATTGGAACAAAAGTAAAAGATGGAGATCCAGAAGCGTTTAAAGTGCAAACAGTTTGGGCAAACATGCCTCCATATCTTCAAGATATGTCTGTAACACTTTACGACGATGCTACTGGAGAAATTAAACCTCCATATAGCAACATTCATTTAGGTAATGGATGGTCTACAGATGTAGAAAAAATTACTGGAACATATGCAGGTCAAGTTGTTAAAATTAAAGGAGACACAACATCTACAGGAAAAGTAGTAGATACAGGAAACATTACTCTTACAGGTAATGTGGATTTTAATATCGCTACAGGTGGTACATTAACACTTTTAGTTAATGATGATTTAACACTTACAGAAATTAAACGTACAGCTGCTCCAGCAACTGCTCCAGTAGCAGATACTAGCTATGTAGATAGTATAGACGCAACCAATGGAAGTGAATTTGACTTTACAGGTGTAGCTAACGATGTGTTAGACGAAATCTTAAACGGTTTTGAAGGTCAGCAGATTGTTGTAAATGGTGGAGCAGGTGGAACTGTAACTATCAATGATGTAGCAGGTAATATAGAAGTTGATTCTCAAGCTGTTTTAGCTAATGGAGCCGACAATATAACCTTTGTGAAAGTAGATGGTGTGTTTACGGAAGTAGCCAGAACGATAGCCTAATTAATAATATAGCCTGTCTTCGGACAGGCTTCTAAAAAAGAAAATTATGTACGATTTTATAAATGTAGATAAAAGTAATGTTCCAGGATCTGGAGCTGCAAAACCTAAAGATGCTAATGTGGCTATTTATAGAAGTAGAGAAATAGCTGTTTGGCCTTTAAGAGACAGTAAAGGAGTTCGCTCTATTGGAGACTTTGTTATGGTGTCTGGTAAAACCCCAATTTATGTTTACATGACTGGTGTTAATCAGCAGCCAACCTACGAAACAGAAGGAGAAGTTGATGCAGAACAAATTATGCAAAAATTTGTTGCTACGCATCCAGGAGACGAGTTAGAAGCTCATGAATTTTTTCAAAACAATTTAGGTGAAGACCTTATTATTGTTTATGGTTCATGTGCAGACAGCACAAAACGTATTTACGGAACAAAGTGTTCTCCATTACGTTTAAAAAATTCATTTAAAAACGATAAAGATGGAGCAGGACACACCTTCTCTTTCGAGCAAATTCAAGGAACTCGTTTTGTTCCTTCGTTCTGGACTGGGAACAATCCTTATGCAGCACCAACAGCTACAGATGTGTCAATAGATATGTTAGTTGCAAATGGGTATCAATATAAAGTGGAAGCTTTAGCTGTTACAGCTGCTATTTCTTTATCAGATTTCGATCTAGTTCATGGAGATGTAGTGACATTGATTGGTTCTGGTGGAGCAGGTCCAGCAACATTGTCTGCAGGAGATTTAACTGAAGCTACTGTTATCTTAAAAGATGGCACAGATTGGACAGCTCTAGAAAACGCAACTATTTCTTTTGAAGTGGTTGATGGTGGAGCTACTATTTACTTAGTAGAAAGAAACCGAAGCTAAATCTATCATTCTCTAATTAATAGTAAAAAGGCTCTCATCTAGTATGAGAGCCTTTTTTGTTTACCGTGTCACAGTTAGTAATTGCATTTGCAATTACATTGTAGTCTCTTAAGAAATTATTATTAAAAACATACGTATGAAAACTCAAACAAAAAACGAAATAAAAGAAGCTCTGGTAGCTAAGTATATTTCGGCAAAAGTAAAATTCAATGCTTTATTAGCTGTATTCCTGAAACTAGAAGCTGTTTCAGAATCACAAAAAAGATATTATAATGCTGCAGGTTATTCAAAAAATAATCTAGACACTTTAGAATACGACATTAAAAAACTTTGTGGTATTAAAGATACTGAGTTGGTGTCTGCTAAAAAGGCTGTGAAAAAAGCTGCTACTCCTATTTTAACTGGAGAAGAAAGATTATTAGCACTAGATCCTGAAGCAGATGCTAAAACGCTTCTTCAAGAAGCTATTGATTTGGTTGAATTTTCTGAATTAGATTTATTAATGCCAGATCCTTTACCAGAGTTTTCTACTGGTATTAATGGAACTAAAGAACGTGCAGATTTAATTACAGAATTAAAATTAGAAAGTCCTTCAAGAAAAAAAGACGATCAAATAAAAGTTTTAACCAATCATTATAATGGTTTGGTAGAAACAGCTCAAGCATTTGCAGTTGAAAAGTTATTAGCAGCTCGAGATATTTTATTACATAGAAATTCACAACAAGATATTATTGATACTGCAAACGTTGTTAGAGATTTATTTGTAAACGCTCCAGTAGAAGTAAAAACAGACTTAAAGCTTCGTGACGAGTTTCCGTTTTTAACTAAAGAAGATTGTCCAGATAAATTTAAAATATTAGTAGCAGATAAGCTTACTGCTTACTTTAATTATAAAGACTCTAGAGTAGAAATTAAAAAACTACTTGAGTTAGGCGCTTCAGAAGAAGAGTTATATGAGTTAGCTGTTAAAGCTGTAGAAAATTTCGAATTAAACCTGGAGATCTACGACGAGCTTAACTACTACAAAGAGCATGGCGAGATTTTAGGAAAGCATCCAATTTTTGCTGAAGATATGCTACAAGAAAAAGTTGCAAAACTATCGACTGTAGAGCTTACAAAACGTCAAAAAAACCTTCGTACTTACATTTCTAGAGATTCTAAGAAACTAGATAAAATGGAAGCAGGTGAAGACAAAGACGCTTTTGAAAAAAAGCTGAATGAATTTAAACATGAATTAGAATTAGTAGATACGCGTTTGAAAAACATAAGCTAAATCTATGTCTCATAAATTTTTTACACTTCCAGATAAAGATGTTTCCCCTGCCATAGAAACATCTGCTTCTGGAAGTTTTGTTTCAAAATACTTGGCAGCGCATTACCAAAAAGTTGCTTCGGTAAAAAAAGACTTGAAGCGTCTTCCGGAAAGCGAAGAGTTCTTTTTCTTACAGAGCGATAACTCCTTTAATGCCTTTACGTTTATTCCGGTTGTGTTAGAGAATCAAACAGCCAAACATTTAATGGCTACAACCTACAGTATAAATAAACGTGTTATAAATGCATTAGTGGAGCTTCATCGAAACGGTTTGGTGGATAAAATAACGCTTTTAGTTAGTGATACCATGTTAAGACGAAATCCTGTTATAACAGATTTACTAGCGTCTGTAAACAGAGAGTATGCTAATATAAATGTGTTATTCGCTTGGGTTCATGCTAAAGTTTGCCTTATTGAAACAAAAGAAGCGCATTACGTAATTGAAGGCTCAGGAAACTGGAGCGATAATGCGTATTACGAACAATACACATTTGCAAATTGCGCGAAGTTATTTGCGTTTAGACACAAATTATTTACAGATGTGCAAATTAGACACAAAGCTATTAATGGTGAAATTGTAAAACTTTAGAAATTATGAGAAACCTCTTTTTTTATTTTTTCCCAGGTCTAAATTATTCTCTTTCAGACTTGTCTTTAAAAGACCAGAAAAAATACAGATCTATTCTAGATATAATTAATGCATGTTTATTGCTCATCCTATGTATTACTTGTTCTTTAATTGCAATTATGTAGCATAATTAAACTTTAGAAATCATGAGTAAACCTAAATTCGATTTTAAATTTATTCTTTCAATAGCAGTACTTTTTTTAGGATTTGGAAAAATAATTCATTTAAGTTTTACAAATCCTGAGATGACTCAAGTACAGCTCTTATGTAAATATTGGATTGTTTATTTAGTTGTTATAGTGGCATCGTTAGTAATTGAGAATCATTATTCAAAAGAAAAATGACAGAAAATAATCCTACAAATAGCGCAGACCTTAAAGAACTTACGCTTACAGAAACCGTTGAGCGTTTGTCTGCAGTAAATTATTCTTACGCAGATATGGCTATTTATTTAGGTATGAAAAAAAGCGCTTTTCTCCAGGAAGCTACAAAAATAGATTCGCCTATTTGGACAGCCATACAGCGAGGAAGATTAAAAACACAGTTTGTAATTGATGAAAAACAAGCTTTAAATGCTGAGTCTGGAAACATTACTGCAGCACAAATTTATAAGAAGAGTTATGATGAAGCTGAATTTAAACGCCTAAAAGAATTTGTTTATGGTGGAAATGTATAAAGACATAAAAGTACCCAAACATTTAAAGCTTGAAGATGTTTACGACTATGTTGATACTGGAGACATGGATAAAGCTCCACAGGACATGGTAGACTATCTGGATGCTTTAGAAAAAGTTAGAGACATGAAGCGTCGTATTAATCGATTTGCTTCAAAAGAACACATTATAAAGCATCTAGAAAAAGTAAATGGTTTACACTGGACACTTGCAAATAAAATTTATAACGATGCTGTAGAGTATTTTTATTTAGAAAACACCATTCCAAAAGAAGCTTATAGAAATATGTATGCTGACGAACAGGATGAAGATATTGCTTTAGCAAGATTAGCATCTAAAGGTATTGATGATTTAGAGCGTATTTCTAAAATGCGTGAAAAAGCCTATAAATTTAGAAAACTAGACGATCCAGATGTTGATGATTTTCCTGAAGGCTTATTCGATAAACCTTTTAAAATTTATACTACAGATCCAGAGCAAGTAGGAATTATAAAAGCAGATAGACGCGAAGTTGCTGGATTTATTGACAGATTATCAGATTTAAGCGAATTACAAAAAGACATTCTAAAACGTGAAGCAGGTATTCTGCCTTTCAGAGCGTTCTTAGACGCTCCAGACAATCCACGAAACAATGAAGAATGATTCTAATGTAGAATACAGATACGGAAATCCTGTAAAGCAAATTATAGATTTAACTGCTCCTCAGCATTTAAGAATCATTGCAGGTCGTGGTACAACTAAAACGACAGATATCCAAGCAGACAGAGCTATGGATTGTGTTTACGATATGCCCAGGAGTGTTTTTGGTTTTGCTGCAGATACGTTTGTAAATGCCAAAGACAAAGTTATTCCGAAACTTGTTGAAGGTTGGCGCGAATATAAAGGCTGGGTAGAAGGTCTTCACTATGTTATTGACGAGCGTCCACCTGCACACTTTAAAATTCCATATACACCAATAATTAGGCATAAAAACACCATTTCCATCCATAATGGTTGTATTTTTAAATTAGGCTCACTTGATCAACCTTCAGGTTTAGCTGGAGATTCTTTTCAGCATTTATTTGGAGATGAAGTGAAATATTTCGATAAGCGTGTTTTAGATATTATTATTCCAGCGCTTCGTGGACATGGCCAAGTAGCATACTCGCCATTGTATCGTGGTACCACATTTACTACAGATTTACCAAACATTAGTAAAAAGAATCACGACTGGATAATGGAAACACGCGAAAACATGGATATGGAGCGTGTTAAAATGGCGTTTCAAGCAGGTTGTATTTTAAATGAAATTAATATTGAAATTAAAAAGGCTTACGATAAGCGAAATAGATCTGCTCTTAAAAAATTAATCAAACAGCGAGAACGTTGGATGATACGTTGGTACACAGCTAGAAAAAATACCACCTTTTTTATGGTGGTTTCTAGTTTGGTAAATTTAGACATTTTAACTCCAGAATATATTTTCGACCAACTGGAAGCTTTAGGATGGGAAGAATTTAAGCAAAGTGTGCTTTCTTTTAAAAGTGCTTTGGAAGATGGCGAAAAATTTTATTCAGGTTTAGGCTCTCAGCATTTTTATGGAGATGGTATTATTAATGAAGTTGTACGGAGAACAGGAATAAAAGATGCTGCACCATTTACTAGCGAAATGTTGCGCTATGTAGATCCACATGCACCTTTAGAATGTGGTGTGGATTTTGGGAAAATGATTTCTATGGTTATTGGCCAAGACCATGGTTCAAAATATAGAATTGTAAAAGGCTTACATACCTTAATTCCTGAAAGCTCTCAAGAAATTGGTGAAAAGTTTGTGAAGTTTTTTGGACCACACATAAACAAACGTTTGGACATGTATTACGATAGATCTGGAAACCAATACGCAACAAGTGGAAGAGATTGGGCTAGTGAAGTGAAAAAACATATAGAATTCGATAAAAACGGACACAGTACTGGTTGGAAAGTGACGTTAAAAAGCGTAGGTCAAGCCACTATTTACCACGATGAAGAATTCTTTTTAATGAAACACCTACTTTCAGGAAATGTTAATGGCTTACCACAGCTGTTAATTGATGAATATCAATGTAGAGAATACAAGAGTTCGTTAGAATTATCGAGAATTATTGTAAAAAAAGACGCTAGGTCTGGAAGTAATAGAATCCATAAAGACAAAACAAGCGAAGATTTGCCATTAAAAAAATTACCTATGCAATCTACTAATTATAGCGATGCTGGTAAGTACTTATTGTATAGAAAAAACTGGGTAGACAAAATAGGCTATACTCGCGAATGGTTGCCAACTGGATTAGAGGGCGTTAATTAAAATAATGCTTATATTTTAATTGTGAATACTGACGTTAATCTTTGAATTAATTTCATAATTGTATCAATATTAATACAATTTACATATATTTGTAAAAGAAAAAGAGCCCTTTTCAGGGCCCTTAGTTTAGTTTCGTTTATAAATTAAGTCTATAATTGAAACTAGTAGCTGTAGAAGAGCTACTACTAATAAAAAATCTATTTGCATAAGCTTTAGATTTAATTAAACAACAACTCAAAGCTACTAACTACCATTAGTAGCTTTCTCTTTTTAGGAGTTGCTCAAAATTACAAATAACTTATCAGACTTTAATTGCAAGTTATAAACAATTGTAAACAAAAAAGGTCTCCTAATTGGAGACCTTTTTTTTGAATATAAATGGCGTTTTGGTTTTGTGCCAATCATGGTTAATAATATAACTATTCCAGGGCGCGTTATTTTGCAAAGTATTCATGTGGTGGACTTCGCCTTTTAATCCATGTATTGCCATGTTAATACAAGTCATTTTTACACATACATGGTCTATATCTTGCGCCACGTAGTAATTACCTTTACAAATTCTATTTGCTGCAAGTAAGGTTCTTCCGGAACCTACTGCACAATCGTTAATATGGTTGCCAAAATCGTTTTCTTTAACAGTAATCTGCGCCATGACATCGCATAAACTTTTAGGTGTGAAGAATTGGCCAAAGCCTTGCTTTTTATATTTTCCAGATAGTTCCTCGTAGTATTCACCTAGAGGATCTATCCAATCGTTATCGCGTAGCGATTTTTCATAAATAATTAAAAGAGAGCCAAACATTTTGGCTAAATTATTTATTTCGTCTTCGTCGTATTTCCTTATGGTATCTAAATACCATTCCTCTTGTGTTTGTCTGGCTAGACAGCAAATAACAAGTGTTAGGAAATCGTCGAAGACGCGCGATGCGTCGTGTCTTCTTGCTAATAATGAAAAGAGGGAGTTAAACTCCCTCAAATACATTGGTGTGTCTCTAGTTTTAAGCACTTTCTTTTTGTTTTAGTGGTTGAACTTGAGCGTTACTAAAAATGAAGCTTACAGGAAAAAAATCGCTATCCTCGTCATTTTCTGCTTTTGGGTTTTTCTCTTTCTCCTGGACTGCTTTTGGTCTTCCCCAAACTAAAAAGGCTGTTTCTCCTTTTTTTACACAGCTCCCCTCTTTTAACCATCCTTTAAAAGTGTGGAATTCTTGGTGCTCTGGTGACTTGTAGAAATATTTAATAATAATATCATTTAAAGTCATGCTGCTATATATAAGGGCTTGCTCTGGTGTTGGTGCATCTTCAATTAATCTGTTTTTTATTTCTTTTGCCTTTGCTGAAAGTTCTCGAAGCTTGGCGCGTTTTTCTTGTATAGACATAATAATATATTTTAAAATTGATAATCTTTGAAATCGCTTTCTGTTTGGTGTTCCTCAATAAATTTATCTGCTATGGCTTGCGCTTTATTAAATGCGTATTTACACAATTCCTTAAAGTGTGTATAATCTTGATAATTAAACACTTTAGAAAGCCCTCTATTATGAAGGATACTTTTAACTTGCTCGCTAATTTTAAAAGAATTACTTTTGCTTTTGTTGTTGGCTTGTGTTGTCATAAGTCATAAATTTTAAAAAAGCCTACTACCGTAAATAGTAGGCTTTTGTTGTTGTTGGTTAAACTTGAAACTCTAAAACTTCTTTTTCTGCTTTCTCTACTATTTGAGAAAATTCCGTTTCAACGAATCCTAAAATTTTATCAATAATTGCAGGGTTGCGTAATGTGAAACTGTAATTACTTGCGCTTGAAAATTTCATTTGTGCGTTTGTAGTGTCGTTTCCTGCCATGAAATGGCTTAACTCGTCATATTTGTTATTTACTGCATTAAATTTGTCGGCTAGAATGTTTAAAGTTTCTAATCTGTTTAATCTAGATTTTGCGCTTGGCTTTAAAATTTGCTTCACGGTTTCGGTTGCTTTTGCAACATCAATTTTTTTAACCTCTTCTTTTTTAGAAGTTGCACTATTAATACTAGGAGTTGCTTTTTTTTGTTCAACTGCCTTTTTACCATTTTTAGAAGTTGTTGCTTCTTTTGTTTTTGTTGTCATAAGTATATGATTTTTAAATATTTAACTTATATAAATATACAAAATAAGTCGTAAATATTACGACTTTTAACAAGAAAAAACACATGATAAAATCTATTTAAAACCTCTCTAAATAACATAAGTTTTAATACTAAACCATTAAAAAAACAACCGTTTACAAAATCAAAAAAAAATAACAAGCTAGAAAACAGCACTTTAACCTAATTAAATAAATTAGGTTAAAAGTGTGTTTCTCGCTCTCCCCGACCCGCTGAGTTTCCTAAATGCGATTGCATACCCTTTAGAAAACGAGATATATGACCGAAGCAATCCGAAGGTCAACAAGTTAGCGCGTTGCTAGCACTATATATAAGTGCTAGTAACAACCATATAGAACAACATGGTGTTACCGTGTCACAGTTTCAACAAGTAATGATGTATATCATTGCAGTATGAATGTATACGAAGCGCTTAATAATATGAGAGAGTTATCAAAGAATAACATTCCATTTTCTATAGAGTTCCTTACTTGCAACACAACCAAAGATGTTACTAATGGTGTTAAGACAGTAAATAAATGCTTGTTAAGAGTAGGCTTGAGCAGTGAACACAGTGACAAATCTAACAGCTTGGTGGCATATACTAACCTAGACACAGATGAGCCTAGAACCTTTTACATACCACTACTATTAAAGTTTAATAATATCGATTTAGAATGAGAGATATAGAGTTTTATAACAACAACGCTATTGTTAATGTAGATGATGTAGCCTTTACATTTGAGACAGCAGAGAATCCTAGAGACTTTGAGAAATACAGAACACCTCAAGAAACTTTAGACTGGACTAAACAAGAATATCAAATAGGTGGATATAGAGTATTTCCTTATGGTAGTAATAACGACTTACCAAAAGTTATCAAAGATGTTGTTCAAAACAACTCTATCTCTCCAGGTATATTAACTAAGAAAGGTCAATTACTATGGGGTAAAGGACCTCAGTTATATAAAGAATCATTTGATACTGACAATAACTTAGTACGAGAGTGGGTACAGGACAAAGCTATACAGAGTTGGTTAGATAGTTGGGGTTATATAGAGTATCTAGAGAAAATTAAAGAAGACTACTCCTATATACAGGCTGGGTTCACTAAGTTTTTCTTATCTAAAGGGGTTAGAGTTGGAAAGCCTTCTATAGCGAAATTAGAGCATGTGTCTCCAGAAGATGCTAGATTAGCTACAGATATAAGGACTAGATCACATAAGCCTAAGTATTGCATTATAACAGATTGGAATTTTCGAAGAGTGGGTAGCGTTACAAACTATGATGTATATGCTTTATTCGATTTCCTTAAACCATTTGAACACAGAAACGCTATCCTGTATAGTAATAAATATAGTTTCTGTTCGGACTATTATACTGTACCAGATCTATATGGTTCTTTAGAATGGATTAGACGCTCATCTGCTATTCCAATAATTCTAAAAGCCTTATCTAAGAATAGTATCAATTTAAAATATCATGTTATTTCACCGGCTAAGTTTTGGGAGCAGGCAAAAACTGAATTAGAAAAAGCTTCTACAGAGAAGGATCCATACACAGCCAAAAAACTTTTAGATTATAAAAAGAATTATCTACGTCAAATATCAAAAGTATTATCTGGAGACGATAACACAGGCAAATTTTGGCACTCAGTAAAATACCTAACTATTGAAGGTCATAAGCTAATAGAAGAAGGTTGGGAAATTAAAGAAATCAAGCAAAACATTAAGGACTTCGTAACTGCTCAGATTAATATAAGCGACCAAGCCAACCGGATGGTTGCTGCAGGAGTAGGTATGCATCCAGCTTTAGGTGGAGCTGGAGAGTCTGGAAGATCAGATTCAGGAAGCGAACAACTATACGCATTAAAAAATTATTTACTTACAGGTATCGACATACCAGAAGCTATAGTAATGAAAGCCATTAATTACGCTTTAAAAATAAATTTTCCAAAAAAAGAATTGAAACTAGGTTTCTATCATCTTCCACCACAAAAAGAGGAAGATGTTACAAGTAGTAAACGTGTAAAAAACCAAGAATAATGAAGTTACCATTTAGCACTACAGATACAGAATTTCAAAAACAATTCAAAGAAGCATTAGGTTTCACCGATGCAGACATTCCTTTGCGTAAAATTAAACCAGACTTACGTAATGCAGGACAGGAATTAATTGATCTTATAGGTTTACCAACTTATAATAGTTTAATAGCAAATTCAGAATTGAATATCGAAGGTGGTCAAGGCGCTACAACTCCATACCAAGACGTTTACATGACAGAGCTTTTTAGATATAGCATATCTACAATAGCCTATACTGCGTTTGCACCATCAAACGATTTAGGTCACACGCCAAATGGTAGACGTATGCGTTCATCAGACGACGAGAAAACACCGTTTGAATGGATGATGGCCAGAGACGACGACAATCTTCAAAGACGTTCGTATAAAGCAGTAGACAGCTTAATAAATTATTTAGATGCTAATAGTGATACATGGAAAGCTTCAGCTGCATTTAAAAGTTCACATAAATTATTCGTTAGAACACTTAAAGATTTCGAGCCTAGATATCAACTATCATCTTCACTCCTACTTTTAAAATTAACTCCAGGAATAGATATGTGCGAAAAACGCGATATATATTCAAGAATAGGTAAAACGCTATTCGAAAGTCTAAAAGCTAAAGTCTTATACTTTGCAACAACACCATCAGGAACAGCTCAGACTGCTATCACAGAAAACGAAGCTAAAATGATAGAGCTCATTAAAGACGCTTGCTGTTATTTTACTTTATCCTGGGGAATAAAACGTCTGCAGGTAAATTTATTTCCTGAAGGCATTCTCCAACCAGTACGTGGAGATCGTGCAACTGTTAAAGGAAGAGCTGTTCCTCAATTTCTTGAAGTTGATCAAGTATCAAATCTTTTTAAAGAAGACGCAGATAAAGCGCTAGCCGAAATCGAAGCGCATTATAAAGTCATGTTTCCTCCTACAGTAGAAGAAGCAACTATTGCAACCGAAACAAACGAGCCTTTTGGCTTTACAGAAGACGACAATTTCGTAACAACATAACCAAAACATACATGAACATTATTAAAAAAATCATCAAAGCTATAGTTGGCTTCTTTAAAAAACTAAAACGCAGATACATTATTGCTAGAGCATATATGAAAATGCAAGTAGCATTTAAAAAGCAATTAGTGGCTAGAAAAGCATTGCGAAACGATGTAAATACATTTCTAAAAGAATATTTCGGTATCGATGCAAATTCAAAATATATACCAAAAGACTTTAAAAATAAAGATGAAGTTCGTGTTGCAGTAACCGGTAAGTTTCAAGACCGATTGGAAAATTTAAACTTAACCTATGCAGATCTATTTAAATAATGGAAACAGCCACGCATCATAGCATCTATATTCCAAGTGAAGATATAACAAGATACATACCTAAAGAGTTGGCTCATTGCAAGAGCAATGAGTATAAAAACGTAGTGGGTTTGCTATATCAATGGCAAACCGGCTATTATTCCTACGAAGAGTTTAGGGTGCAGGCAGCTGCATCTCTGCTGAACCTTGAACTCGATATTAAAAAAAATACTTCAGAAGGAAGTAAAGAAACCGAAGATTTTCATGCAAATCTGTATCAAATATCAGAACTTATAGATTCTTTTTTCAATAAAACCGAAGAAGGTAATTTAGCAATCAAGCAAGACTTTGTTACCAACCACTCGCCTACTGTTACGCCAATTTTTATAAAGCTTCATGGTCCAAAGGCGCGTTTTACAAATGTAACGTTCGGTCAGTACGAAGATGCGTTAAACCTGTTTCAAATGTATTTTAGAGGTAGAGACGTTAGATATCTTTATATGCTTATGGCTACTTTTTACTTAGCTAAAAACCAACCATACAATAAAGAATCGGTTGAAAAACGTATTTATTTATTTAAAAAACACCTTCATTTTGGCCAAGTGTATGGGTTCTTTTTATTTTTTGGAGCCTTTCAAGAATACGTATCATCATCAAAAGTATTATGGGAAAATAAAGTTATAGATCTATCTATTTTATTCGAATCTCATCCAGACGAGAAAGAATCAAAAAGTAAGATACCAGGACTAGGATTTAAAAGCCTAGCATATCAATTAGCAGAAAGTGGTGTTTTCGGTAAACTTAACGAGCTTCGTCAAGAAAAGCTATGGGAAGTACTGCTTCGCTTGTACGATATTCGCAAACGAGATCTAGACGCATTAGCTGAAGCTAAAAAAGATGAAGAAAAAGCAAAACATAAAAATTAAGGAGTCATGGGAAAAATCAATTGGTTTAGACAGTACTTAAAAGACCTTCAGGCAGAAATTACAGAAATTAATAGCCAACGTTTATTAATAGATAAATCGGCATTAACCAAGTATCTAGAAGCGCATCAATCAGACAATAATTTATTATTAGTGGGTATTATGCCAGATCTTAATGGTAAAGGCGCAAATGCAGACGATTTTAAGTTGGTAAACATTACACAACTTATAGTCCTGAAGAAAACAACACTTTCAGAAGTCAACCATGAAGAATTTCTAGATATTTTCGAAGAAACATATTTAGTTATAGAAAAAGTATTACAACACATTCTTAACGAAAGTAGAGAAGGTTGTAACGAGTTACGCTTTCTTAATACAGCTAACATTAAATTAGTGCCAGTGTGGAATTTACACAGCTGTAATGGTTGGAAAATCATGTTAGACTTTGATGTATTAATGTAAAGTCGTATATTGTGCGACTAATATAATACAAAATGACTGAAGCAGATATTAATAAAGCTCTAGAGGTAATATTCAAAAATAAAGACCTTAAATCTAAATTAGATCTAGATAAGGACAAAGTGTATAATTTACGCCATCGCAATAGTATTGAACAAAAACTAAAAGTCTTGTTCGATGCTGGAGCTTTAAAATTAAAATAAATTGGACGTACTAGAATCAAGAAGTAAATACAATCCTCAAGACCTACTTGAACAGCGCTTTATTTCTCATATTCTAAGAGAAGAGCTTCAAGAGCTCGACCAAAAACAAACCAGCCTTATGTCTTCTAGAGGCTTTAATACATCCGCTTTTTATTCAGATCGTGGTTTTATTGTTAACGATAATGTGGCTACCTATACACATCCTCTAGAACTTCGTTTTGTTGACATGAAAACACGAAAAACACCTTCAGGTAGCATAAAAAAGAAATCTCATCCAGTGCATAATAGACCATTATACGGTATGCTAAACAATGTTGTCTTTAGATTGAGCGTTGAATATACCCAACGAATGAAAGATATGTTAGCAAAAAAATATCAAATACAACTATAGGCGATTACGGATTGTCCGTAATATTGTTACGGATAATCCGTAATAAAAAGTATTTAAAATAAAGTACCTTGCAAGTGTAATGCTACATTGTTTGTAGGTTTTATTATTTTGGTTTTATTATTTTTTACTTATATTAGACATATAATTGCAATAATGCAGTTGTCATAAAACCCAAATCTATGAAAACTACTAAAGGCTTAATCGCGCTATTTGCGTGCCTACTTTTCTCAATTTCTAGTGTAGCTTATTCTAATAATATAGTAAGCTTAGATGAAAAACCAAGTATCGAAAAAAAGAATGTTCAAATCCCTCCAAACGGCTAGAACTAAACGTTTTTATGAAGGTGTAGTAATAAGCTTAATACTTATATCTACGCCTTTTTTGTTTTATTTATACCGGTTAGCTCCAGGCGACTCTGTTGTTTGGGAAACATCATTATTTACACTTTCCAGTGGTGGTTTTATAACAGTTCAAAGTTTTGTATGGGCATTATTTACGAAATTAACATTAGTAATTATAACATCTTTGTTTTTTTTAACCAACAACAGGTATTGGAAACCAGCAATACTAGTGCCTTTAACAATGTTTTTGTATCAATTATCTGGTGTATTAAATACCCAATTAGATTATATTGATAATTACGATTTTTGGAAATCTCTCCCTATAACTATTCCAATAATAATAATCCATGTGATTTTAGCTAAAAAATTAAATAGCAAAGCTAATCTCCTTAATCTTAACGATCAACTAGATGAAGAAATCAGACAAACAATCCAGGAAAACAATGAGTAAAAATATTTTAAATACTCATAAAAAGATTGAACTTTTAAAACAACAAAAAAGTAAGTTGTCTAAAGAAGATTACTTATTAGAGTTAGTAAATTTAAAAGAAGAGTTGGTTGACCAAATGACAGCTAAATTAAATATTGAGTGGTCTAAAGAGCTTTTCGAAATAGATTCGCCTAAACTTCTTAAAAAACGATTGCTTAGTGTTTTTGAAGCTTATATTGGTAGCGACTACGCTAACAACAAGTCCGATCGCATAGAGGTTTTAACACTCTTTAACCATTTTAAAAAATTATTTTAAACCCTTAATTAAAACCTGTTAGCGCAGGTTTTTTTATATTTATGGTCTAACCTTAAATTATTTATTATGAAAAAATTATTTTTTATTGCCTTGGTATTGTTTACTAACAATCTGTTTTCTCAAACAATAAACGACAAACCTATTAGCGAAATAGATGTAGAATATATCCAAATAGTAGGTAATTCAAGGTTCATGAGCGACAAAGTAACTATTGAAATAGATTTTGGTCAAAACACAACATACTTTTCCACAACTAGAAAAGAAACAATTATCAAAGACGCTTCAGGAAATAATATAAAGTTTAATTCCATGATTGATGCCATAAATTTCATGAGTAATCAAGGGTATGATTTTACACAATCTTATGCAGTTACAGTAAGCAATCAAGTAACGTTTTATGCTATAATGAGAAAAGGTTGATTATGGACGGTCTATCTTTAATTGTTGTAGTAGTTTTTGTGTTATTTATAGTTTTTATTTATAAAAACGTTTTAAAAGAAAACCCAACATCTCCAGTTAAAAAATACACTAAAGATTTGTCTGGATACACTCATTTTGAAAATATAGAGCTTCGTGGTTCTTTCGAAGAAGATGTAAAAACTTACTTGTTTCAGTTTGCAAATGAAGGTAATGAAATAAAACTTCAGCACGAACCTGATAATAAATATTCAAAAAGTGCAATTCAGGTTTTCTTAGACAACTATCCTATAGGCTATGTTCCTGAAGAATATACTTTAGATCTACTTCCACATGTAACATCGAAATATTTTGCCATAATATCAGACATTTTTCATCAAGGAAATTTTATTGATGTTTACATAACTATATATTATGATGAAAAAAACAATTAATTCACTCCTTGTAAACATTTTACTCTAATTAATTCACTACAAGTAAATTATCATTATTTTCACATGTGTAAATGCACATTGTATAGTATTTTTTTTTATGTTTGCTTTGACCAATAACGTAAAACAATACAATGAAGTTTAAAAATTTAGCCCAAGAGAGAGTGAGTGAAAGTCTCATTACTTCAATAGTTTTACTGTTGTTGGTCACCACTCTTGGGTCTAATTTTAATATATTGTATTATGACCGACAACAGTAAAAAAACAGAAAAGCAACCAAAAAACACGTTGCTATTAGCAAACACCTTATTAAATTGGGGAGACACTATTTACCAGTGGGAGCCTAAAAAAATTAGAGATTCTCTCAACGAGATGAAAACAGCTTATTTACAGTCTTCTCTAGCAGACAACAAACAAGATAGGCGCGACACGCTGTTTCATCATTCACTTTTAGAACGCTTACTGGACGAGTTAATAACATTTAAACCAGAACATTTTGAAGATTTACTAACTCTTAAAGTCCAAAAGCCATGTACAGAAACAGCATAGACGTTATTAGTATAGAAGGCATTCATGTAGACGAAGGTAGTCTATGGAAACTTCAAGACAATTTACTTATTTTAGAAGACCAAGATCAACATGTAACTCATGCTTTAACAGTTGAGTTTGTAGAACATGAGTAAGCATTTATAGATAACGGTCAGGGTATATGCCTCGTGGATGCGCAGCATACACATAAGAGGCTATGGCTGTGCATCTTTGAGGTATATACTTTGTTAGATGGTGTTTTGTAAGCTAGTATTGAAACAATTAAATAAAAAGACATTGACCATAGTTGATGCGTAGACATACCCTGACCGTTAGAGGTCATTGAATAAATCTTTGAACTTTTTAAAATTTTTAGAAATGAAACAAACTTTATTAAAAAACTCACTTTGCAAATTAGGCTATCACAATTACAAGCCTTTCAAAAGAAGCGGTGAAGTTAATTGGTTATGGATGACTATTGAAGGTAAGCGATGTGTTAATTGTTTTAAAGAAATTTTAAAACGTTGATTTATGGTGCTTGCACAATGACCTCTAACACCTGTTTATAAAATCGTTTTAATTTTTTATATACTCAGTTATCTATTTTAAATTAACAATAAAAAATCAACCTACAGGTTGATTTTTTTTGCTCTCTATTTACCGTGTCACTGTAAGAACTAAAAAGCAGTAATACATTGCCATAAAATCCATATTATGGCTGGTAAGTTAACACGCGAAAAGCTTCAAGTAGATGTTGTTATTAATGGTAACGAGGCACAAGCAGAACTTTATAAATTAGAAAAACGTCAGAGAGAGCTAAATAATTCTAACAAAGAATTACGTGCCGAAAAAGCAAAACTTATAGCCCAAGGCAAAAAAGAAACCGAAGCTTATAGAAATGTTACTGCAGAAATTAGAAAAAACAATCTTGAGTTAAAATCTAATAAGCTTCAAATGTCTAGTCTGCAAAAACAGATAGGCGTTACAGGACTCTCAATGCGCCAATTACGTCAGCGTGCTTCAGAACTTCGTGTGTCATTAAACAACATGATACCAGGATCTGGAAAGTATAAAAAACTTCAAGCAGAATTACGTTCAGTTAATACTCAAATAAAAAAATTATCTCTTAATGCTAAGGCTTCAGAATCAGGCTTATCAAAATTAGCAAACGGTTTTAATAAGTTTGCTGCCCTTGGCGCTTCTGTTATTGCTGTAGGAACAGGAGTAGTTCTTTCATTGCAAAAAATGATAGACTACAACGGCAAGCTGTCAGATGCTCAATCAGATGTTCAGAAAACTACAGGTTTAACCAAAGAAGAAGTTAAACAATTAAATAAAGAGTTTGGAGCATTCAAAACCAGAACTGCAAGAATAGAATTATTAAAACTAGCCGAAGAAGGTGGAAGATTAGGTATTGAAGGTGTTAAAAACATAAAAGACTTTGTAGAAGTTGCTAACCAGATGAAGGTGGCTCTTGGAGACGATCTTGGAGACGAACAAATTCGTGAGGTTGGTAAAATGGTTAAAATCTACAAGGTTGGAGAAAAAACTGGACGAGATTTTAAAAACGCCTTACTTTCTTTAGGTTCTTCAATTAACGAAGTGTCTGCTTCTGGAGCAAACCAAGCAGGATATTTAGTAGACTATTTAAAGCGCCAAGCTGGTATTTCTGCTCAAACAAAAATATCTGCAGAAGATAATTTAGCCTATGCCGCAACGTTTGATGAAATTGGGCAAACAGTAGAAGTGTCTGCTACTGCTATGAATAAAATTTGGATAGACATGTTCAAAAATTCAGCAGACTACGCAAAAATTGCAGGTGTCGAACTAGAAGAATTCACTAATCTTTTAAATACCGATGCCAATGCAGCCATGATAGCCTTCCTTAAAGGCTTAGATGGGAATAACGAAGGATTAGGTGTCATGCTTGAAAAGCTGGACGATTTAGAAGTAGGTGGTACTCGTGGTGTTGCTGCGCTTTCTGCTCTTGCTAGTAACACAAAATTACTTGAAGAAAGACAATTACAATCTAATAAAGCTTTAATTGAAGCAACCTCTTTAACCAATGAGTATGAGTTAAAGAATAACAATCTTGCTGGTTCATTAGATAAGGTAAAAAAGAAACTACTTGGCGCTTTTTCTTCTCAAGCATTAAAAAGCGGTTTAAATGGAATAGTAACTTTTTTCGGAAGAATGATAGGTGCTATTGATGATGTTAACGAGAAATTTGCAGAGGAAACTAAAGCCACCTACGAAAGTGCAAAAGCAAACAGGAAATTAGCAGACGAAAGTCAAAAATTACTAGATAGTTACATGGATCTTACAGAAGATGGTATAGAGCCAACTGCTGAACAGAAGCATGAATTAGACTTAATTACGCTACAATTAAAAAACCATTTAGGAGATTCAGTTGTAGCTATTGATAAGGAAACAGGTGCTTTTACTTTAAACACTGAAGCTGTAAAGGAGCAAATAAAATTAAAGCGTTTAGCAGCCGATGAAGAAGCTGCTACTTTAGTATCTAGATTAAAAGGAGCTAAAGATGAAAAAACAGAAATTGGCAGCAATATTTTACAATTAGCACAACAAGTTCAACTACAAAGAGAATTAGCAGATGAAGCTCGTAAACATTATAAAGCTTCAGAAGAGTATCAAAATAAAAATAAGCGATCTAGGTTAACTGCTATAGAAAATCTAGAGGCTGTGAAACTTGAACAAGCAGCTGTAAATAAATTAAATCAAGCAAAGGCGGATTATGCTGAACAAGAAAGAAGAAGACTTGATATAGTTAAACAATTAAAAGATTTAAATTATACAGAATCTCAGGCTGATAGTGTTTATGATGAATCAACTTTTACACCAACACCAACACCAACACCAACACCAACACCAACACCAACTGGAGGTGGTACAGGAAACGCAGCAAAAGACGCCAAAAAACGAGCCGAAGAATTACTCCAAATAATGCGTGATGCAGAAGATAGCAAGCTAGACATCATGACAGAAGGTTTCGATAAACAAATGCTTTTAGAAGATTTTAACCACTATAGAAAAATAGAAGACCTTCAAAATAAATTAGTAAGCCAGGAACTTATTACCAAAACAAAAGATGCTAATTTAAAAGCATCTTATATAGCAAATAACGAAGCTGTTAACTCCCAAATAGAAAGCGAGAACGAGCTTCACCAGATTAGAAAAGGAACCATTCTAGAAAAAGGTATTGGAGATTCACTGATTCAAAAACAAAAAGCATTTGAAGATGAAAAGGTTCTCCGTCAAACACAATTCAATAATGAAATAGCTTTATTAGAAGGTAATGATGAAGCTAAGAAAGAACTTCAAGAGAAATTTGATAAAGAAAACCTTGAAATAAGTAAAGCTCATTTAGAAGAGTTGGTAAAAGAGTTTAATACAGTTATTGAATCTGGAAACTTTGAAGGTTTTAATTTAGAATTATTATCAGACACTCAATTAGCTGAAATTAAAACCAGATTAGCAGATTTAGGCTTATCAATTTCAGAAATAAACAAGTTGCTTGCAATTATGCGAGGTCAAAACTCAGGAACAGAAGGGATAGACCTTGGTGAGGCTGGAGGAATGGATGTGCTTGGTTTCTCTGCAGACCAGTGGGTGAAAACTTATGAGAACTTAGACACGTTGGAAGGAAAAATTGGAGCAGCTGGAATGGCTGTTATAGCTTTTGCCGAAGCTTGGGGAATGTATCATCAATTTGTTTCTGCTAATGAGAAAAAAGAATTAGCAAATTTCGAGCGTGCAACTAACAGGAAGAAAGAACGTCAAAAATCTTTACTAGATAATGGTTTAATCAACCAACGTCAGTACGATAATGCTATTAAAGCTTTAGAAACTGAAGCCGACAAGCGTAAGGCAGAAATGGAATACAAGCAAGCCAAACGTGCTTGGCAAATTCAATTAACTCAAGCTATTGGTAATACAGCTTTAGGTGTTGCCTCTGCTTTAACCATGCCACCTCCTGCTAGTTTTATATTTGCAGCCTTGACAGGTCTTTTAGGAGCTGTTCAAATTGCTATGATTGCCAAAAACAAACCAGTAAAAGGTTACGAAAAAGGCTTATATCCTGTAACCAGACAGCAAGATGGTAAACAGTTTAATGCAACCTATGGTGGTGAGTCTAGATCTGGAATAGTAGATGAGCCAACAGTGTTTTTAGCTGGAGAAGGTGGTAAAAAATCTCCAGAACTTATTATAAATGGAGAAGACTTAAAGCAGTTTCATCCTGATTTAAGAAATAGTTTGTCTAGAGAAATAGGAAGGGTTAGAGGCTATGAAGATGGTTATTATAAAACAAGTACTCCAGATCCAGAGTTTAATAATTCTGATAGCTCCTCTCCTAGTTCAAGTGTTTTATCTATGCTTACAGCTGCATTAGAGAGGAACTCAAATATTTTAGAAAATCTAGAACAAAACGGTGTTCCAGCTTATATGGATAAAAACATGCGTAATATTAAAAAGCTTCAAGACGAATTTAAGCGTCTAGAAAAAATACAAAACAACCGAAAACCTAAATAATATGGCTTATAGCACTTTTACAGATCAAGAAGTTTTTACAGACGAGAGAGCAAATAATTTATGCAATATCATTATGGAAATGGCAACCGTAGAGTTTGGTACATCATTAGACACTTCATTTTGTTTAACAGGAACAGTAGCAAAAATTATTCAAGGAGACCCTTTAGAAGGCATTAAGGTTATTCCTTTTATTACAACCAATACTAAAATATTTGATTTTTTTAAAACAGTTATTGCTATCCATTTAAAAGCAAATGTAGTTACATATGCTAATAGAATGCAATTAAACTATCAAGGCATATTTGTAGAATTATGGGTAACAAGTAGTTTGGGAACCATTAATACTGTAACAAGTTTAAAAGTACAAGATCCTGCAGATATACCAATAAACATAAACTAACATGGCATACAATATTAATTTACATAGCACGCAAGAGTTTTCTTCTTCAGCATCAAATGCGTTTAGAACTTTACCTTGGACATTTTCTCCATCTTCCTCACAATATTTAGATTTTGTTATTGGTGGAGCAACTCCTGCAGATATTGATATAGACACAATAATACATAATTATATATCAAGTACACCTGGTTACGATTCTATAAAAATTAAAACCAACCTTATAGTTGGTAGACCAGGAGATTTTATTGAATCGATTCTTACTTTTTCAGGAGAAATAGCAGACGATCAACCAGGAGGATATGTTCTTACAGAAGAAAATTTAGAAGTAACAAATACTTTAAGTTTTCAAAATTTTCAATTATTACAAGCAGGAAATTATAACATTAGTATTGTTTTTATAGTTGTTGGTGTCGATGGAAACTCTACAGAACATCATATTGAAACAGTTACATGGAGTATAACATTACGTGTTTCAGGAACATTATCTACAGATAGTGTGCTTATAACACCTGAAAGTTTAAGCTACGAGCATGTTTTAAACGAAGCACTTCCTGCTACTCAAGCATTAAGCATTACAGTTACAGGCGCATATACAATTCAACTACCTAGCCTTTTTGTTTTGTCTGGAGGTAATATTGCGCTTCAAACAGATGTAGCTGGCATAAAAACTTATCAAGGAAATGGTACGCAATCTATTAATGTTGGATTAACCACAGGATTTAATTCAGAACCAGAAGGGTTATACACTGGAGTATTGTTTGGAAACAATGGTGTGTTATCTCCTTATAATCCAAATAGTTTATTTGTTTTATTATATGCAAATAGCGATGTCTCTTTGTCCACAAATTTATTAGAATTTATGGCCATAAAAAATGTAGAAGAAGCTGCTTCACAAACAGTAAACATTTATGGACCAGGTTCTGTTATTATAGATGCACCTGCATGGCTAGATGTTACTTATGTTTTAGATGGATCAGAAAAATATATAACTGTAATACCTATTCATTCAGATAATTTTTCTCCAGGTACTTACACAGGTATTATTACTTTAACTCTTGGTGGTAACGATTACACAATAGATGTGCAGCATCAAGTTTTCGAAAACGTCATGCTTGGAGCTTCAGAAGAAGATTTGAATTTTACAGACGATTATAATACGATATCGCATTTTTTTGAAACCACAAATTTTCAGCTTAATTTAGAGCTTGATGTTAGATATTTTAATTACAGATTTAACTCAGTAAATACAGAACTCCTCACCTATTTATTAGGTTTCTTTAATTACAGAACAAAATATTTTATTGGTCAGAGCTTAAAAAACATCATGAAAGAATTACTTGATGTTAATACGGTTTTAGTAGATAGTTTTAATAATCATTTCCCTTTAGATTCAACCAACTTTATAAGAAATTATTACAATCCAGCTGAAGTGGATCTAGTAGCAAATTTTGTTCATAAAACTGATCCAGCGTTAAATTACGAAAAAACATATACCAATCTTCAATTTATAAAAGGTCGTAAACCAAATACGCCTTTTACAGACACATATATTTTAAATTATTATAGAGAACCTTTACGTGTTACTCCAAATAGTGTTTGCTTATTTAATTTTTATAAAACGCAAAGCCACCAAATGCGAGTGTATAAAAATAACGAGTATGTAAAGTCCATTTACCATGCGCCAGGAAACAAACGCATCTTTGCTTACAAGCACAATTTTTCGGAAACGCAACCAGGAGACGTTCTAGAAATAAGACTATACAAAAATGTAACAGGTCTATTAAATGCAGACTGGTTCGAAGAAGCTTCAAATTATATTTCACAAAAATATATTGTTTTTCCAGAAGGACCACAAAGCAACCATGTAGTTTGGGAAGATGAGCATGGTGTTCTCGATTGTTTAGAGTTTACTGGAGAATTTAAATATCCTCTTGGTTATGCCAACAAAACCATTAATAATTATAAAGATTTTTTAGAATACCTACAGAAAGTAGATGTAAAAAAGGCACAGAAATTATTTATTAATACAGGATTTCATTTAAAAGATAATACCAAAAGAATCGACTCCTTGCTATCCAGTAAGCGAGCTTGGTTATTATCTAACAACACCAAAGGCGTAACATCTTTAGTTCCAAATGTATCAAAATACAGCAACACAGATAGCGAACAAGATGTATATCAATTAACAATAGAATTTGAAATAAACTTTACCAATGAATTTGAGATTTATACATAGTAGGTTTGAGCAAGACCTTTCAAATTATCCAGTATCTATTGTAGAAGAAAATAATTGGTTTTCCGATCAGTTTTTCTCTAGATATACGTTTCCAATAGAATTATATATAACGCCAGAACTAAACGCGATATTTAAAGACATATTAGATGGTAATTCTGCGTCTGCAGAAACCCTTTTTAAAGGTGAATTTTATTATAACAACCAGGTTTATGATGCAGTTTACGATATAGAGGAAATTGAAGGACTTAAAGCGAGTGTAAACATTCGGTTTGGCCTTGAAGAAATACCAAATTATAATAAACAATTAAGCGATTTACCTTTAGAGGAAGTAGATTTAACTGTTTTACCTGAGTCTATATATGTTCATGCTGAAAGCATAATTACTCAAACATATCCTGCAGTGAATTACAATTTTGTAATGGCACATACCAATCAATTTGACACAGACACAACCCAATGGGAACATTTCCAAGGCGTGATTAACAAACGAGTAGCAGGCTCTTTTATTGAAAATGAATTCGACGATATAAATAACATTCAGTACAATCGTAATGTTATGATTCCTCAACCATATATCATGCATGTTTTAAAAACAGGAATAGAAGATGCTGGTTACACATTTGAAGGAAATTTTAAAGACCAACCAGACTTTAAAAAAGCAGTTCTAAGCGAGATATCTGAATATTATAAAACATTTACTGCAGAACAAATTACGTTAGAAATGACTATGGATGAGTCGATCTCAGTTTTTTCAACTGTAGGTCCTTTTATTACAAGCTTGTACGAAAAAACATGGAATATAACATCAGCTGGAAGATATAAGCTTGCAGGAAATGTGAATATTAGAAAAGGACCAGGTTTACCAGCAAGGATTAAAATATCTTTAGACGATATTATAATCCATTCTAATATTGTTGGTTTGTATCTTCCAAGAACAGAAAATATTCAATTAGATTTTAATTTTAATTATTATTCGGGTCCAGGAGTTATTAAAATAACAAGTAGGCAGTTATCATCTTACCCAAATGATGACGGAATAATTGAAGAGGAGCTATCAATAGTAGACTTAACCGTTACTCAAATAGCTACATTTGATGGAAGTGGCGACTTAGTATCTACCTTAGTAGAGCCTACCAAAATAAAACTAAACGAATGTGTGCCAAAAATGACATTTGGCGAGTTGTTAAATTATTTAAAACAGCATAAAAATATAGATATAGATATTATAGATAAAGGTTTTTATATCAACTCTGTAAATTCTCAACTTGAAGAAGCTACTATATTTAATTTAACACCTTTTGAGATTAAGCATCCGTTATATAGATACACTAAAGGAGATTCTTTTGAGCTTAAATTCAAAGAAATAACTTCAGAAAATTACAGTTACAGCAAGCTGTTTATAAACAACGAAGGCTTACAAACAGACACTTATACTACAGACGAAAAAACCACAGAAATCGTTATTAATGGCTTACCATTGCCTTTAATTAATAAAGATGGTATAACGACTGCAGACCATTTTTTAGAAGAAAAAAGCATCCCTAAAATAATTTTATACGATGGATCTGTAGCAACAAATAATGTAGCCGAAGAGAATACCAATTTATTGCTTCCATATATATATGTTACAGACTATACAACATGGTTAGCAATAAGAATTTTTAGCAAAGAAACCAGTTGGAATTTTATTGTTACAGACGAGAAAATAAGAGATTTATATATTAAAAATCATGTGTACCATAAGCAGAGCACACACATTATTAAAAGCATAAATAAAGATTTGTTACGTCCAGGTCTTTGGAATGTAGATATAGAAATAAAACAACTACCTTAATTAAACATAGTATCCATAAGGTCAGCTTCAGCATTCTTCTCTAAATCTGCCATATGCACATAAGTCATGGTTTCTGCAATAACAGAATGATTCATTAATATTTGTAAAGTAGTTACACTACCACCTAATAAAATGTAGTTGGTACCAAAAGTATGTCTTGACATGTGGTAATCTACTCGTTTATTAATTTGGAAGAATTTACAAATATCTTTAACTGTATTTCTAATATGGCTTGGTGAGTATTTTTTTACAAACAAATCACTACATGAATTAATAATTTCTTTAGCCTCATTATTTAATTTTGTAAACTGATTTTTCCCAGTCTTGACATGTGTGAAAGTAAATGATCCTTTAAGGAGCTCTTGACGCTTTTGGTTTAAAACATCGGAAGATCTTAAACCAGTAAAGCACGAAAATAAAAAGTAACCAAGACATATTTTATGGTTAGTTGGAATGTGATTAGAATAAAAGTAATCGTATAGTAATTTTAACTCCTCTCTATTTAAATAACTTTTTTGTCCAGATGTAGAACCACCTTTTATTTCATCTAAAGAAACAGGGAGTTTTATTCCAGCCTTAACTGCATATCGTAAATACTTTTTAATTATTTTAATATTACCATTTCTGGTGGCTCTGTTGTTTCCTTGATCTGCTAACCAATGTCTATAATTATCAAAAAACATTTCGTTAATTTCATAGAACATAATTATAGGCTTAAACCTTTCAAGTTTATTTACAATAGCCATTTCTTTATCGTGAGTACTTTGTTTAATGGTAGATTTTCGCTGTTTCAATATCGCTTTAAAAAACTCCACAAAATTAGTAGTAGGCATATCGTTTTTAAACTCAAACAAAAACGAATCTATTGTTAGAGGTTTTGAAGTAAGCTTATACTGTTTTCTAATTTTGGTAATCTTACTCCAGATGATATCTAAATATAAATTAGTATCAATACTTGTTGTATCTGAACCTTTAAGCCTTTTAGTTATGGTATTCCATTTTTTTGGATCAACATAAATGTCTAAGGATATGCGTTCGCGTCTATCTTTAGATGAAACATGAAGATATACAGGCGAAAAGCCCTCTTTATTAATGTAGTTTCTTTTCTTAAAATGAATGGTCATTGGCACAAAAATATTTCTTGTGTCAATTCGTGTGTCAAAATAACCAATAGAAGTAAGCATATCGCAGATAATTTAGAAGTTAGTATAAACGCCTTGTTTTAAAAGGCTTGATATACTTCAAATCTGCTATAGTTGCTTTACCAATTACAAAGGAAATTCAAAAAATGTGGGCGCGAAGGGATTCGAACCCCTGACCCCCTGGGTGTAAACCAGGTGCTCTGAACCAACTGAGCTACGCGCCCTTTGTAATTGGACTGCAAATATAAATTAGTTTTCCATACTGCAAAAGC